>ODAI010614132.1_pt1 | contig 30797 bp, 31 predicted proteins | sample 1539321 | NCBI WGS metagenome assembly ODAI01 (sample SAMN02144231, study PRJEB22623) | gut metagenome | biome: sheep rumen | host: Ovis aries | place: New Zealand
CGCTCTGCTGCGTTCACTTTCAGTGCAAGGGTGCAAATTTTCCTCTTATTTAAAATCGTCAATTTTCGCCCTTGGGGGCTTGACTATTCGCTCACTTCATTACATTACGTTCACTCATACGTCAAGGGGCGAAAATTTCCTCTTATTTAAAATCGTCATATTTACTTAATTATCTGGTTCTCAAAGCCCTTGGCAAAAATTTATTTATATTTTCCAGCATTTTCTCATTCGGGCAGAATATAAGTCTTGTACTTCCGTATTCTTCATGCGGAAAATCCGCATAATATTCCTGCTGTGCGATATTGTTAGATGCTATTACGACAGTCATATCATCTGTTTCTTCCGAGCTGTCCTCATATCTTCCGAAATCGGCAAATTTGCTTATATCAATACTTACGAGTGATTTTCTGCGTTTTTTTGCAATTATTTTATCTATATCGAGTTCACCGTTTGTAAATGTATATTCATACTCAACGTCCGTATTCTGCACATAGAAGTATGTACCGTATCCTGCGCCTGCGGCAAACACAAGTCCTGCAAATGCAATCAGTGGGCTTGCAAGCATAAGCATTGCGGCGACTGTCAGGAGTATTGTTACTATTACACCGCAGACCAATACCGCAGACCTTTTTGATTTTTCTGATTTTGTCATATTTCTTTTCACAATCTGTTCAGCAAAATTATCCATTCTCTCACCTTTAAAAATATAAATTCATAATTCGTAACTATATTATATCACGGCTTTAAATATATGTCAATATTTTTATATCAAGCAAAAACGGACAGTCATGCTGTCCGTCAATCAGTCTTTCCTGAATTTTTTCCGCTGAAACTTATCTTCATACATTTTTTTGTCTGCGATATCCATATAATACTGAAAGTCCCTGTCATCATCGACATAACCGCAGTAATATCCGAGGCTTGCGCCTACGGAATATTTTTTGCCCGAAGAAGCGTTATATCTGTCAAAATAGTCATGTATATAATTTATATATCCGTCTATTATTTCATCTGTATAGTCATACACACCGACTATTGAGTATTCATCTCCGCCTATTCTTGCACATATCTCATTATTTTCACAGCAGGTATTAAGACCGTTTGCACATACTGATATGGCATTGTCGCCTTCTATGTGACCAAAGTTATCATTTATATGTTTAAGCATATCGAGGTCTGCCATAAGTATGAAAAGTTTTTTGTTTTCGGTTTTTGCCTTTTTGAACATACTGTCGGAATAGCGTTTGAATCCCTGTCTGTTGTATATACCTGTAAGTGTATCTCTTATAAAACTCAGCGTAATACGCTGGTTTGTGAGAGTGAGTTTAGTTCTTACCCTTAAAAATTCGAGGGCTATATTTATATTTCTGTTCCATGATAAAAAAAGCTGGCTGACAGTGAATTTAAGGTCATTGAATACGAACAGTGAATATCCGAAACATCTGTCCATGAAATGCAGGGGAAGTATGAAATATGTTTTTGGCTTTTCATAATAACTTCTTATTGAATCGGGAACTATATCCTTTGAATCATATTCATGTGCCGAAAAATCATAGGCGGGATTCTTGTATATCATCTGGACAGCCATTTTTTCGGGATATCCCTCACTCAGATAATCTGATTCATCGGATTTTTCAAATCCCTCCCATTCCTTGTTAAGACACATGGCATACATATTGATATCAACAAGAAGATACATATAGTGTGTAAGTTTGTGCATAAGGTGGTCAAGGCTTCTTGCCTTGCTTAATCCTTCAAGCATACCGCTGCTGTTATAGTATCTTTCATACTGTTCATTGACTGCCTTATAGCTTTCACGCTGTTTTATAAGGTAATTGATACTGTCACTGCAACCACAGCTTCCTGTAAGTATAAGCTTGCCGTTCGGCATATCAACAGCTTCACCGTCAAGTCCTGTTATCATTTTATAGAGTTTAAGGACAGCCCTTGCACCGAGCGCACCGTTTTCGGGATATATGGTAGTTATTGTCGGAACGTTTTCCATAGCTTCTCTTGAACCGTCATATCCTGAAATCATCATATCATCGGGAATATTTATTCCTCCGTCTGCCAATGTATTGCACAGGCTTATAGCCATTGAATCATTTGCACACACAACAGCATCGGGCAGGGGTCTTTTACCGTTTAAAAATTCTTTTGCAAGATTTTCGGCTGATACTTTCCAGAAATCTCCGTACACAACGAGATTTTCGTCATATTCAATGCCGTGTCTGAAAAGAGAATTTTTATATCCGGCAAGTCTTGACTCAGAAACAGGCATACCCTTATATCCTGTAAGGCACATTATTTTCCTGCAGTGATGATATTCAATAAAGTGGTCGGTCATTTTTTCCATAAGGTTTTCGTCATCAGCTATGATACACTCACACAAATCGAGCTGGCTGTCCACTGATATGACAGGTATATCATTTTCCATGATTTTTTTTCCGAGTTCTCTGATAAGCTGGGGATTTGCGGCATTTCCCATAAGGAGTATGACACCGCTGACTGTATCTTTATTTATAAGAGAATATATATTTTCCTCGCCCTGCTGTATTGTAGTGCCGTTATTTAGATTTGAGGACATCAGCATTATATACAAGTCATAGCCGAGATGTTCACATTGTGCGGAAATGCCTGTACATATTCTGTTCATATAGTCATTTGAAACATCAGCCGCCACAACTGCTATTGCTTTTCGTTTTTCCATGTACAGACACCACCTTTTTATTTAAGTTCTGCGATAGTAACTCCGTCCTCACCTTCTCCGAAAAGTCCGAGGCGGAAATTTTTCACAGAAGGATGTGATTTAAGTCTCTGGTGGACAGCTTTTCTGAGCAGACCCGTACCCTTTCCGTGAATTATAGTTACTGTTGAAATATTTGACATAACAGCTCTGTCTATAAATGCATCAAGCTGATAAACTCCGTCATCGCAGGCGCAGCCTCTTATATCGAGTTCCATACTGCCTCTGCGTTCGGCTTTAACACCTACTTTCCCGACATTACGTCTTTTTGCAGATGATTTTCCGCCGACTGTGACTTTTGAGGTTTCTTCAAGGCGCAGGCGGGATATATTCATTTTAGTTTTCATAACGCCCATCTGCACGAAAACAAAATCTCCGTCAGGTTCACTTGCAACAGTGCCTTTTCTCTGCAAATCGACAACATAGACAGTATCACCTCTGCGGAGTTTTCTTGGAAGGACATATCCTTCATTGAGGTCACGTTTATCGAGGGGATTTGCGGTATCATACATTTTATTGAAGCTCTGTCTTGTGCGTGATTTCATGCCTGCAACATCTGCACTGAAAGATTTTTTATCTTTTTCTTTTCTGAGTTTTTCGAGTTCGTCAATAAGTTCATTTGATTCGGCTTTTGTCTGTTCAATGATAGTCATGGCACGGAGTCTTGCCTTTTCGAGTTCATCGGCTTTGGTTTTTTCAATTTCCTCACGCTGTAAGCGTATAGCCTGTTCGTGTTCGGCTGTTTCGTTTTTAAGTCTCTGAATTTCAGCCTTTTGTTTTTCGAGTTCGATGCGGGAGGATTCAAGCTTGCCGATAACTTCTTCAAGTCTTGTATTTGCCTCGCTCACTCTTGACTTAGCATCTTCTATGATATCTTTCGGCATACCGAGACTTTCTGATATTGCAAAAGCGTTTGATTTTCCGGGAGAACCGACTATAAGGCGATAGGTAGGTTTAAGGGTTTCGATGTCAAATTCACATGATGCATTTTCAACATCAGGACTGTCAATTGCGAATACTTTAAGTTCCTGGTAGTGAGTAGTCACCATGAGTTTAGCCTGATTGAACATAAGACGGCGTATTATTGAAACGGCAAGCGCAGCACCTTCAACAGGGTCTGTGCCTGAACCGAGTTCGTCAAGCAGGACGAGTGAATTTTCATCAGCTGTATTTATTATTTCTATGACTTTATTTGTATGTGCCGAAAAGGTTGAGAGATTCTGTTCAATACTCTGACTGTCGCCTATATCAACGAGAATGTTTTCAAATACTGAGATACTGCTTCCGTCTGCAACAGGAATGAGCAGTCCGCACATGGTCATAGCTGCAAGAAGTCCTGCGGTTTTGAGAGCGACAGTTTTACCGCCTGTATTCGGACCTGTTATAATCAATGCCTGATAGTCCTTTCCGATATTCAAATCTATCGGGACGGCTTTTTTCTTGTCAAGGAGCGGATGACGGGCTTTTTTAAGGCTGATAACTCCGTCATCTGTAATATTCGGCATTGAACAGTTAAGCTTTGCGGCAAGGTTTGATTTTGCGAAATAGAGATTAAGTTCCGCACAGACCTTGTAATTCGCACAGAGTACATCTGCATATTCACCTGTTTCACGGCAGAGTTCACGGATTATGCGTTCAATTTCCTCCTGCTCCTTGCCCTGTAAGATTCTTATATCGTTGTTTGTCTCGACAATAGCCATAGGCTCTATGAAGATAGTCTGACCTGTTGCTGAGGTATCGTGGACAAGACCGCTGACCTGAGTTCTGTACTCAGATTTTACAGGGAGTACGAATCTTCCGTCCCTTATGGTGACATTGCTTTCCTGCAAATACTGCTGAGTGGTTTTGTTTTTCACCATTTTGTCGAGGGTTTCACGAAGCTGCATACCTGCACGGTTTATTTTCCGTCTTATGGCGGCAAGTTCGGGGCTTGCGGCATCGGATATTTCTGTTTCGGATATTATAGACCTTTCAAGCTTTTCAAGAAGATATTCATTCGGTGAAAGCTGGGAAAACAGATAGCTTAATTCCGTTTCGACATTCTCACAGCCTGAATACCACTTGTCAAGGTCACGGATTTGTCTGAGCATGAGAGCGATATCCATTAAATCACGCAGGGAAATTACTGCCCCTGACTTTGCTCTTGCGGCGGCAGAACTTATATCCTTGAAATTTGTAAAAGGCGGTGTACCGAACTGTACCGACAGCATAAAAGCCTGATTTGTCTTTAAGTTTTCATATTTTACTCTTTCAAGGTCGCTGTCGGGACGCACTGAAAGAGCCATTCGTTTTGTTTCCTCGTTTGAAGCCTGCTGTGCAAGCATTTCGAGTATCTTGTCAAGTTCCAGTGTTTTAAGATATTTATTCATATTTATTTCCTTTAAGGGATTTATAAAAATCCAGAGTTCTGAAACTCCTTTCTGTATGTGCCTGTATATATGATTCGGATATTTCCGAAAGAATTTCGAGTGTGTCATCTGATACACGGAAATTGAAAAGCCTGTCAAAATCAACCAGCACTATATGTCTTATTGCTGAAAGTACAGGCAGTTTTACGGCAAAAAAATTTTCATATTCTCCGCTTGAACATTCCTTACAGCGGAAACTTCCGTCGGGAATATTGAAATAAAGCTCCTGCGGTTCAAATTCTCCGCACTCACGGCAGGCGACTATATCGGGCATGAATCCTGTTTCTGACATAAGGCGGAATTCAAAGATTGCCTTAAGCTGTTTTTCGCTCCGCAGTCCTTTTTCGAGAAAGTGCAGTGTATTGAGCATAAGTCTCATTATGCTTTCACCGTCCGAATTTTCCTGAATACAGTATCTCAGAATATCGGAAAAATATGATGCAAGTGAAAGGGCGGTCAGTGAATTTCTCAGACCGTAAAATATATGTATCGGCTCTGCACTGTTAAGGAAATACATATTTCTCCGCAAATCAATACAGAACCTTGAATACGCAAAAAGCTGAACCGAACTTCCTGATTTTCCGTTGATTTTTCTTGCGCCTTTTACGCAGATTTCGATAATGCCCTTATCCTTTGTGAGGATATCGACAAATTTGTCATGTTCACCTGCAAGGCGTTCTTTCAGTACAATCCCCTCGGTTATTATCATCTTTTTTATCCTTATTTGCCGAATAGTTCAGGTAGTCGTCAATACTGCCTGTTTCGGTGAATTTATTCCATAATATATCAGCTTTCATTTTTCCGCCTCCGATATTATCATTTCTTGGAAAAGCGGGTTTATAACAGGAAATTATTTGTCTGAAAGTCCGAAACTTCTGATAAGTCCCTCACGGTTTCTCCAGTCCTCCTTGACTTTCACCCAGCATTTGAGATTTACTTTTATCTGAAAAAAGTCTTCCAGTTCGATTCTTGCGGCAGTAGATGCTTTTTTGAGCATAGCACCGCCCTTTCCGATAATGATGCCCTTGTGTGATTCTCTTTCGCAGTAGATGACGGCGGATATATCGAGGATATCCTTATCATCACGTTCCTTCATTTCCTCGACACCGACAGCGATTCCGTGGGGAACTTCGTCATTGAGGAGTTCAAGGAGTTTTTCTCTTATCATTTCGCCTGCGAGAACTTTTTCGGGCTGGTCGGTAATCATATCATCGGGGAAATAGTGTACTGATTCTGAAGAAAGTTTTATTATCTCATCAATAACGATGTCAACGCCGTTATTTTCCTTTATACTTATGGGAATTACGGCGTGAAAATTTATTTTTGAAGTAAATTCCGCAATAACGGGGGCAAGTTCGTCCATATTTTTAAGCAGGTCAATCTTGTTCAGGACGAGTATGACGGGCATTTTTGAATCATTGAGTGATTTGAGGAGTTTCAGTTCGCTTTCGTTGACTTTTCTTGTGCAGTCCGCCATAAATACAACCGCATCAATATCGCTTACTGATTCACGGACGGTATCGAGCATATGCTCACTTAATTTGTTGAGCGGCTTATGCAGTCCGGGAGTATCAAAAAATACAAGCTGAACATCGTCAATATTTTTAATACCTGTAATTCTTGTGCGGGTAGTCTGCGGCTTACTGCTGACGGAGGCAATTTTCTCGCCTATTATTGCATTAAGGAGGGAAGATTTGCCTGCATTGGTTCTTCCTGCAATTGTTACAAAAGCTGTTCTTGACATTATTCGTTGTCTCCCTGCACCACGAAGGTAGCATCTCTTGATATGCCGAGTTTTTCGAGGATTGATTCTTCTTTTTCACGCATAATTCTCTGGTCGAGCTGACTTGTTTCGTGGTCATAGCCGAGGAGGTGGAGCATTGAGTGGACTGTGAGGAATCCGACTTCCCTTTCGAGGGAATGTCCGTAGTTCTGAGCCTGTTTAACGGCAGTTTCGAGGGATATCACGACATCACCGAGCTGAACCGCACCTGTTTCGGGGTTGATTTCGACAGTGCCGTCCTCGCTTGTGAGCGGGAATGAAAGAACATCGGTAATGCTGTCTTTGTTTCTGTAAATCTTGTTTAAATTTTTAATTTCGCTGTTGCTTACGAATGATACGCTTACTTCTGCATCTTTTCCGAAATTTTCGGTAGTGAGTACAGCCTGACAGCATCTTCTTATGAGAAGTTTTATACCTACGGGTACTTTTACTTCTGACTGATTATTTTTTACATAGACCTTGAGCTTTGGCATATTACCTGCTCTCCTTTCAAAAGTAGATTAATTTATAATATTATTCTTCTGTATGGTGGCGGAAGAATATTATGATTCACTGGTGATATTTTTCGTATGCTTTTATGATATCCTGAACGAGCTTATGTCTTACAACATCTTTTTCAGAAAATCTGTGTACGGAAATATCGTCTATCCCTTTGAGAACCCTGACAGCTTCCACAAGACCTGATTTTTTAGGGTCAGGCAGGTCAATCTGTGTAATATCGCCTGTGATGACCATACGGCTGTCATTTCCGAGGCGGGGGAGGAACATTTTTATCTGTTCGGACGTTGTATTCTGTGCTTCATCGAGGATAATAAAGGCTTCATCGAGTGTACGTCCACGCATATATGCGAGGGGGGCAACTTCAATTATGCCTTTTTCCATATATTTTGCAAAGCTTTCCGCACCGAACATATCAAAAAGTGCATCATACAGGGGGCGCAGGTAGGGGTCAACCTTATCCTGCATATCTCCGGGGAGAAATCCGAGTTTTTCGCCTGCTTCGACAGCGGGGCGTGTTAGGATTATCTTTTTGATTTTATGTTCTCTGAAAGCCTTTACAGCCATAGCGACAGCGAGGTAAGTTTTACCCGTACCCGCAGGACCTATGCCGAGAACTATTGTATTGTCTTTAATCTGCTCGACATATCTTTTCTGCCCGACAGTACGTGGGCGGACGATTTTTCCCGAAGAAGTCATGCATACGCCGTCACCGTCAAGTTCTTCAAGCTGATTTTCAAAGCCGTCAGCGACCATTGAGGTGACATATCTTATAGTCTGTTCGCTGAGATGCTGACCTTTTCCGCTGATTCTCAAAAGAGCCTGTACAGCTTTCTGTGCATCTGAGACAGACTGTTCGTCACCTATTATTTTAACGTCACCGTCACGGCTTACTATATTGACGTTGTACTGTTTTTTAATTCTGCCTATATTGCCGTCGAGCTGACCGAAAAGTTCGGAAAGCTGTTCGGCATTTTCGACACTGACTGTTTTTTCCGCCATTAATTATCTCCAATCATATCGGGAAATTTTCCTGCTCTTGCAAGGTTTGCGTTGGAATACTCGATTTTTTCGGAAACTTCCGCAATAACTTCAATGTATTCCGGGAAAAATATTTCCTGCTGTGCGTTTCTGAGTTCAAGTTCCATAATTGCGAACTCGTCCGAAAAGGGATAGACATCAAGTTCAAACATCTGGTCACGGTATTCAAAGCAGTATCTTGTTTTTTCGACAGGGACAAGACCTTTTTTGGGATATCTGAGAAGCCTGTTATATTCTTCCTCATCAATCTCGTATTCATTTTCCCTGCGTGTTACACGGGTGAGGAAAATTTTCTCTGTATAGGTATAGCTTGTCTTATTATTTTCCTGAATTTTTCTTACTCTCCGCTGGGAATTATTTTTTCCGTCGGTGAGATAAGTTTGGGTTATATGTCTTTTTCTTACCACATTAAGTTTGTCCATATCGGGCAGTTTTACGAGGTATTTTCTTTCGATTTCCATTGTTTCAGCCATAAAAAACTCCGTTCAATTAAATTGAAATATTGTCACATATATATTATATACTGTTTTTTGATTATTGTCAACAAAAACTTTGTGCTATACATTTATAAATTGACAATACTTCATAAAATATGCATAAAGCGGTTATTTAAAAAAACTATATTCTGCAATATCACTGAGCATGATATGATATGAGGAAAAAATACTTTCCGCATCTGTCAGGTCTGAATCTGAAAGATTTATATTTCCGTCATTCATCATTTCGGCTTCGTTAAGTATAATTTTCATTTCCGAGTCACTGACAACACATTTTGCATCTATGATGTACGGCACGGCATTCTGAATGATGTCGATAAACAACTGTTCAGATTTTTCCTTTTCGGTGAGCGGGTCAGTTTCTTCTTTAAGGTTGCACTCGGTTAACAGTTTTATTGTTATTTTTTTATCTTTTTTCGAGCATGATAAAGTTATATATTCAAACTTATCCCTGTAATTTTTCCTGATAAAGCACAAAAGTGCATATTCAAGTACCCTTCTGCTGGAATTTATCCATATTTCGCCTTTTCTGCGTTTTTTGACGTTTATTTTTATGCCGAGAACCCTTGAACAGTTCCGGCTAAAACTTTCCATAAACGCATTACAGCCTATAACTTCACGCTGTACCTTTTCCGAATCTGAAGAAACTTCTATCAGTTTGAGCATTTCCATGTCCCTTGCAAGCATCATGCACATATTTGTCACAGAATTGAGCATATTATGCATATCAGTATCTTTATTTCTTTCAGAATTTTTATTCATCTCAACACATGAGGAAAGTATTGAGAACAGCGCAATATTCCCCTCACGAAAAAATAACGAAAGCATTTTCTGTCTGAGTTCTTCAAATGTTTCATTATCCATAATCAACACCTCCTGAAAAATAAAGAAGTATTTTAAACCTGATACTATTATACTACATTTTTTATAAAAAAGATATGGTAATTTTGTATAAATTTATTTAAAACTATTTTCACTCCGCATACACATCAAAAAAACATTTCCTAAAAAATGCACAAATTATATGCCTGAAATTTGTCCGTTATGTACATTTATTGGTAAATTTGTTATTTTTTTACTCAACCCCTTGAAAAATGATTTCTTTTGAGTTATAATATAAATATAAAATTTTTAGGAGGTAATTTTCCAATGGTTAAAGTTGCTATTAATGGTTTCGGCCGTATAGGTCGTCTCGCTTTCAGACAGATGTTCGGTGCTGAGGGTTACGAGGTTGTTGCTATCAATGACCTTACAAAGCCTTCTATGCTCGCTCAGCTTCTCAAATATGATACTGCTCAGGGCGGTTACTGCGGTAAAATCGGTGAGAATCTCCACACCGTTACTGCTGATGACGAGGCTGGCACAATCACTGTTGACGGAAAGACACTTACTATCTACGCTAAGGCTAACGCTGCTGAACTCCCCTGGGGCGAAATCGGCGTTGACGTTGTTCTCGAATGCACAGGTTTCTACTGCTCAAAGGAAAAGTCTCAGGCTCACCTCGATGCAGGTGCTAAGAAAGTTGTTATCTCTGCTCCCGCAGGCAACGACCTCAAAACTATCGTTTTCAGCGTAAACGAAAATACTCTTACTGCTGATGACAAGATTATTTCTGCTGCATCATGCACAACTAACTGCCTCGCTCCCATGGCTAAGGCTCTCAATGACTATGCTCCTATCCAGAGCGGTATCATGAGCACTATCCACGCTTACACAGGCGACCAGATGATTCTTGACGGTCCTCACAGAAAGGGCGACCTCAGAAGAGCAAGAGCAGGTGCTGCAAACATCGTTCCCAACTCAACAGGCGCAGCTAAGGCTATCGGTCTTGTTATTCCCGAACTCAACGGCAAACTCATCGGCTCTGCACAGAGAGTTCCTGTTCCCACAGGTTCTACAACTATCCTCACTGCTGTTGTTAAGGGTGCAGACGTTACTAAGGAAGGCATCAATGCTGCTATGAAGGCTGCTGCTTCTGAATCATTCGGCTACAACGAAGACCAGATCGTTTCTTCTGATGTTATCGGCATGAAATTCGGTTCACTCTTCGATGCTACTCAGACAATGGTTTCAAAGATTGCTGACGACCTCTATGAAGTTCAGGTTGTTTCATGGTACGACAACGAAAATTCTTACACATCACAGATGGTAAGAACTATCAAGTACTTCGCAGAACTTGGCTAATTAATATTAATGTACAGACGATAAAAAAAGGACAGCTTTCGGGCTGTCCTTTTTTATTCCACAAGGAGGATTTATGTATCTGAAAACTGAAAGACTTATACTTAAACCAATGTGCAGGGAATATCTTAACTCTACGCATGAATACGCAGGTGACCCCGAAAATGCCCGTCTTATGCTGTTCCTGCCAAATGAAAATATTGAAGAAACACTTGAATCAATTATCAGGGCGGAAAATGAATTTAAGAAGGATTTTCCCATGTTCTACGAAATGGCTGTATTCTATAACAATATTCATATCGGTTCAGTTGATATGTATATCAATGATGAGAGAAATTCCGCAGAAATCGGCTGGATAATCAATAAAAAATATCAGGGTAACGGTTTCGCACCGGAAGCCGCAGAATCCCTCATAATGTATGCAGTCAATACACTTGATATAAAACATTTTACCGCACACTGCGATACCGAAAATATAAGTTCAAGAAAAGTTATGGAAAAACTCGGAATGTCCCTCAAAGGTGAATCAGGCGGAAGAAAAAATAAATTATCTCCGCAGATACGCCGTGAATATACTTTTGAACTCGATTTTTAATTACTGCTTGTCAAAAAGCTTTTTCATAAGCGGTATGAACATTCCTCCGCAGGCATTTCCGAAAGCTACCGTCAGAACATACAATATCCCTTTCAGAGATACTCCCGCCGCAAACATATAAAAACAATCCGCAACTGAATGATTGAATCCGCAGAATATAAATACCATTACGGGAACAGATACCCCGAATACAAATGATACATCTGTTTTGTCAGTCCTGCATTTTTTGCCGTTGTCAACCGCAAGATACATCAGCATTCCGCAGAAAAATCCCAGAAATATCTGACTTAAAATATTATCGCCCGTTTTTACTGCCATTGATGCGGCTGCCGCCTCATGAACCTTATCCCATATTCTTGTAAAACTCACTAAAAGTGCCGCAATTCCCGTACCTGTTATATTTCCCAAAAGAGTTATAAGAACTTCCCTTATGTAAATCGGAGTGTTTTCGGGGATATAACCGACTTTTCCCGTATAAAGCGCAAATCCACGCTGAATTATTGTGAAAAGTCCGAAACTGAACATAAACGCTCCCATTAATTTATTTTCCATGACAAGATAAACTATTCCGCCCATTCCTATCATGATGCCTGACATTACGGCTTTTGTCAGAATACTCCTGAAACTTTCTGTCTTCATTGAAATTCTCCTTATTAGCATAATCAAACAAATAATATTATAACACTTTGTCAAATAAATGTCAATATCCTGCATAATAATTTTTTCCGCCTGCACTATTCGTCATTACGCAAAATTATACCCCTGTATCAAGCTTATATTTTTATAAATAAAATTGATTTATATGGTAAATTATTGTATAACAGTTGACTTTATCAGGTTTTAGATGTATAATAAAATAAGAATGTGTATTTGCATAAAATCTATAATACATATAAAAAGGACGTGCTTAAAATGTCGAATTATGATGTAATAATAGCAGGTTGCGGTGCGGCTGGACTTTATGCCGCTATCAATCTGCCCTCCGAACTTAAAATACTTATCCTCTGCAAACGTGAACTCAGTCTATGCAATTCCTCTCTTGCTCAGGGCGGTATCGCAGGTGTATATAACTCCCCCTCGGACAATATACAGTACCACCAGAATGATACCCTTATCGCAGGAAGTTTCAAGAATAATGTCGAGGCTGTACATACTCTCGTAAGTGAAGCAGCTCAGGATATCGAACATATAATAAATCTCGGCGTTGAATTTGATAAAAATTCCGACGGCTCATATCACCGCACCCTTGAGGGTGGTCACAGCCACCACAGAATTTTCCACCACGCAGATGCAACAGGCAAGGAAATTACTTCTACCCTCCTCGAAAATGTTAAAAAACTTGAAAATGTCACCATTATGGAAAATACCATTATGTGCGGTGTGAAACAGACTTCAACAGGATATTCCGCCTTTCTCAGACTCCCCGATGAAAGCTATCAGACCTGCAACTGCCATTTCATGATTCTCGCTACGGGCGGTATCGGACGAGTTTACCAATTCACTACAAACTCCGCAATCGCAACAGGTGACGGTATAACTTTCGCTTACGAAATGGGCGCAAAAATTAAAAACCTCAGCTATGTGCAGTTCCACCCCACAGCTTTCAACAACAGAAAAACCCGTGAATGTTTCCTTATTTCCGAAGCTGTAAGAGGTGAAGGCGCATATCTCCTCAACTGCCATAAGGAAAGATTTATGCATAATTACGATGAACGCCTTGAACTCGCTCCGAGAGATGTCGTTTCCCATGCAATAATCCTTGAATCAAGAAAACAAAATTCAAACGATTTCTACCTCGATATAAGCTATAAGGACAGCGATTTCCTTAAAAACCGCTTCCCGATGATTTATAAGAACCTCCTTGAACAGGGCTACGACCTCACAAAAGAACCCGTTCCGATTTTTCCATGTCAGCATTACCTCATGGGCGGTATAGATGTTGATAACAATTCACAGACAAGCCTGCCCAATCTCTATGCCTGCGGAGAATGTTCACATACAGGCGTTCACGGAAGCAACCGCCTCGCAAGCAATTCACTCCTCGAAGCCCTTGTATTCTCACGCCATGCCGCTCAGGATATCGCATCAAAAATAAATTCAGCCCCCAAAGATTTTGAAGAGGCTCATTTCGATGCAAATATCGGAAATCCCCGTATCCCGAAAGGCATAAGAACCGAAACAAGAAAAATTATGCAGAACAGCCATTTTGTCATTCCCGATAAAAACGCTGCCGCAGAAGGTTTCAGACGTGTAAAGGAAATCCGTGACGACCTCCTCAACGGAGGATATTATGTCGATGCGGATTATGTCCTCGCCAAATCAATTGTTACTGTTGCTTATATAATTCTTGGCGAAATGATTCAGTAACCCGATTTTGCTTTTTTATCTTTGAAAGGACGATAATATATGAAAATTTTAAAGGCATTTATATCGTTTACCACAGCCGCTGCCATGCTTAATTCCCCGTTTCTCGCAGATACAGCTATATCTTCTCCGGCTTTGACCGACAGCGATATCGCAATAGGCGAAAGCAATACCGTCCGTGGCGATTTGAACGGCGACGGGAAACTCGATATCTTCGATTTGCCTATAATGCGCCATTCACAGCCTGCTCCGCAGACACATACATCTACTACCATAACAAATATTTTAACAGGTCAGTGGAAAACAGAAGGAAGTATCGGCATAAGAGACTTTACATTCAATAACGGTACAGGTACTTTTATAATGGAAGATACAGGCTTTCAGCAGGATTTTACATATACCGTACAGGGCGTAAGCTTTATTATGAATATCCCCTATACACTGCCACTCACTGCCGTTATGACATGGACGGATTCAGCACATTTCTCCCTTAAATGGAATGACGGTACTCTTGAACATTTCACTCTCGTTTCGGATAATTCCGCAAACCGCCAGCAGAATACAACTACTCAGCACAGTATTTCAAACAGTCAGTATTCCTCCCCCACAGGTCAGCATACTATACAGAATATAAACGGTGTCACCTATATCGACGGAATACTTGTTGCAAACAAAACTTATTCGCTCCCTGCCACATATAACCCAAACGGTCTGCTCCCTGAAGTAGATGCCGCTTTCATGGAAATGGCAAGGGCTGCATGGAATGACGGAATATCCCTCTGGATTTGCTCAGGTTTCCGTTCATATGAATATCAGAAAACTCTGTATAACGGCTATGTTTCCATGTATGGAAAAGATGCTACTGATACATTCTCCGCCCGCCCCGGACATTCCGAACATCAGACGGGTATGGCTATGGATATCATCGAGGCAAGTTCCGCATTCGAGGGAACTCCTGCCGCTATATGGCTCGCTGAAAACTGCTATAAATACGGATTCATAATCCGCTACCCGAAGGGAAAAGAAAATATAACAGGCTATAAGTATGAACCATGGCATATACGCTATCTCGGAAAAGATACCGCATGGGCTGTATATAATTCAGGTCTTACATTGGAGGAATACCTCGGAATAGATTCTGTATACAATTATTAAGGGGGATTTTTATGAAACTCTTACAATGCTATATTGATAATATAATCACTACCGCTCTCATGGAGGATATAAATTATATTGACGCTGCTGCGGACAACCTTATTCCGCCTGAACATAAAAGCTCCGCCTACTATGTTGCAAAAGATACGGGAATAGTCTGCGGAATCGAAATCGCAAAACGTGTATTTGAACTCGCAGGCGGTGACGTTGATTTTAAAATTATTCTCCCTGACGGCACTAAGGTCAATAAGGGCGATATAATCGCAGAACTCAGCGGAAGCACTTTAACTCTCCTCAAAGGCGAAAGAACTGCCCTGAATATCTTACAGCATATGTCAGGTATCGCTACTGCTACAAATAAATGCGTTGAACTTGTAAAGGGTACTGATGCATCTGTCACCGATACAAGAAAAACTCTCCCCGGATTAAGGGCTTTGCAGAAATATGCCGTCACTGTCGGAGGCGGTAAGAATCACCGCTTTAACCTCTCAGATGCGGCTATGCTCAAAGATAATCATATTGATGCATATGGAGGTATAACCGCTGCTGTATCCGCTCTGCGTGAGAAAATCGGTCATACCGTCAAGATAGAAGTTGAAGTCCGCACACTTGACGAACTTAAAGAGGCTCTTGAAAATAAGGTTGAAATTATCATGCTCGACAATATGAGCTGTGAGGATATGAAAAAAGCCGTTGAAATAACCAACGGAAAGGCTCTGTTAGAGGCTTCGGGAAATGTCACCGCTGATAATATCCGTGAAGTTGCTGAAACAGGCGTGAATATAATATCACTCGGTGCATTGACACATTCAGTTAAATGCTTTGATATTTCAATGAAAATCAAAAAATAAAAAAATTGCCTTGACTTTCGTCAAGGCAATTTTTAATTATGAATCATGAATTATTTTACATATTCTGCAAGTCCTGAGATTTTCTGGTCTTTTACAGCCTTTGCAACAAGTCCTGCAACAATGTTTGCTCCTGTTTCGCAGAAATGTGTGCCGTCTGTTGAACCTTCAACAACACCCATAAGATGATATGTAAGTGCTGTATTATATCCTACTGAATTGTAGTGATTTACCATGATTGTGTTGAGGTCTATGCAGGGGATATTGTATTTCTTTGCAAGATTTTTGCAGGCATCGCAGTAATTGGTATAGCTGTTCACAAATTTTCCGTTTGAATAAGCTCTCATGCCGATTACAGTTGTGACAAGTATGGGAGTAGCTTCCTTAGCCTGTGCAGACTTTATAAATTCAGTCATATACCATTCATATGAACCTGCTGCGGGATTGTCAACATTTCCGCAGGTAGGAGCGTATCTGTCAGCATTTGATGCACCTGAATCGTTTATAGCGAACTGTATCATTACATAGTCGCCACGTTTGAGATTTTCTGCGATAGTATTCCATCTTCCCTCGTCATAGAATTTCTTTGTGCTTCTTCCTGCTATGGAGTGGTTTGCAACGTTTACATTGTCTGTGAAATAGTCTCCGAGGTAATAACCCCAGCCCTGCTGAGGAGCATACTGCGCTCTGTAACTCTGTACAGTTGAATCGCCTGCTATATAGATAGTGGGGTTATTTTCGTCAAGCTGCTGCTGTTCCTGTGAGGGGTCATAAGGTTCTGCATAGGGTTCATCTGTGAGAGTAAGTGTGATATAGTCGAGGTTAGGACCGCCCTGACCTGCAACGGCTGATACAAATTTAATTGTATTTGCTCCTGCTTTAAGAGGAAGGACTATTCCAAATTCTGTCCAGTCAGTCCATGCGCCTGTACCTGTGAATGACTGTTCCCAGAACATATCTGTATTGCCGTTCACATAGACTTTCATTTTTCTGTCAGCAGTTGAACCGTTTGCGAATCTTATATGCGTCATATAATTTCCGTCCTGCGGAACATTTACACTGAAAGTGATATTGCTTGTATCGTTATTGTCGAGGTTTACATAACCTTCGGGCTTTGTATATCCTGCATTTGAAGTTTCCGCAACGCCTTCCTCCCAAGTCTGGTCTACTGCGAAATAGTATCCTTCATATGGGTCGGGTTCGGTAGCAGGTTCTTCGGGGACGGTAGTAACTTCCTCATGATTTTCGGGAACGTATACAGGAAGTGTTTCAACACCTGCATCAACAGCCTGAATCAGTGCGGCATCGTTAGCGGTTACGCCAGAACCGATGTCAAATACATCTGCGTTTATTTTTGCAGTTTCATCGAGGGGATATTTCTGAGCATTTGCGATATACTGGAGTATTCTTACTGCATCGGATATTGAAACTTTGCCGTCAACGTTGGCATCTCCGAGCAATATCTGTGTACCTATCGGAGGAACGGGAATATCTGTTACAGGGTTGTCAGGTTTTTCCGTAGGAGGCTCTGTGGGAGCTTCGGTAGGAGCTTCTGTCGGGGGTTCGGTAGGCTTTTCAACGGGGTACTCAACTTTTTCCATTATCCATTTCTGGCAGTTATGGTTATTGGTTTCCCACTGCTGAATATTTGCGCCTGCATTTGTCAATGCACTGCCCACTTCAACGGCGCAGGCATCACGGGAGGCTCTTGTCACGATAGTAACAGTACCGTCACCATTATCAAGGACTTTAAAGAACTGTGTGCTGTAACCATTTTTCTCATATATGTCTATATTTCCGCCGTTTGCATTGCTTCCGTCCTGAACATCGAGGTAATATTTTCCGTTGTCGAGGTTGGAGATTATATAGTAATAATCGCCCGTAGCCTTTTTGAATTTCCAAGTATTCCAGTCACCGAGGTCTGTTATAGTCCACTGCTGAACATTTGCAGCATTGGCAGCTTCGGCATTTTTTACTTCCATATAAAGACCGCTGTTCACATTCTTGAAAGTATAGCTTACGCCTTCATCAGGATAGATTGATTCCTTAACGCCAATTTTCATCATACCCTGCATGAGTTCGGCAAGTTTGAGAGAACCTTTTTTGCTCTGGTGGAGGTCATCTGCCGAGCCGTTAGCCTGTATTGCATAATATTCGCCCATAGCATCATAACCGAGCGAAAGTCCGAAATCCTGCCATGGTGTAAACAAATCAAATACGGTTACATTCTGTTCTTTACCGATAGTATCGAGCTGACCACCGAACCAGCGTCCGCCAAGCTTCGGATTTCTCTGCAAATCTCCACGTCTGCCCTGCTGTTTTACGAGGTAGACTGTCATGCCTTTGGCTTTGGCTTTCTTTACCATATCAGAAACATAGTTATAATATTCGTCACCGTTTGAATAGTTTGTATCGTTGATGCCTATTGAGATGATATAGTAGTCGCCTGCTTTGCCGTAGTATTCTATTGGAGCGAACTGACCGCCTTCAACAAATCCCTTTGCATACTGACCGCTTGTAGCCATATTTCTTATTTCATAGGTTTTTGTATCGACATAGTTTCCGAGGAACTGTCCCCAGCCGTGCTGTGCGGTATCTGCGGCATTATAGTAATTTGCAACGGTAGAATCTCCGCAAATCCATATAGTAGGCTTCATCTGACCTGTTGTATTTATCTGTGTTATTTCGAGGGCGGCTATTGACTGTTCTCTGCCTGACATACCTTCGACAGCCTGAATATTGAGCTGACCGTCTGTTACGGGTATCTGGATAGTTTCGGTAGCACCGCAGCCCGTGAGGTTCATCATCTGGAGCATACCTTCCATTTTAATGCTTGTTCTGGGGCTGTTGCCGACTGTTACAGTTACCTGATAGAGACCTTTCGGAAGGTCAACGTTAAAAGTATTAGCCGCACCGTAGTTATTGAATTTTACGGCATTGGCAATTGCATTCTTGCCGTTTGCGGCTACATTTGAAACGTTGCCTGTCTGGGCGAAACCGTAACCTTTTGATGCGTTATAGCCGTCAGCAGCGGAAACGCCTGTGTAACCGCTTGCCGTACCGCCTGCGCCGAAATCAAATTTCCAGTTGGCAGTTGCAGCATTTGCCTGAATTTTCTCTGATGAGATATTCATTCCTGCGAAAGCTGTCATGGAAAGCGCAAGAGAGGTAACGCCTGAGAGAAGTTTTTTCAGCTTCATAAAAATTCCTCCAATTCCTTTTTAAAAATTAAACATTATAAAATTATGACCTTTGTATCTTATTTAATTATATCACGATAATTTTACAAAGTCAATACAGACTATATGTATTTTTCAATCAAATTCATGATATTTTATGACTTTTACATATTGTAATATATAAAATAATGTTATATCAGAGAATATTATTGTACATACTACTTTTCGGGTTCTATTTCCCTTATATCATATGTGAGTGAAAAATCATCATCATAGCATTTACTGTAAAAATTGCTTACAATACGGTTTGCAACAAGATGTCCCCCGTCATCGTCCGCACCCATCAGAATAATAGCTATCTGATTTGAACGGCAGACCGAAAAAATATCTCCCCGCCTGAGACATATTTTTACTGCATCTGAAAGAATATCCATAACATCATCAGTTTCCTTTTCTGATTTTTCATCTTTGTCAAGAGTGAAAATAAGTGCCTGACATTGTTTTTCAAGTCTTTCCATAATTCTGAGTACGAATTTATAAATGTCCCCGAAATTCTGTCTGTGAACGAGATATGCACCGTCACCGCCGTTAGTTTCTTCAAGCTGTGAAAAACAGGAAATATTTATATTGTTTTTTTCGAGAACATCATTACTGCCTGCATTGAGAATACTTATTTTCTTCATAAGAAATTCACGGCAGACAGGCATAAAAATGATATCGTCCGCACCCATATCACAAAGATATTTCTGATTTTCAGTGCTTGTATCAGATGTCATTACAGCAACGCTTCTCATATTGTCTTTTATGGCATTTATTGCATCAGAAAGCCTGTTTCCGAGAAAGTCCTGACATAAAAGAAAAACATCAGCTTCATTTCCGATTATTGTCTGATATATTTTAAATTTCGGACTGAGTTTTTTCCAGTTTTCTGTATTTTCTATATTATCGACAACTGCTGTCGAGTACATAATATCTACCTCCCGCACAAAATCCATATATTTTCCATATTATAACATATTTTTAGTAAAATTGCAACAGATTTATAATAAGTAAATATATAAAATCCAATATTTTACATTTATATTTCACAAATACAGTGATATAATACTATCACGGCATCAATAATTATCCAAAAGGAGATTACTACAATGAGCAACAGTAATAATAAAGGCGTAATGACTGACAAGGGCAGAGAGGCTCTTGAAAGATTTAAAATGGAATCTGCACACGAACTCGGTATCGACCTCAAACAGGGCTATAACGGCGACCTTACTTCCCGTGAAGCAGGTGCTATCGGTGGCAGCATGGTCAAGAAAATGATTGATTCCTATAAACAGCAGTAACAGTTTTTTCCTTGCTGATAAGAAGGCTGTCGGTTATCCGACAGCCTTTTCTGAATTATTTTATTTTATAATGGGCGATATTATTTTCCATACCTGCAAATTCAATATATTCTGAGTCTGCGGTTACATAGTCATAAAAACGTCTGCCGAAAACGCCTGAAATACCTCTTTTCATGGAATACCAGTCACTTCCGTATATATCAGAAAGAGTGAAAGGCTTGTCACCCTTCTTGAATTTTCCGACAGCTCTTTTTTCGGCTTCTTCGGGGGTAAAAATTGTATTCATGTTGGGGAGTACAATTTTTCTGATATAGTCCTGAACAGAAATTCTGTCTGCTGCGGCAAGGTTTTTAATAATCTGAAAATCCTCATCGCTGAATGAAATTTTAATTACCGGCATAAAGCCACCTCCTGAAATAATGTTTGTACCATACATAAATGGCTTGAATAAATTATATCATGTTTGTACCATACATTCAAGTGTTTTTTCAGATTTCAGATAAATAAATAAAAATCCACACTTTAAAAGTGCGGATTTTGTATATTATTTATTTTTTCTTCTCACTAAAACCCCTACAAGGTCAGGTCCTATATTTGCGGCAACTACTGCGCCTATGGGATTATAAAGTTCAGCCTTTCTGCCTGTACGCTTTATAATTTCCTTTTCAACCTCTTTTGCGAGGGCGGTATCTCTGCCGTGAACCATGATATAAGGTGTCTGGGGAGTCATATTTTTCTCAACGCAGTCAACAAGCTTTGAAACGATATTTTTCTCTCCCCTGATTTTATCGACAGTTTCGGTAGTACCGTCTGCAAAGAGAATTATGGGTTTAAGTCCGAGGAGTTCGCCTGCAAATGCTGCGGCTGCGGAAATTCTGCCTGATTTTCTTGCATATTTGAGATTATATGGAACGGCATAGATACCGCATACATTGAACCAGTCTTCAAGATATGCAACAATTTCTTCTGCTTCCGCACCTCTGCGGATTTTCTTTACAGCCTCCATAATGGGATAGCCATAGAAAATGGTATAGCATTTTGAATCCACATTAAAAATTCTTATTTTTGCATCGGGGTTATTTTCAAAGAAATTATTTTTAGCAATATTGGCATTGTTAAAAGTTCCTGAACCCTGACTGTTAATAGATACGCAGATTATATCTGTATAGCCCTTATCATAGATACTTTTGTAAGTTTCCTCAAAGGTAAGGGGTGAAATCTGTGAATGTTTCGGGATTTCATCGGTAGTAGCCATAAGGTCGTAAACTTCCTGAGTAGACTTGTCAAATATCTCCCTGAAAGTCTGACCGCCCACCGAAAGTTCAAAGGGAAGAACAGTTATACCGAGTTCTTCAATAGTTTCTTTTGACAGGTCGCAGCAGCTATCTGTCAGCATCATAATTTTTGACATAAAAATCTCCTTTTTCAATCTGAATTATAAAGCAAACCCTCTGTTGCAAGGTCGGGATAATTCCACTGGCGCAGAACTTCATAAACTGCAATTGCAACGGAATTTGAAAGATTAAGGCTTCTGAGATTTTTTCTCATGGGGATTCTGACGCATTTTTCAGTATTTTCACGCAGTAAATCCATTGGCAGACCTTTGTCCTCCCTTCCGAATATGATATATGCATTATCGGGATATTCAACATCGCTGTGAACTTTAAAGCCTTTTGTCGTAAAATAGAAAAAATCCCCTTTCTGATTTTTTTCAAAGAAATCCTGCAAATCATCATAATATGTTATATCCAGCTTATCCCAGTAGTCAAGCCCTGCACGTTTCAGATACCTGTCACTCACCTCAAAGCCGAGGGGCTTTACAAGGTGAAGCCTTGCACCCGTTACAGCGCAGGTGCGTGAAATATTCCCTGTATTCTGCGGTATCTGCGGTTCGACAAGGACTATGTTAAGATTATACATTTTTTTACCTCACGAATAAATTTCAATATTTTTCAGAAAATAATATAGCTGCTGATTAATCAAAATTACAAGGCAGTAAAAGGAGTGATTATATGGATATCAAATCCGTTGCCAAAGGTGCTGCCGCAGGTGCAGCCGTAGGATTCGCCTGCTATCTTTTCTCATCTGCAAGCCCTGTGAAAAAGCACAATATAAGGCGTGATGCAGGCAAAACCCTTAAAGCGGCTGAAAGCCTTATCAATGATATAACATCTGTATTCAGCTGATATTATTTTTTCTGTATCCGAGATAACTTTCAAGGATAATAACCGCTGCAACAGCATCAACAACGGCTTTTCTCTTTTTTCCTCTTGTATTGGTGGTATTGAGATAATTATGAGCTGATACGGTTGTACAGCGTTCGTCCCAGAGTTTAACGGGACAATTTGCGAGTTTTTCGAGTTCTTTTGCGAAAAGCTCGCATTTTTCGGCTCTTTCGCCGATAGTGCCGTTCATATTTTTGGGATAGCCGACAACGATTTCCTCCGCCCTGTGTTCTTTCGCAAGGGCGGCAGTTTTTTCTATACATTTATTGAAATCTTTTTCTTCGATAACGCAGACAGGCGAGGCAATCATTTCACTTTTACCACATATTGCTATGCCTGTCCTTGAATCTCCGAAATCCACTGACATTATTATCATACAATCACCACGGCCTTACCGCACCGATAATTTTACGGACGGAAGATATATTTTTGCTGTCAAGGAAATTATTCATTTCATCAATAATCTTAACAGGTGCATAAGGGTCAGTGAATATAGCCGCTCCGACCTGTACAGCAGACGCTCCTGCCATCATGAGTTCAATTGCATCTTTTCCTGATGATACACCGCCCATACCTATAACAGGAATATTTACGGCATTTGCGACCTGCCATACCATTCTTACGGCAATCGGGAAAACTGCTCCTCCGCTTAATCCGCCAACATTATTATGCAAAATTGGTCTGCCTGTATTTATATTTATTCTCATACCGAGGAGGGTATTTATAAGGGATACCGCATCAGCACCCTCAGATTCAACAGCCCTTGCAATTTCGGTAATATCCGTCACATTGGGGGATAATTTGACAACAAGAGGCTTTGAAGTAGCTTTTCTGACCTGTTTTGTGACTTCTGCGGCCAAATCGCATCTTGTACCGAAAGCCGCACCGCCATGCTTTACATTGGGACATGATATATTAAGTTCAATCATATGAACATCAGTATTTTCGAGTTTCTGTGCAACTTCCGCACATTCCTCAGCGGTAGAGCCTGCGATATTTGCGAGGATAACGACATTTTTTTGCAGAAGATAAGGCAGTTCCTTTTCAACAAAATGGTCTATACCGGGGTTCTGAAGTCCGACGGAATTGAGCATACCTGACGGAGTTTCGGCAATTCTGGGGGATATATTTCCTGTTCTTCTGTGGAGGGTAGTACCTTTTGTGGCGATTCCGCCGAGTTTTTCAAGCGGGAAAATCTCCTCATATTCGTGACCGTAGCCGAATACTCCCGATGCAGGAATTATGGGATTTTTAAAATCTATACCGCATACATTTACAGATAAATCAGCCATTACCAGATTACCTCCTCAGCATTGAATACAGGACCGTCCTTGCAGACGTGGGCGAAATATTCCTCATCATTTCTCATTGTACGGCACGCACAGCCGAGACAGGCACCTATTCCGCAAGCCATTCTTTCTTCAAGCGATATTTCGCAGAAAATATTATTATCCTTACATATTCCCGATATATTTTTAAGCATAGGCATAGGACCGCAGGCATAGACTGCATCTATACCACCATTCTTTACAAGTTCCTCAAAGGGCTGAGTTACGAAGCCGTGAATACCTGCCGAGCCGTCATCTGTACAGAGAACAGTTTCCGCACCTGTTTTTCTGAAATCCTCCTGCAATATAACTGCGCCTGAATTTCTGAATCCCGATATAGCCACGGCTTTTTCACCGTAAATTTCAGCGAGCGGAAGCATTGGAGGCGTACCTATTCCGCCGCCTATGAGAATAACTTTTTTGAAATCCTCATTTATTGTAAATCCGTGACCGAGCGGGGCGAGCATATCAATTGTATCGCCCTTGTTAAGCTGAGATATTTTTTCTGTACCCTCTCCACGCACTTCAAAGACAATACGCAGAGTGCCTTTATTTTTATCTATACCGCAAATTGAAATAGGTCGCCTCAAAGTAAAGCCCTCAGCCCTGATATGGACAAACTGTCCTGCACAGGCAATTTCTGCAATTTCGGGGCATAATATTTCAAAGCTGTATATTTCTTTTGCGATAGCACATTTATTAGCTATAATAAAATTTCCCTGTTTATACTTCATAATTTCTCCTTATTTAGAAACGTCAAATCTGCGCTTTCAGAGCCTTGCACCTTCATTCACTTCACTTCGTTTCGTTCATTCACGGTGCAAGAGCGCAGATTTTCCTCTGATTTAGAATCGTCAAATCTGCGCTTTTAATGCCTTGCACCTTCATTCACTTCACTCTGTTTCGTTCATTCACGGTGCAAGAGCGCAGATTTTCCTGATTATTTCTGGCAGGTATTGCATTTCTTTACAAAAAAACCTGTCAGTTCTCCTCCGCAGTGAATACATTTTTTGTTGACAACTCTCTGATGTATTACATCACAGCAGTTTGCATTATTATTCAAATTATCCCATTCAAAGAAAACATTCTCATTACAGTTATCGAATATATGGTCATGCACAGAGCGTATACGGTTGCTTACTCTTATATTGACAAGAGCAACACAGCCTGAAAAGGCATTCACTCCTATTTTTGCCGTACCTGATGAGCTGAGAGTTGACGGCAAATCAACGCAGAAAAGTGAAACACAGCCGTCAAAAGCTTTTTCTCCTATATAGCTTGTATTTGCGGGGAAATTAATTTCTTCGAGCCTTATACAGCCATAGAAAGCTTCTTTTCCGATAATTCTCACGGTATCGGGCAGATATACCGAATGTACAGATGTACTGTTTTTGAAAGCTCTTTCGCCTATTTCAGACACATTTTCGGGGATATGCAAATCTATATCATTCCCCTGATATTTCACAAGAACACCGTCAACCACTATATAATCCGATTCATCTTCAATCAACTGATATTTCTTGAATACAGATGAAGAATCATATCTGAAAGCAGCTCCGCAGTTTTCGCACTGCCACGCAGGTTTTTGAGTGTTTATAATATTATACTTGCCGCAATTGGGGCATTTTGCATTTTCTGACATATATTTCTCCGTTAATCACATCGGCAGCCGCAGTTCATACGGCTGCCGACAAATCATTCACCTTTTTTTTCACCGCATTCTTTGCATTTTTTAGTGAAAAGACCGCCGAAAGTTCCTCCGCATTTTGGACAGAGATCCTTAGCCTTGAAATAATTTCTTATAGTTTTATACTTGAAAATTTCCTTTGCGTCATATTCTTTCTTGTCATATCCCAAATCAAAGTATATTTTGCTGACACCCTTGCCTGAGTCGTTCATATCAACCATGAATGAAGGGTTAGTGGAAGTGCTGTCAATTTCCCAGCGTGTATCTGCATTTTTGAATGTTATTTCTTTCAGTCCGTCACAGTACATGGCATTGAACATTATTTCGTCAACGCTTGCAGGGATAGTCATTGATTTAAGGTTATTGCAGCCGCTGAAAGTCATGTAATTTATCTTTTTAAGACCGTTGGGCAGACTTACTTCCGTAAGTGACGAACAGCCATCAAATGCTGATGCACCTATTGCTATTACAGAATTGGGAATATTAACCTTCTGTATAGTTTTGTTATCCTTGAAAGCTTCCTGTTCAATTACAGTAACTCCGTTAGGTATAATAACTATCGGAGAATCCCCATTATATTTTTTAAGTGCGTTGAGATATATCTGAAATTCGGGGAGGTCATATTTTTTATTCTCCTCGGCAGGTTCTTCCACAGATTTTTCTTCGGGTTTGACTTCCTCGGCAGGCTTTCCCACGGGTATTTCTACGGGTTTAACCTCCTCGGCAGGTTCTTCCACAGGTTTTTCTTCGGGTTTGACTTCCTCGGCAGATTCTTCCACAGATTTTTCTTCGGGTTTGACTTCCTCGGCAGATTCTTCCACGGGTTTTTCTTCGGGTTTGACTTCCTCGGCAGGCTTTTCCACGGGTATTTCTATGGGTTTGACTTCCTCGGCAGATTCTTCCACAGATTTTTCTTCGGGTTTGACTTCCTCGGCAGATTTCTCCACAGATTTTTCTTCGGGTTTGACTTCCTCGGCAGGATTTTCCACGGGTATTTTCACGGGTTTAACCTCCTCGGCAAGTTTCTCCACAGGTATTTCCACGGGTTTAACTTCCTCGGCAAGTTTCTCCACAGGTATTTCCACGGGTTTAACTTCCTCGGCAGGTTTCTCCACGGGTTTTTCTGATGGCTTATTGAAACTGGGCTTTTCCCTGTTTTCATATTTTTTATCACGGTTCTTTTTATTCTTTTTTCCTTTGCTTGCGAAAGCTCTGAGGGCATCGCCTTGACTATCAACTTTTTTTATAACGGCAACCTTTTTGTCAGTACTTTTTTCCTTATTTTCCTGTACTTTGTTATCACTATTAACCTCATGGCTGTCGTTCTTGTCAAGGTTAATTTTTTTGCCGCAGTAACCGCAATACCAAAATTCCTGTTTTTTTGCGGCAAAAATTTTTTCATTACATTCAGGGCAAGTAACCTCAAAAAAGTCTTTATTATCCATATTGACCTCCTATAAATTATTTCAGCAAAATGAAAGTATACTGCCATATTATTATAACACATATTTTATATAATTGCAACATATTTTTTATCGCACTAAAAAGAATATTGTAAGTTTTTTTATTTTACATAATTTGTGACAAAAAAAGAACCGTGCCGAAACACGGTTCTTATCAACTGAAAATTATTCTTCTGTATCTTCCTCATCGGAATTATCGAGAAGCGCACGCATAGAGATGCTGATTCTCTTTGATTCGGGGTCGATGTCGATTATCTTTACATCTACTTCATCGCCTACGGAAAGGATATCCTTAACGTTTTCAACTTTCTGGTCAGCAATCTGAGAGATATGGATAAGACCGTCAACGCCGTCGATAATCTGTGCGAATGCACCAAAACTTGTGATAGAAACAACAGTAGCCTTGACAACATCGCCTACGCTGTAATTATCGAGGAATATCTGCCACGGATTGTCCTCAGCCTTCTTGAAACCGAGAGAGATTCTGTTTTCTTCGGGTTTGAGATCCTTGATGTAAACTTCGAGGGTATCGCCAACGGAAACAACTTCGCTGGGGTGCTTGATTCTCTTCCATGAAAGTTCGGAAATATGAACCATGCCGTCTATACCGCCGAGGTCAACGAAAGCACCGAAGCTTGTAAGGGATTTAACCTTGCCGACATAGGTTTTGCCGATTTCGGCAGTTTCCCAGAATTTAGCCTTAGCTTCTTCTTTCTGGGCATCTTTCACAGCCTTGATAGAGCCGACAGCTCTTCTCTTTCTGGGGTCTTCATCAACTTCGATTATTTTAAATTCAACCTTCTGCTTGTTGAGCTGTTCAAGTTCTGCGCCTCTGGGCAGACCTGAATGTGAAGCAGGGATAAATACTCTTACGCCGAGATAATTTACGATTGCGCCCTTATTTACGACACGGCTTACAGTACCCTCAAGGATTTCGCCGTTTTCCTTGGCAGCAACGACCTTATCGTAACCTGCCTGCTCGTCAACTTTTTTCTTTGAAAGCTGAGCAGTACCTTCGTTATCGTTTACCTTAACAACGATAAGTTCGATTTCATCGCCCACTTTAACGATGTCAGAGGGTTTCTTTGAGGGATCATCGGTGAGGTCATCAAGCTTAACATAGCCTGTATGCTTAGTACCGAGGTCAACGCTGATTTCAGCATCATTAACTGTCTGAACGATACCTACGACTTTTTCTCCTGTATGTATTTTCTTGAAGGACTTGTCGATAGCCGCTTCATCAAAGACTTCCTCATCGGGGTTTGTAATGATTGTTTCATTTTCTGCCATTTTGTTTTGTACCTCCTTGATTATATACGCCGGGGTAGATGCGCCGGCAGTTATGCCGATTTTGACGGCATTGGGCAGCTGTAAACAGGAAAGTTCATGTGCATTTTCTATATGATACGTTTTGCAGAAGCGGCTGCACACCTCATACAGCTTAACGGTATTTGAGCTGTGTTTACCGCCGACAACGATCATACAGTCTGAACTTTTTGCAAGTTCAGCCGCATCAGACTGTCTTGTATCGGTCGCATTGCATATAGTATCAAATATTACGATGTCAGGACGACCCTTAGGGATAACGTCCATACACTTCTTCCATACTATTATATTATACGTTGTTTGAGCGACAAATGCAAGCTTTTTTCCAAAAAAATTCTGATTTTTTTCAAAAAGGTGTTTTAGCTCAACGTTATCCTTAAAAACGATATAATTTTGTGAACAATGACCAACGATTCCCTGCACTTCGGGGTGAGTTTCGTCACCTGCTATTAAAATAAGATATCCCTCGTTTGATTTTTCGGAGACTATCTTATGTATTCTTGATACGAAAGGGCAGGTTGCATCAAGCATACGGCAGCCTTTTTCGGCGATGCTGTCGTACACATCTCTGCCTACGCCGTGTGAGCGAATTACGACAGTTTCATCGGGCATGAGTTCATCGACAGATTCAATAACTCTTGCGCCTTTTTCATTCATATCATTCACAACGTCCTGATTATGGATAATAGGACCGAGTGTAGCTACTTTCGTACCGCTGTCAAGTTCATTGTACACCATTTTGACGGCTCTGTCAACCCCGAAACAGAAACCTGCTGATTTTGCGACTTTTATTTCAGGCATTTTCTTCCTCCTGATTTATAATTTTCTCATCGGGCTGACCCTCAACGAGGAGTTTAATTTCCTGCATATAGCGTTTTTTAATTTTCACGAGGTTTCTTGTTTTAGGTGTATCGGATATTTCCACATACTCGGCTGGGTCGACAGGTTTGCCGAACTTAACGGTAATTTTTGTGCGGAACTTTAATTTTTCTCCGAAACAGATACCGACAGGGACTATTAATTTTCCTGTTCTTGCGGCTATGAGAGCAGCACCCGAATGACCTTTCTGGACTTTTCCGTCTTTTGAACGAGTACCTTCGGGGAAAATCATGAGGCTTTTGCCGTCTTTCAGGTTATTTACAGCCTTGTCAATAACCTCCATGTCTCCGCTTCCTCTTGAAACGGGGAATGCTCCAAGGGAGCGTATCAGTGCGCCGAAAAATTTATTGTGGAAAAGTTCTTCCTTCGCCATAAAGCAAAGTTCGCCCTTAGAAGTTATAGCAACAAGCGGAGGGTCTGCATTTGTACGGTGATTTGAAGCATATATCACAGCACCTTTCGGAATATTTTCCTTGCCCTCTGTTCTTATGCGAAAAGCAATATGAAATGCTATCCATACAATTGCTCTGCCCAGATAGTACATTATATCCTCTCCCTTATGATTCTTGTTATTTCGTCAGCAGACTGCTGGAGATTAAGTTTTGTTGTATCCACAAGAACTGCATCATCAGCCTGTTTAAGGGGTGCAGTTTCACGGTGCATATCCTGCCAGTCACGCTTTTTGATATCTTCAAGGATTTCCTCATACGGCGGACAGTCGGGTTTTTCCGAAAGTTCCCTGAATCTTCTGTTAGCTCTTTCCTCAGCGGAGGCAGTAAGGAAAATTTTAACGTCCGCATTTGGAAGAACAACAGTTCCTATATCTCTGCCGTCCATGATTACATTATTTTCCCTTGCGATTTTCTGCTGAGTTTCAAAGAGATACGCCCTTACTGCTGGAATTGCGGAAGTTCTTGATGCCGCCATAGATATTTCAGGTGTTCTTATAAGGTCTGAAACGTCCCTGTCCCCTAAAAATACTCTCTGCGCCCCGTCAATGAATTTCAGTGAAACGTTGGCATTTTCAAGGGCTTTTTCGATTTCATCATCGGGGATATTATTCTCTGTGATGTAGAGGGCAACAGTTCTGTAAAGTGCGCCAGTATCAACATAGATATAGCCCATCTGAGCCGATACCATTTTAGCGATAGTGCTTTTTCCTGCTCCTGCAGGTCCGTCAATTGCGATATTAATTCCCATAATTTTTTACTCCTTATTTAAAATCGTCAAATCTGCGCTTTTCATGCCTTA
>ODAI013248483.1_pt1 | contig 30785 bp, 26 predicted proteins | sample 1539321 | NCBI WGS metagenome assembly ODAI01 (sample SAMN02144231, study PRJEB22623) | gut metagenome | biome: sheep rumen | host: Ovis aries | place: New Zealand
AGAGTGACGCTGTTTTGCGAAGCAAAACAGTCAAACTCGTTTATCGCCGGCAAACAAGCAGTTTTCGTTTTAATTGTGAGCGGTTCCGTTTATTGCGAGGCGCAAAGCCGAGCAAAGGAATGACACTGAGTGAAACGAAGCGGAAAGCGAACAATTATAAACGGAAACGTTGAGCGGCTTGCCGGCAGAGAGTGACGCTGTTTTGCGAAGCAAAACAGTCAAACTCGTTTATCGCCGGCAAACAAGCAGTTTTCGTTTTAATTGTGAGCGGTTCCTTTTATTGCGAGGCGCAAAGTCGACTTATATTAAACTTTTTGCGGAACATCTTTAAATGTTTCGAGATATTTTACAGCATAAACGGCGGCAACAGCGCCATCGGCCGTCGCAGTAATAACCTGCCTTAAAGGAGTTGTTCTGACATCACCGACGGCATAAACTCCGTCGACAGATGTTTTCATGGTTTCATCCGTGACAATAAAACCTCTGGCATCTTGTTCTAATTGTCCGTTGAACAAATCAACATTCGGGGTCATACCTATATACGGGAAGATGCCATTAATACCGAGATTTGAAAGTTCCCCTGTCTTAACGTTTCTAATAACAGCAGTGTTAACCAAATCATCCCCTTTAATTTCCTCAACGACCGTATCCCAAATAAATTCAATTTTTTCATTTTTAAAAGCACGTTCTTGAACAATTCTATCTGCTCTCAATTCGTTTCTGCGATGAATAAGATAAACTTTTGAAGCAAATCTTGTAAGATACATTGCCTCTTCAACAGCGGCATTACCGCCTCCGACCACAGCAACAACCTTATCCTTATAAAAAGCACCGTCACAAACAGCACAATAGCTAACCCCGCGACCTACAAATTCTTTTTCTCCGGGTACACCTAATTTCATTGGCTGCGCTCCGGTCGCAATAATTATCGTTTTAGCACTGAAGGTTGCTTCTAAAGTAGTTATTGTTTTGGATTTTAGGTCAACAGATTGAATTTCCTGCATCGGGAATTTTTCTATACCGAATTTATCAGCATGCTCTTCGAATTTTTCCATTAAATCGTAACCGCCAATTGTAGAAAACCCCGGATAATTTTCTAATTCCAAATAATTAGACGGCTGACCTCCAAACATATTTATATCAACAATTGCAGTAGCAACAGCCCCGCGAGCGGCATATATCCCCGCAGCTAATCCGGCAGGGCCTCCGCCTAAAATAACCGTATCAAAATTATAATCTTTCATATCTCTCCTAATTACCTTTCTAATACACTTGTACCTGAAATCTTGTCTCCTTGCAAGTAATAAGTTGCAGTTTTTTCTTTCAATAATGAATTATCCGCATCCGAATAGGTTCTTAAGCTAAGATAATTCACACCCGTAAACTTATTCCCGCTCAAAGTAATTTCAACCGTGTCAGTCAACAGTTGATTATCATAATTTCCCTCTTTTGTAAATCTGATTGTGTTTCCCTTAACGTACTCTACGCTAACTGAAGCCGATGCTCCGGTCATCGGGTTACATAAATTTATGACGTCACCTGATTTTGATAAGTTCCATAAATCTATACCCATCTTTTTGAAATTAACGGGACTGTCAGTCGCATTCAACTTTGACACCACTCTCCAAGTTCCCATCAAATCGACGGGGACTTGGTCTGTCAAAGATACACTTGCAGAAAGCACCTTTTGCGGCTGTTCAAACGCATACGAACTACCACAGAATGATACACATATAATTAATAATATAACTTTAACCGTTCTAAACATCTTAATTAATTATATAATGTTTATTTTACAAAAATCAATAGTAAATCTCGGTTTATTCGTGCTACAATTTTTGAGAGGAAGAATATGAAATACGAAAAAATTTGTAAAAATTTAGATGATACCAAAGAGCTGGCTCACAGATTTGCACAATTAGTAACTGACGGCTGTTTTGTGAATTTGTACGGAGAAATCGGAGCAGGGAAAACCGCTTTTGTAAAACTTGTTGCAGATGCTCTTGAAGTAAAAGAAAAAGTAACATCTCCAAGTTTTGTTATATTAAATGAGTACCACAGCGGAAAATTACCGGTTTACCATTTCGATTTATACAGATTGGAAAACGAAGGTGTAAAAACAATAATTGATGAGTTAAGAGAATATTCTGAAGGCAAGCAACTTACTTTTGTCGAGTGGGCGGAGTTTTCTCAGGATGAAATCCCGTTTAACCATTTAAAAATTAATGTAACCTATAACGATGATGATTCAAGAGTTTATACCTTTGAATCACTGGAATCAAACGGAGATAAGATTATTGAGGGTCTAAAAAATGAGTAATATAACATTGGCATTTGATACGTGTTTAGATAAAATGTATGTTACACTTTCCGACGGGGACAAAATTCTTGACTCCCGTATTGTGGTAAATCACGATGAGAAATATCATTCAGCCTTTTTGATATCAACTATAAAAGATATTTTAAAAGTAAACGGCTTAAAACCGAAAGATATAAACCTTATTGCAACAAATATAGGTCCCGGAAGTTTTACGGGTATCAGAGCTTGCACAACAGTAGCCAGAGTAATGGCACAACAGCTTAGTTGTAAAGCTATCGGGGTATCATCACTTGAAATTCTCGCACATCTCGAAAATGAAAATCAACTTGTAGCTTTAGATGCAAGAAAAAACAAGGCTTATCTGTATACAGACGGAGAAATAAAAGGGGCAATAGATTTAGAAGAAGTAAAAGAATTAAGTAAAGGGAAAAAAGTTATAACAGACAACAAGCTTCTGCCTTTATTGGGTGGGATTTCCTATCAGGAAACAGAAGCGCCGCTGGGAGATATTTTATCAAAAATCGCAAATCAAAAAGCCTTAACAGATGAGTGTAATTGGCGCAAATTAAAACCTTTATATATCCAACCGCCGCCAATGGGATAAATTTTATTCGCAATATCTCTTAATATAACCGCAAAAAAAAATTATCAGAAACATTAAAAGAACATGCGCATCACGGGAGTAAATATTTTTGCATATAACAAAAACAAGGCCGAAAAGCCAAACAATACCCGTGTGTGTAATTATACAAATCCGTTTATTACAGCTTTACCAATCGGGCATGACAGATTTGAACATTCACTATCGTTTACCGCCACCCCTATCCGCACCCACGGACAATTCAGATTTTTAACAAAGAATCACGATATTCACTGTTTTTACTGCAAAGGTCTTATGATGTACGGAGGGACTCTGCAAGAAATGCTTGAGAAGGGTATTTTTAGCAGACCCATAAAAGATTTTGTTGAAGCGGTAAAACCGTATAGAAAACGCATGAAAAAAGGTCAGAGAACTGTTTTTGACCAAATTCAACATTACGCAAAGAAAAGTCCGCAGACCCACCTTTCCGAAATAATTCAATACCTATATCAAAATTCTATAAAACGACTTGTAAAAACCCAAGCCGGCATATTTAAATCACTTATTAATGAATCAAAACATCTTTCTCCGCAAGCGCAAAAGAATTTTCGAAAATTTATTAAAGTACAGCATAAACGTCTTTATGAAATCCCGTACAAAGAAGAATTTAATGCCGAGAAATTTTCATACAAAATAGGGAAAATGATTCAATCCATCCCAAATACCGAACTCCAAACTTATTTAAGAAAAATCACAACTCCTATGGCTGCTGCAGAATTTAAAAACAGAAACAATATTATTCCCACTGAGCTTGCATCTCAAATGACAAAAAGTAAATTAGGAAAACTCCACACAGCAAAAGATTTTAGTGAATATGTAATAAAAAGAGTTCAAAAAATCGGAGAACGTCTTGATAGAAAAGATATTGTTCGTTTATGCAAAACATCACAAAAAATGATTAACGAACAACCCGTCATCATAACTTTTTCAAACAAAGAGTTTATGGAAGAACTCATAAAAAAACAGCTTGCACATATAGCAAAAACCCCTCTGTATTACAAAATGGTTAACATTGCAAACAAATTGCCAAATTCAACCAGCAATAACAACTCATTTGTCGTAAAACATCGATATTCTGATTCTGATACGATAGGCTACAAGCTTTTAGAATCAGCAATCACAACCGTAGAACACGTAAAAGCTCGTTCCGAAGGCGGCACGGATGATTTGACAAATATAGTGCTTGCCTGCAAAGCCGATAACAATGAAAGAGGGTCTATACCGCAATATATATACTTAAATAAATGGAATAAGCACAATCCGCAAACCTACTTTAACGATATTATAAAAATTTCAAATGAAGAACATCTTATTAGTCCCGCAGATATAGAAGGGGCAGCGAAATCGGTATCGAAAGAAGGTCACGTAAAAATAAATACATCAAAACTAAAAAAATAACACTATGAAAATATTTCAAATTACAGGACTAAATTTTAATAACTTTAATAATCGACAAAAAGTTGCCGAAACAAAGACTTTGGCAATTAGCACAAATGCCGCGCAATTACGGCCTCAGCTAAACCAAGATACCGTAAGTTTCACCGCAAAAATTCCAAGCATAGTTACCCCGACAATGGAAGACATCATTAACAGAACAAAAGCCGTTGACATTCTTCGATTTAACGTACTCAGACTCGCTAAACACGATATTCCATGCCCCGTATGCGGACATATTATGCTTGACGTAGACAAATTTAACGATTTTGAAAATAAAATTATGGATGCATCTACCCCAACAGAAATTCTGGATCTTATTGGCGGACTAAAAAAATATTTGCATCCTGTCGAAACAAAAATATACTCAATGATGCGAGAATATAATGCTGCACATCCTAACAAAAGCCTGCTTCAAATGTTAAAAAAACGATTACCCCGAGCTGAAAGAAAAATTGTACAACAACAAACAAAGATATTTTCTAACATAGGCTTATTGAGCCGCAACTTACCTGAAACAGAAAGAAACCAAATTCAAGATTTACTAAATGAAACATTTACCAGAATTTACGATCCAAGAGAAACATCTCGTTTCAGCCGCCACGTATTTATAGATAAACTTAAATTTGCTTTTATTCCGGAACAAGAAATTGCAAAACTAAAAACCCAATATGAACAGGAATTTATGGCAAAATTAAAACGAGCTAAAAATCCGACTTTTCCCATAACAAATTCAAATATGATATCAAGTAGTCCGCTGGTTAAATGGGGTGATATGATATACACTATGGAAAACTACGTTAGCGAAAGACTCCGATTAAACATTAATACTCGTATACTTACACCTGAACAGGAAAAAATTATGGCAGAAGCTATAAAACTTCCCGCAGCATACAATAATACTGATGCTTTTATCGTAAAATATGCAAAAAGAAACTACAACGGGGCAAACCCGGATAAAAAGATTGCTCTTAGAATGTTGAGTAATTCACTTGCTACTGTTGAACATATAAAAGCTCAATCAAAACGAGGAACAACCGAACCAAAAAATTTAGCTATTGAATGCGCCTGCGATAACAATAGACGTGGTTCTGCCTCTATAATTGAACAAATTGTGGAAAACCCTATGATGCCGATACATTATAGAAACTATATGCGAAGTCTTTGTAACTTGCATATGAAAAATATTGTGGAAAAAAGCTACATTACCCAACAAAACAAAACCTTTAGAGATGAATCCCTAGGCTTTTTAGATGCAGATTTATCAGTTATTCACAACAGATATAAAAGAAACAGACCTAATATTAAATCCGGAATAACACCAACTCAAGCCGAAAGAAGAGCGGCAAAAAAACTCAAACTGAAATTAAAAAAGCAAAAACATAACCCTAAAACAGATAAATTTAAAAAGCATTAACCCGAAATCTTTCTATATAAAGTATTCTATTTAGATTGCATAACTTTATTAAATCTGTTTTAAACCGCAAAAAAAAAGTCGCTGTGCGACTTATCTCAATGTGTAAAAGGTTAGTGTGTAGGAGAAAATAAAGAAAATGGTTATACTCCTATATACCACCTTTTAATATATTTGTAACATATATTGAATATATAATTTACATATCTTAACAATATATAATTATTTTTCAGCTCTGTTCTCAGGAGTTGCGGAACCGGTTTCTACACCAGCAACAGTGAGTGCGAAAGGAACGAATTTGGAAATAATATCCCCGACAGGACTCTTACTTGCCATTAAAGTTATAGCCAGACAAACATCATCCAAGTGAGGAGCGAAATCGGTAATTCTAATACCTCTGCTTACATCCTGACCGCTTACATGCGAATTTATTTTATTTGATACTTTATTCCCTGCCAATATCCCATAGAATAAGCTTGTTCCGCTGACAAGAGTAGGACATAATATTTTTAAAACCTTATTACTTTGAATAGCTTTTGATATATTTTGTAATTTTACATGATTAGTTTTTTTAGAAGCCAAATCCTCAAATTTTTTATATGCCATAGTAGGCAACGCAACAATGGATAACGGAATCGTAATATCCCCTATAAGTTGGCTGACGGCTTCTTGACATTTTGAGGGAAGATTTTCTTTTTTATCAACCAACGCCCCTCCGGCTAATCCGCCTAACACAGAACCGATACCCATAGACATAATTTCTTTCCATTCAAACTTCATAACTTTTTCATCAGGTCTGTTTTTATCGGTAATTTTAAATATAGCCCAGTCTTTTACCGGAGTGTTCATAATATTCTTAGGTTTTAACGAAAAGCCCTGCCTTTTAGCTATCAAAGCTACTGCTGTCGCAACTCCTAATGCGGAAGTTGCAGTAGCTACAAACTTAACTGCCTTTGGGGATTTTTCGGTATCAACGTGCTGAAACGCACCTGCCGGCTGTGATATTGTATTTGTTATCGGTTGTATTGCCATGTTATTAATTTCCGTTTCCATTATACCAAAAACAATCAATAGTAAACATTGTTAGTTTAGATAAAAAATTTAACATAACTTAAAGTACAATATAATGTAACATTTTTTTAAAATTTATAAAAATATAAGCAAAAATAAAATTTCAGCATGTTTACAAAGGACATAACAAAAGAAAAGATTCATTATGGCAATAACAATAAAACCGGCAAATTTATACAAACCCTCTAACTCTCATAAGTTTATGAAAAGTATGGCTAGCGGAGGTCTTGCCCGTTTTATTGCGTTAGAAGCATTTGTCGAAACAGGAAGAACATATCAAGCATACAAACGAGGCGGGTTTGACGAAGGCAGAGAGAGAATTACAGAAGAATTTACTGGCGCAGTATTTTGGCTTGGCGGGGTAAAAACTTTCAACGCTATAAACGACAAAATCGGCAAATGGATTTTGAATATGCGCACTGCAAACTTTGATATAGGAAAAGATAAAGCCAGAGATGCCGTTGCGAACTTTATACATAGCGAAAAAAATACAAAAACCGGTGCTAAATTTACCGAAAAACAAATTGCGGCATTTAAAGCTACAAAACTCGGTATCAGTATATTAATGGCAAATATTATGATAGGGTTTGTCGTACCTAAAATTAATCAGGCTATTACACGTTACTATCACAGAAACGATAAAAAGCCGCAAAATAACACTCCGGAACAACTGATAATTCCGACAATGACAAGAGTTTCAATGGATGACTATAAAAAGAACCTCGATAGAAATAACAATCAAGTATCTTTTGGCGGCGGAGCTGATAAACTAATGTCCTTAGCATTCAATTTGGAACACAATACCACTTGGCAATTATTGTCAACAGATGTTGGAACAGCAACAGGTCGTACAATTAGCGCAAGAAACAACAACGAACGCCGTGAAATACTATTCCGAGATTTATCTTCAATATTCTTCTATATGTTTAATATGCCGCTAATGAATAAAGGGTTGAATTATCTTGAAACAAAAGGAAAATCCACATCAAGAGTAGAACCGATGAATGCTGATTACACTAACGACCTTATGAAACAAATTGTAAATGAAAACGGCGGCAAAATCAGCGCTGACAAATTTGCTGAAGAAATGTTCGGAAAGAACGAAAAATTTGAATTGCCAAAATCCATAAAAGATATGTTCAAAGACGGCTATATGGATATTGATAGTTTCAAAGCACAAATTGCAAACATTCCTGAAGCCAATACTCCTGAATTAGTTACAAAATATACCCAATTAGCAGAAGAAATGTCCAAATTACAACCTGCTGTTGAAGGCAAATCAAGAATTACACTGGAACAAGCCGAAAGACTATTCAAAGGCGGATACTTGAATAATCCTGAATTTTTGAAAAATTTATATGAAATCAACTTCGGCAAAAACAAGAAAGCAAATATCGCTAACTTCCTGGATCCGTTCAAATTTATTTCAGCAGACTCTGTTGAAACAGCTGACAAAGAACTAAAATTCTTTGTTGAACAAATAATAGAAAAAGCTAAAAAATCAGGAACTGAAATTACGGAAGAAATACTGAATAAAGCAGTTAAATCGAACTCTAAGCTTAACGCATTGAATTGGGGTGCAGGATTTGCGGTATCAGCATTGTTCTTATCAACACTAATACCTAAGATGCAGTATTGGATTACCAAAAGAGTTACGGGCAGTAACGAATTTCCGGGAACTGCCGAATACAGAAAGCAGCAGGAACAATCTAATACCAACGAACAAATAAAAACGACCGCTTAATATTATTGCAAAAATATTTAAAAATATTTTTGGGCATGATATTATTTACTTAACGTAATATAAATAGAGAGAAGGAACATACATTATGAAAATGTCAAAAATGTTTTTTCAGACTATGAGAGAATTTCCCTCAGATGCTGAAGTTATGTCACACAAATTATTAGGTCGTGCAGGATATATAAAGAAACTCACCAGCGGAGTTTACAACTATATGCCGCTTATGTGGAGAGTATTAAAAAAGATTGAAAATATAGTTCGTGAGGAAATGGACAGAGCCGGAGCTCAAGAGTTGTTAATGCCGTTTGTCCAACCAAAAGAGCTTTGGGAAGAATCAGGCAGATGGGATGCATACGGGAAAGAATTAATGCGTTTAAAAGACAGACATGACCGTGTTATGTGTCTTGGACCGACACACGAAGAAATAATAACTGCTTTAGCAAGAGACGTTATTAAATCATATAAACAAATGCCTGTTAATTTATACCAAATACAGTCAAAATTTAGGGATGAAGTAAGACCTCGTTACGGGCTTTTAAGAGGTCGTGAATTTATTATGAAAGATGCATACAGCTTTGACAAAACACAAGATGGTTTAGACAAAGAATACGATAATATGGCAAAAACATATAAAAGAATTTTTGACCGCTGCGGACTGGAAACCAAAATGGTTCAATCCGATTCAGGCGATATTGGCGGAAGCGTAAGCCATGAATTTATGGTTATTACAGACGGAGACGCCGGAGAAAACGACGTATTCTATTGTGAATGTGATTATTCGGCTAATTCAAACCACGCAATTTCAAAATTACCTCCGGCAGAAACTGACGGGAGTAAATATTTTGCGGAAACAAAAGTTGTAGATACCCCGAACACCCATTCAATAGAAGAATTGTGCGAATTTTTACACATTCCTGCTTCGATTATATTAAAATCACTGGTTTACATCATCGACAAAAAACCTGTAATCGCATTAATCAGAGCAGATAAAAACGTAGAAGAAACAAAACTTATGAACGCCGTTGGAGGAATAGATATAAGAATAGCATCCTCCGCCGAAATAGCAGAACTTATGGCAGAAAAGGGGTTTGATGCAGTTCCCGGATTTATCGGACCAAAAGGCATGGACGGAATTCAAATTATTGCCGATGAAACAGTTCGCGATATGAAGAACTTTGCAGTAGGTATTAACCAAACAGACAAACACCTTGTAGGTGCTAACCTATCCGATATACCCGCAATAGAAAACTATGCAGATATTCGTCTTGTTGATGCGGGAGATTTTTGTCCTGTTTGCGGAAAACCGTTAAAAGTTACAAAAGGGATTGAAGTCGGAAACATTTTCCAACTCGGTACAAAATATTCTAAACCGATGAATGCTGTATACTTAGACGAAAACGGAAAAACTCAGCCATACATAATGGGTTGTTACGGTATTGGCATTTCAAGAACTGCGGCTGCTGCAGTTGAAGCTCATTATGATGAACACGGAATAAAATGGCCTATTGCAATTGCTCCATACCATGTTGTAATAGTCCCTGTAAACGTAAAAGATGAGTTACAAATGAAAGTCGCAACAGAGATGTATGAAAAGCTTTTAGCAGAAGGTATTGAAGTTGTACTTGACGACAGAGATGAACGTGCAGGCGTAAAATTCAAGGATGCTGACTTAATCGGCTTCCCGTTCAGAGTAACCGTCGGTAAAACAATTACAGAAGGACTCGTTGAGTTTAAAGTAAGAGAAACGGAAGAAGTTTTAACTGTCAAACCTGATGAAGCAATAGAAAAACTTCTGGCAAAGCTCAAATAGTCAAAAAATTATGCTTGTCTAAGATAATTAAAATAAAACATTGCATAATTATAATCACCCGTTTTATGACAGATACTACCGGTACACTCAACATTATCGGGACGGTTTAAGTTGCGGGTAGGCGTTACAGTATTACCAAAATTCAAAGCATTCAATAAAATAACATCTTGACCTAACGTATTCGGCGGAGCGCTTCCGTTAATTTCAAACAACGCAACGAAACAGTTTTCGGTAGCCTTAGGGTCAGCCAAACTGCATTTTGTATTGTAGCTGATTAATGCAGTAGTTCCGTCAACAATTTCTACTGCTACTGTCGGCGACGAATAATCCGCTTCGTTTCCGTTAGGATCCTTATTTCCCAGCTTAAATGCGCTATTACCTGTTGTGGCATTTGATATATTATATTCGGAATCATCATATAATTTTACTTTGTCATATGGCCAGCAATCACGAATATTTGATGCTTGACAAATATGTGTTACTTTTAAATGAGCTTTAAGCGCATCGACAAATTCTGCAGTATTACTGAATGGTCCTGTATCATCATCGGCCGGCATTACTTCAACAGACTCGGAAAATTTTCTGGCAACAATAGTTGCAGAATGTTTTCTGACCATATATTGAACATTCAACAGCAGCGTGGGCATTGTGTACGCAGCAATCACCCCTATAATTCCCAACGTTATCAAGACCTCTGCCAAAGTAAATGCAGATATACGCTTCCCAAAATTTTTCCAACTCATATATATATTATAAAATATTTTTTAAGTTTTTCAAGACTAAAATAATAATATTGTAAAATTCTTGTAATTATTTTCAAAATCATTATAATTTTTATTATGGATGTTACCGAGCTTGATACAACAAAATTAGACAAACTAAAAGAACTTGTCAAAAATAAAATGGAAAACACAGAGCTATATCAATTCAAAGGTACGGTATCTAAGCTTTTAGGGCTGACAGTAGAGGTAAAGCTTCCCGGATTAAAAATAGGGGATTTGTGCTATATCGAAACGAACACAGGAGAAAGAAAGCCCGCAGAAGTTCAAGCTTTTAAAGGGGATGTGGCTCAACTGTTACTTTTACTTGACGGAAATGGCATAGGTCAAGGCAGTACCGTTGTCGGCACAGGAAAGCCAATTACAATACCCGTTGGAGATTTCTTGCTTGGACGATTAATCGACCCTATGGGGAATCCGTTAGACGGCAAACCTTTAGATACGACAGGAGCAAGCTGGCGCTCAATTGAAGGGCCACCGCCGGGGCCGTTTGAACGACCGATTATAACTGAAATCTTTTCGACTGGGGTCAGAGCAATAGATTCTTGTATGACTATGGGCTGCGGACAGCGTTTAGGTTTATTTGCAGGTTCCGGTGTTGGTAAAAGTACACTTTTGGGTATGATTGCGAGAAATTCAGACGCAGACGTTAACGTAGTTGCACTAATCGGAGAACGGGGCAGGGAAGTTAAAGAATTTATAGAAGACTCTCTTGGAGAAGAAGGTATGGCTAAATCAGTACTTGTTTGTTCAACAGGAGATAAACCGCCTTTAATCCGACAAAAAGCATTACTTGCGGCAACCGCTGTTTGCGAATATTTTAGAGATCAAGGGAAAAAAGTTTTCCTAATGACAGATACAGTTACGCGTTGCGCAATGGCCGGTCGTGAAGTAGGACTGTCACTTGGTGAGCCTCCTACAATGAAGGGGTATCCGCCATCAATATTTTCTTGGCTGCAAAAAGTTCTTGAACGTGCCGGAAACAGTCCAAAAGGCTCCATTACGGCTTTGTACACAGTATTAATGGAAGGGGATGACATTTCAGACCCGATAGTAGATATTGTACGTGGTATTGTTGACGGGCACATTTTCTTGTCAAGAAAAGTTGCCGAAAGTAATCACTACCCAGCAATTGACGTGCTTGGCAGTATTTCGAGGTTGATGTCTGCGATAGCGACACCCGAGCACAAAGAAGCTGCCGCAAAAATGAGAAAAATTCTGTCATTATACAGAGAAAATAAAGACCTTATTGATGTAGGGATGTATGTTCCGGGCTCAAACCCAAGCCTTGATGTTGCAATTCAAATGATGCCGCAGGTTAATGCATTTCTTCAGCAGAAAACCTCTGACAGCGTTACAATGGAAACAACCATCCAAACTTTGATTGATATGATGCAAGGGGTAGAAATATAGCCAAAATTACTTGATTACTTCTATGAAGTTATAATCCGCTAAATACGGCAAATGCTCTTCTGTAATCAATTCTCCCGGTAATAAAACAGCAATTCCCGGAGGGCATTCCGCAATAACTTCCGCAGATATTCTTCCTACTGCCATATCTTTTGGTATAGTTTCTTTTTCCGAATAAAAAGCCTCTCGTAAACTCATTTTTATAATCGGGGTCAACATTGGCATATGTTTTTTATTTTCTAAATAACAAATATCCGAGTAATGAGATTTGTCAATTTTTTGCAAACACTTTACAAGGTACTCCATATCTTTTCTTGTATTCCCAATATTAGAAAGAAGTAACAATCCGGCATCGGAGGCACTTTCAACTTCAATTCCGAATTCGATTTCAAGAATTGATTCTAAACGTTTTCCGGACAAACCGTCTGCTCTGATAAATACCTTTGTAACATCCGTCATGTACCCAAAATCAGGTTTCAAATCGTGAATGTGCTCCAATTTCTCAATTTCACGACGGAGAAATTTTGCGTTTTGAATAGCACGTTCAAGCTGTTTTCTTCCTTTTTGACTTTCTAGATTTGCCCTTGCAGCATCCAAACTTGCCAATAAAATTAAAGACGGACTGGTTGTATGTAAAAGTTTTAAAGCTTTTTCTACCGCATCACAGTCGATAAGAGAATTTTGAGCAATATGCAACATAGAACTTTGACTCATACTGCCGCCTGTTTTGTGCAAAGAATGAACAACCGCATCAGCACCTAACTGAAGTGCGGGCGTCGGCATATGCTTATTAAAATTCCATAAACACGCATGAGCCTCATCAACAATAAGCGGTACTTTATACCTTTTACAAATAGCTGAAATAGACTTTATATCGGATACAACACCCTCATACGTAGGATTTGTAATCCATACCATTGAAATATCATCGTGCGCAGCCAAAGCTTCTTCTACACTTTCCGGAGTTACATTACCCCAAATACCCCAATCGTCAAATCTTTTTGGGACAAGCCATAGAGGTTCTGCACCCGAAATAATCATGCCTGTCAAAATAGAACGATGACAATTTCTGTTTGTCAAAATTCTTTGACCTTTTTTAGTTAACCCCATGGCAATCGCAAGATTACCGGCAGTTGAACCGTTTAGCAAAAAGAAAGTCTTTTTTGCACCGAATGCTTTTGCTGCTAATTCTTGAGCTTCTTTTATAGGTCCGGTTGCAGGATGTAAAGTTCCCAAATTATCAAATTCATCTGTTGTATCCACAGACAAAGCCTTTGCCCCGATTAGTTTTTTAAACTCCGGCAATGTACCGTTACCCTTAGTATGTCCCGGAATATGGAATTGATACGTCGGGTTTTCATAAGCTTGTTTTAGGGCTTCGACTATGGGGGCTTTTACTTTTGTTATTTTGCTATTCTTTGTTACGCTTGTCATAATAAAAATATACTATAAATGCATCATAAAAATCAAGTTATTTATGATATAATTAAAAGTTGTGAAAAAGATTTTTTGCCAAATATTTTTTATTACATTATTAATTGTCACCCCGCAAATTTCAGCAAATGCAACAGATTTATCGGACGGTGCATTTCACGCTGATGAAATATTTCTTGACAGCTTTCGTCCGAAAGAAATTATTATAAATAAAGAAGAACCTATCGAGTCAAATGACGAGGATGAAGACTTTAGGCAATGGGAGAAATCCTTGCCTGAATATCAATCTGAAGAATATGAGGATACCGCAAATATACAGCAAACTAAGCCTGCACAAAAAGCTTCAGATGAAAGACCGCTTTTCAAAAAAATGCTTGAAAAAGGAATTATCAGAACAGATATTCCGATTTATTGGCTTGAAGACGAATTAACTTTTAGACCTAAAAAAGGACCTATAAGTAAAATTGAATTTTTTGGTGCTTATAACGGATTTATGTCGTCGAACTGGGATAACGGAGATTACGATACAACCTATACAAACAACTTTATCCAAATTGGAGCCATGGGCAAATTCAGAGGAACAAAAGACGAATTTAAAATCTTATTTAACCCTAAAGGAGTACACGGCAGAAATTATATGCAGAACTTTGTGGCCGATGCATTTATAACGAACAATTCAATTCCACACCACCAAATTATTTTAGGATATTCCAGAAACCAAATCGGAAAAGAAGGCGGTTCAAGTTCTTATATCCTGCCGTTTATTATGCGCTCACAAATTGCAAGGAATTTTGGTTCTACAAGAGCATTAGGAATCAGAGCTGTCGGTAATTATGATTTAATTGATTACAGCTTTGCGTTTAACAGCTCAGACAGATATTTTAGAAAATGGTTTGCAGGCCCTGAATTTACAGGCTGGGTAAACTTTAAACCTTTTGGAAAAACAAACGGTAAATACGGTAAACTCGTAATAGGCGGCGGATTAAATACCGGTAAAAACGGTTCGCACTACACCGTCGGAAGCGTATATGTAGGATATAAATATAAAAAACTTTGGTCGAGATTTGAATACGGAATTGCTGACGGATATAACGGAAGTCGGGTTGTAAATAAGAAAGCAGAAGGCCTATATGGAATTGTAGGTTATAAGATTACTCCAAAAGTTCAGATTATTGCACGCTATGACCAATTCAATCCTGACAGAAATGTTTCAAACGATTTAAAAAGAGAATACACTGCCGGTATTAATTATTTTATTAAAGGGCAAGCTATGCGGCTAATTCTAAACTACGTATTCTGCCAAAACCAAAATGCTCCGGACAGTCACAGAATTATGCTCGGCACCCAAATTCTATTATAAATATTTGTAAAAATTGCATCGATTTTAGCAAATTACTTTTTTCACAGACTTCTTATATAAAACTTAAGAAATTTTAGGAGTAAAAACTTATGAAAATAGCACAAACTTTATCTGACTCATTTAAGTTAGCTCAATTTGCAAAAAGTGACAGGGCTGAAATAAAAGGGTTATGCGATACAATTAAGAAACATGGTTTTGATGGAATTACGATAAAAGCTGTTGATAAAAATAATGCACGTATTACAGCCAGAAAAGCTAATAGCGATATTTCATTTGATTTAGATTTTGCAAACAGAACAGAAACTCAAACTATGAGAAGCCAATCTATAACATTATCTCTTATTAACCCTGTAAAAGAATGGATTCAAACCGTCAAAGGCTCATTATCAAAAGCAAAAATTGTCCGAACAGTCAATAAAGAATGCCGCAAAGACGGTAAACTGGGTAAAGAAACAATTGATTATCAAAACCTTGTAAACGGCACTCACTACCGTATGGTTAGAATAGGCGACAATAAACCTAAATTTTACAGAAATATTGACGGCGATTTTGTAGAAATGTTTACAAAATAACTACTCCACGTCTTTATACAAATCTATTAACGGGACTTCCAACGCCTTCGCTATATCATACAACACAAGAGCAGAAGGGGTTTGTTTCCCATTTTCAATTTTTTGAACGGAGTCCATGCTTATATTTGCCAGTTCCGCAAGCGCAAGCTGCGTTACTTTTTTTCTCATGCGTTCAATTTTAATATTAAACCCTAAAATTTTAATTCGCGTATCTCTCATAATAGACATTATACATATTGACAAATATTTTTCCATAGACTAATATCTACATATACGTACTTTAATCAGTATTATAGGACTAAATAGCTTATTTATGGAGAATAAGATGTTACAAGACCAAATAATTGAGGAGCTATCACACTTATCAATAGATGCAACGGAAATTGAAAGCCTTATTCAAATAACAATAGATGCTTGCAAGCATAACGAACTATATCAACAAGTATTAATTCTTGATTTAATACAACAAAAATTGAAATCATTATGCAATAAAATTGATTCTATTGATACAGAAGTATCAAAAACAACACTTACCCATTAAAATTCAATTATTACTTAACATCAGGGAATAAGAACTTTGTGCCGTCGTCACTTCTCCAACGGATAAAGCCTGTTTTAGGTGTTCTATCAGCGTCAACAACAGTGACAAGCATCCAATTACCTTTAATAATATTCAGATTAATCAAATCCGGATGCTTAATAACAGATATTGCTTTTTCTGATTCAGGAGTACCGTACATTGAAGAAGTTGCTTCCGGAGCACCCTTTAATAACTTTAAACCGTATTTTCTTCCGTACATATTATAGAAATTTACCCAAGTATTAAATTTGAATGGATCATCTTTCTTCAACCAGCCTCTTTCACCGGTAGAATTGTCATATATTACCTCAACCCAATCTTCGGTTTCATCCGTAACAGCCATCAGGGCAAAGTCCTTGCGCTCAAGATATAACACAAACATATCTTTTCTTTCCAAATCCTGAGGAATGACATTTTCACTGTTCCATACTATCTTTTGTTTTATCCCGGAATTTTCATCAGGCTCATTGTACAAAACAATAGTATGCCCTACCTGATAAACGCCAAAAGTATTAGTATTAGTCAGGCTGACTGATTCAGGAATTACATCTGTTGCAAAAGACGCAGTCCCAAACATTAAAAATAAAAATACAGTAAAAATAATCTTTTTCATATAATCACTACTCCCGAATTATTCTCTGAAAGAAATATCTGCATATGCTTTTTGGAGTTTCTCTCTGACAGATTGCATATTTCTTTCAATAACATCATCAGTCAAAGTTGCATTTTCGTCCAACATTTTTATTCTGAATGCTAAACTCTTATACCCTTTTTCAATATTTTCACCCTGATAAACGTCAAAAACTTCACTGCCGCGGAATATATTTTGCTGGACTCCGCTTTTAATTACACGTTGAATATCATCATAAGAAACTTTATCACTTATAACAAACGCCAAATCACGTCTTACTTCAGGGAATTGCGGAAGATGTTTAAATCTTGGAACATTTTCCTTGATTATTGAAATTAAAACATCAACATCTACACTAAATATAAATGCCTCTTGATTTAATTTCAATTTATCTTTTAAAATCGGATGAATCTGCCCGATATACCCGATAGTTGTTAATTGTTTCCCTAAAATACAGATAGCTGCGCTTCTGTACGGATGTAAAACATTTGAATCTTTTAAATCCGAGTCTTCTAAAGGTACTATCTTAACTCTTTTGGATACCCCAAATTCTTCAAATAAATTTTCTACAATACCTTTTGCAGTATAAAAATCAGGCATAGCTTTTACTTGCCATTTTGAGTTTTCAATTTCACCTGTAATTATACCTTCTAATACCTGTGTTTCTTTTACCCCTGACAGTTTTTCATCCGCTTGAGCAGTTACACTGTATGTTTTACCTATTTCATATGCCCAGAAATTTTTCTGCCCGTTATCATAATTATATTTCATACAATTCAGAACCGATACCGCGAGATTTTGACGAAGCATTGTACATTCTTCGCTGACAGGATTCATAACCTTAACGGCTTTTTCATCATCATAAGATAACATAAATTTATCCAGCAAAGGTTTTCCGATTAATGACGATGTTATAATTTCATTCAAGCCTTCAGCCTGCATCAAATTGTGAATTTTTGCAATAACTCTTTCTTCTAAAGAAATTGTAGGAGTCATCATCTTCTGCGGCAAGGTAGGAGTAATCTTATCGTAACCGTTAATTCTTGCAATCTCCTCGATTAAATCGACTTCACGAGTGACATCATAAGCTCTGAATGAAGGAACTAAGAATTTTGCAGCAGCAGCATTCCCGCCCAGTTTTTCAAATCCTAATTTTTCAAGAATAGCATCACATCTTTCAGGTGCAATTTCACAGCCTAAAAGTTTTGTCACCTGATTATATCGTAACGTGATTTCTAACGGCTCTAACTTATTTTTACCTGCCTCAACAACTCCTTCAACTTCCGCATCGGCATATTCAATAAGAAGTTGAATTGCACGCATCAAAGCCGGTTTTACGGCTTCAATATCAATACCTCTTTCATATCTTGCGGAAGCTTCACTACGATAACCTACGCTTCTTGAACTTTTTCTGTTTGTTGCAGGAGTAAAATAAGCAGCTTCTAATGCGATTGATTTGGTATTATTATCAATTTCAGAATTCAAACCGCCAAATACACCGCCCAAACAAACCGGTTTATCCTTTGTTGCGATAACTACCGTATCATGAGTTAAATCTCTTTCCACTTCGTCAAGAGTAACTAACTTTTCACCATCTTTTGCACGTCTTACGCAAAGATATCCGTCTAATTTATCATAATCAAAAGCATGCATCGGGCATCCGTATTCCATCATAACGTAATTTGTAATATCTACAACATTATTTATAGCTCTTATTCCTGATGCGAGAAGTCTTTTCTGCATCCAATCCGGGGACGGTTTAATTTTGATATTTTTCAAAATACCCAAAGAATAATATTTACATACATCTTCATCAATAATTTCAACCTTAAATTTGTCAGTTGATAAATCTCTTGTAGCCTCGATAGGATTAAACTTAAGCGGAGTATTAAACAAAGAGCTTAGCTCTCTTGCAACCCCTATAACAGACATTTGATCTCCTCGGTTGGCGGTAGGTGCAACATCAATAACGGTGTCCTTTTCAAAACCCAGAACATCTTGAACATTCTCCCCGATTTTAACATCAGGGAATATTCTATTTAGGACTAAAATCCCGTCCTCCTGCTGATAGTTTCTTTCCGAAACTCCTAACTCATCGGCGGAACAAAGCATCCCTTGGGACTCTACTCCTCTTATAACAGCGGGAGTTAATTCAAATTGTTCTCCGGTTTTTCTGTCAAGAACTTTACTGCCGACACTTGCGTAAGGTACGATTTGCCCTGTTTGAATATTTTGAGCACCGCATACAACAGTCTTCGTTGCAGAACCTGTATTAACGGTAACCAGATGCAAATGGTCCGAATTTGGATGGTTATCAATTTTTTCTATCTTAACCGTAATTATATTCGTAAATTGAGGTTTTACTTCCTCTATACTTTCAACCTCTAATCCGCTCATTGTCAACTCATGTGCCAATTGAGAATCTTCTATATTTGATAAATCCACAAACTCATTTAACCAATTTACTGATACTTGCATTATATTTCCCTCTACTGTTCTAATTCATAACTACAATTTACAACAAACAGATATCGATGTAAATATAACGATTTAAGACAAAAAAAGTTCAAAAAAAATCCTCGCCAGACATAGCGAGGATTTTTAATGTTATTTTTATTAAAAGACTAAGCTTCAGTTGCTTCTTCCGCAGGAGCTTCTTCTGCAGGAGCTGCAGCTGCTGCTTCTTCTGCAGCTTTTGCTTCAGCTTCCGCTTGAGCCTTTGCTTCTGCCTCAGCTTGAGCTTTTGCCTGAGCTTTCTTAGAAAGTTTTACAGTTTCTTTCTTTTTGTAATTTAAAGAACCGTCTGCATTGCAATTTTTCATTAAGTATGCAACTGTTTCGGTAGGTTGAGCACCTTTTTTAACCCATTCTTGAGCTGAAGTTAAATCCAACTTCATAACTTTTGTCTTAGGGTTATAGTGTCCCAATTCTTGAATAGGTCTGCCTTCACGTTTAGTTGTTGAATTAATAACGATAATTCTGTATGCAGGGTCTTTTTTTGCGCCTAATCTTTTTAATCTGATTTTTAACATTTCTTTTTCCTTCTTATTATTTGTACTGATTGTCGGAATTTCAACCGCCGCTTGTTGATTTCCCTTGAACAAGGCTAAGAGGAATTGCCCGTTCCAAACCTATGTAACCACAAACAATACCGAATTGCAAGTCTATACGCATTTTTGTTAAAAAATCTTTCAAAATAACTTTAGCCTTAAGGGTAATAGCCTTAGAATATCGACATGTTATATTTGTATTTGTAGGGGATATAATGATGTATTTTATTATTTTTACATTGCTGCTGGGGCTTGCCGTGCAGCAAAAAATAGTTCAATATTACAAACCTGAAAATTTACTTAAACAAAACAGTTATGTACTCAATATTTTCAACAAGAAAAATAAAAATCAGGATGCGTACTTTGCAACTTTGATTCATGACCTAAAAACCCCTGTATACGCACAAATAAGAATTATTAAAATGCTGCTTAAAGGCAATTTTGGGAGCATAAATACCGAACAAAAACAAATATTAAAAGAAATACTAAACTCTCAAACTTATATGGCAGATATTATATCAAACATTCTTACCGCCTACAAGTTCGATTGTTCACAGTTAAAACTCAATAAACACAACTTTGATATAGCAGCTGCATTAAACACAATATATGAGTCCTTAAAATTTTTAGCCGAAGATAAAAATCAACAACTGCAAATAAATTACAAATGTTCAAATCTTGAGGCTTACGGGGATAGCCTTCAATTGACAAGGGTAATGACAAATCTCATTTCAAACGCTATTAAGTACGGAAACTCAAACAGCACAATTACGGTAGACTTAATAAATCAAAACGGAAACATCTCGTTTTCGGTAAGGGATTCTGGAGAAAATATACCCAAAGAAAAATTGGATAAAATTTTCGACAAATTTAACGGAGGGATGACACACTACAACAGCGCAAGTACGGGTTTAGGATTATATCTATCGAAAAAAATTATACAAATGCACGGGGGAAAAATTTACGCACACAGTACAGACGGCACAAACGAATTTGGATTTATGATTACAAACAGAAACAATTTTCCGAATAAAAAACAAAATCCACTGATAGCAAAAAACTAGGCAATCATAATACAATATGTATTTTTGTTTTTAAATTTTTATTGTATAATTTGTCTATGGAAAAACTTACGAAAAAAAAATTATATGTAATATCCGGTTCTTCCGGAGTCGGGAAAGGTACAGTATTAAAAGGTTTTATGGCAAAGCATCCCGATTTTATGTTGTCAATCTCTTGTACAACCAGAAAACCCAGAGAGGGAGAATTAGACGGGGTTAATTATTTTTTCCTGAGTAAAGAAGATTTTATGCACAGCGTAGAACAGGACAAATTTCTTGAGTGGGCTGAATTTGCCGGCAATTGTTACGGGACGAAGAAAAAATTCATTCAACAATGCCTTGATGACGGAAAGAATGTTATTCTGGAAATCGAAACAAACGGGGCATTACAAGTAAAGAAAAAAATGCCCGAAGCTGTATTGATATTTATTGCACCCCCGTCAATTGAAGAACTCGAACAGCGCTTACGAGGGCGCCACACCGAGGATGAAGAAACAATTCAAAAGCGTTTACATGAAGTAAAAAAAGAACTTGAATGCGCAAAAAAATATGATTACAGGGTTATAAATGATGACGTTGATAATGCGATTAACGAATTAGAAAAAATTATCGCAGGAGAACAGAAAAAATGTTAAACGGTAAAAATATCTTAATAGGTATTACAGGCGGAATTGCCGCATACAAGATTTGCGAATTGATTAGAATGTTTAAACGGAATAATGCGAACGTTCGAGTTGTTTGTACCCCTAATGCTCTTAATTTTGTAACAAAACTTACGCTCCAAAACCTTAGCCAAAATGAGGTTGGAGTAGAAGAATTCAATGTTGAAAATTTCAAGCCGGAACATATTTCATATGCCGATGAAGCGGATATCATGATTGTTGCACCCGCAACCGCAAACACTATCGGCAAAATTGCAAACGGGATTTGCGACAATCTGCTGACATCGGTTGCTTGCGCATTTACAAAACCTATGATAATTGCTCCTGCAATGAATTGCGGAATGTGGGATAATACTTTTGTTCAAGAAAATATTTCAAAACTTAAACAGGCCGGATACTATATTTTAGAGCCGGATGAGGGTTTTTTAGCTTGCGGATACAACGGGAAAGGAAGACTTTGCGAACTTCAAAAAATATACGACAAAACAAATCTTATACTAAGCGGAGATAAATTTTTGTCAGGCAAAAAAGTTGTAGTAACGGCAGGCGGAACAATTGAGGAAATTGATACGGTCAGATATATTTCAAATTATTCCTCCGGTAAAATGGGAATTGCATTGGCTGATGAAGCATATAATGCAGGAGCAGACGTTATATTAATTTCGACAGTAAACGCTGAAAGACCTTATGGGGTTATAAAAGTAAAATCCGCAGAAGATATGAAACTTGCCGTTGAGAATGAATATGAAAGTGCCGATTGTATTATCATGGCTGCTGCCGTTGCGGATTACAAAGCAAAAAATATTGCAAATTACAAAATGAAAAAGTCTGAAGACGCCGATACGGTAACAATTGAATTAGTTAAAAATCCTGATATTTTACAAACCCTGTGCCAAAGAAAAACGAGAGTGCTTTGCGGGGCAGGAACAGATGAAACCGCATCTAAGTCTTCTCCAATAATAGTAGGCTTTTGCGCAGAAAGCGAAAACTTAATCGAAAATGCAAAAACTAAAATTGCAAAAAAAGGCTGCGATTACTTGATTGCAAATGATATTTCAAGAAAAGATATCGGATTTTCCAGTGATTATAACGAAGTATCAATATTGAATAAAGACGGGGCCGTCAAACATCTTGAACGAATGACAAAAAACGAAGTTGCCAAAAATATTTTAAGGGAAATTTATGGATAAATATGAAATTGTCCAAAGAATAGAAAAATTTGCACCACCGGAAACTGCAGAAAAATGGGATTGCTCGGGATGGATTGTCGAAACGGAGAAAAAGGTTGTCAATAAAATTATGACGGCTCTAACCGTTAATGATGATGTTTATAATCAGGCAATCTCAGAAAACTGTGATATGATAATTTCTCATCATCCGTTATTTAAAGTACCGCTCAAATACAAGAATATTGACATTTATTGTGCACACACAAATATGGATTTAGCAAACGGAGGAACTACGGATACATTAATTGAAAAACTTAAAGCTCTCGGCTTACCCGTAAAACACATTCTAAAAGATGAATCCTTTGTCAGATACATTGAAACGGATATTTCTTTTGATAAACTTTGCACAATTCTTTCAAAAATTTCTCCAAACTTTAGATACACAAACAAATGTAATAAAACATTTAAAAAACTGGCATTCTGTGCCGGCAGCGGTACCGAATTTATTGAAGATGCCTTTTTACTGGGGGCAGACGGGTATATTACGGGGGATTTAAAATTTCACACCGCACTTGAAAGTCCCATTACCGTTTTTGACATCGGACATTTTGAAAGCGAAATTCAAATACTTAAAGTGTTTGAAAATTTAATCGGAGAACAAGCTGAAATAATATACGCAAAAGAAAAAAGTCCGATTAATGTATTTATGATATAATTCGCTTATGGATATAATTCAAGACAGTCTAAAAGCTTTAGAATTTGATAAGATAAAAGAAATACTTTCAGGATATGCCAAATGCAAGCAAAGCCGACAAATGTGCATAGATTTAGTACCCTTTGAAAACACGGAAGATGTTATTAAATCACAAATTTACACACGTGAAGCCAAAAAAGTATTGGATATGCCCTCAGACATTCCGCTGGATTTTGTTGCTGATATTAAATCAATTGAAGAAAATTCTCTTGTCACTTATCTTGGAGGGGAAGAGCTTATTGATATTGCAAAAACCTTCAGGACATCCCGCCTTGTTCGCAATTTTATGAACGAAAATACAGAATTAACAAGCCAACTTAATACATTAGCAAGAAACTTAACATCAGACAGAGAAATTGAAGAAAGAATATTTTCCATATTTGATGAAAATATGGAAATAAAAAAGGATGCAACGCCTGAACTTAAAGGGCTGTATGCATCTTTAAGAGAAACCGAACGTGCAATAAGAGCTAAAGTCGGAGATTTACTAAATTCAACAGACTTTGTTAAACATTTGCAAGAAGCTATTTACACCACCAGAGATGACCGAATTGTTTTTCAGGTAAAAGCCTCTGATAAATCAAAAGTTAACGGGATTGTACACGACGTATCGGCAACCAATAAAACCTTTTATATTGAACCTGAGAGTCTTGTTCCGCTAAATAACAAACTACGCGAAACACAATCACAAATCCACGCAGAGTGCGTAAGAATTTTGGCAGAATTAACTCAAATGGTAAAATTTCACTTTCCTTCTTTAAAAAAGAGTGAAAATATCTTGGCAGAAATAGATTTTCATTTTGCAAAAGCACGATATGCCGTAAAAATTCACGCAACAGAACCAGAAATTTTAACCGATAAAAAAGAACTCGTTCTTGAAAAAATGAAGCATCCGCTGCTTATAGGAACTGTCGATAATATTATTGCAAATGATTTTGAAATAGGAAGAGACTACAAATCAATAGTTATCACAGGCTCAAATACAGGAGGGAAAACAGTTACCTTAAAAACAATAGGCCTGTATATTCTTATGACAAGAGCCGGAATGTTTTTGCCTTGCAATATGGCAAAGATTTATCCTTTTGACAAAGTGTTTGCAGATATCGGAGATGCGCAAAGTATTCTGCAAAGCTTATCTACATTTTCATCCCATATGCGAAATATAATTGAAATCGTAAACAAAAGTGATGAAAACAGTTTTGTATTATTAGATGAGATTTGCGCAGGGACAGACCCCGTTGAAGGTGCAGTATTAGCTAAAAGCATCTTGGAAAAACTTGCCGATAACAACGTAATGTCAACCGTTACGACTCACTATGGCGAACTAAAGGCGTTAGAATACTCTAATCCATACTTCAAAAATGCCTCGGTAGAATTTAACACGGATACACTAAAACCTACATACAGACTACTTATCGGAATACCGGGATTGAGTAACGCTATTGCAATTTCGGCAAATCTTGGTTTGGATAAATCCATTACAGAGAAAGCAAAAGAAACAATTATTTCACAAAAAGACCCGTCACTGCTCGTTGTAGAGAAGTTACAAGAAACACAGCAACAGCTGAATGATACATTAGCCGAAACTGAAAAATTAAAAACGGATGCAGAAACTATCAAACAAGAGTACGAAAAGAAATTAGCGGAAGTTAAAAACGACAAAAAGAAAGCAATAAAGGATATCAAGCGCAAATTTGACTATGAACTTATAAACGCTAAGGCTGAAATAAAATCGATTATAGAAGAATTAAGGAAAGAGAAATCAGAAAAAATTGCACGCCGCTCATATTCAAGACTGGGCAAACTCGAAGGCTCATACCGTACTAAAATCGGAAAACACGAAGATATTGAAGAATACGGCAAAATTGATTGGAATAGCGTAAAAATAAATGATAAACTTCTTCTAAAAGATATTCATCAACTTGTAACAGTATTGGAACTGCCTGACAAAAAAGGAAACATTCTCGTTTTAATGGGCGGAATGAAGGCTAAAATGCACATAGAGAAACTTGCTCCGTACGATGAAAGTTATGAAACAAAAGCACCTGCTTACACACCATCAAAAATGCATAGCTTTAAGCTGCACAAAATTGATATTTCAAATACTCTTGATTTAAGAGGGGTACGAGTAGAAGACGGTTTGGATAAGCTGGATGAATACCTTGATAAAGCAAGCCTTGCCAACCTTTCTCCCGTAACGATTATTCACGGACACGGAACAGGTGCGATGAAAGCTGCTGTCAGAGATTATCTTGCAACATCTCCATATGTTGCGAAATTCCGCCCCGGAGAAGATAATGAGGGCGGAGACGGTGTTTCTGTTGTAGATATAAAATAGTTAAACATAATAAAAGAGGTTAACCTTGAAAAGTTAACCTCTTTTTATATTTAATAATCTATCGATTATTCGTCTATTTGAGCGACTTGTGCTGCTGAGTTTACAACAACCGCATCAGGGTCGACCATACTCAAGTATAATAACTTGTTAGCTGTTGCCTGGTCTAGGTCGATGAACTGAGCCCCTGCCAATACATCGCTTGCTGAAACAACTTTAGCGTTTGCATCGACTTCCATATCGCCGTATTTCAAGTGGATAGGTACAACGTCACCTACTCTTAAGGCATTTTGGTGTTTAAGAGCTAAACCGCCTCTTGAAATATTTGATACTGAAGCTACTTCAGGTGTTGATGTAAATTCCAGACCGATAACGTCATTCGGGTTAAATCTGATTGTTTGACGTTTGTCGATAGCAGGGACAACTTCTGCGATATCCTTCAATTGGCTTAATGCAACCAAGTTGTCAGGGATATGGTACTCTGCTCTAGGGTCAGGGTCACGGGCAGGATCCGGATTCGGATCTTTTCTGTCGTCATCACTGTCGTTGTCATTATCGTTATCGATATCAATATCATTATCTGCATCTAAGTCAGCATCCGCATCAGCATCAGCATCCACATCGGCATCAGCATCAGCATCTGCATCAGCATCGGCGTCAGCATCAGCATCTGCATCGGCGTCGGCATCAGCATCTGCGTCTGTATCAGCATCGGCATCTGCGTCAGCATCCACATCGGCGTCAGCATCGGCATCGGCATCAGCGTCACCGTCAGCATCTGAGTCTAAGTCACTGTCAGCGTCAGAGTCGATATCATCATCATCGTCAGGTTCTTCAGATGGTTGTTCTGATGGCTGTTCTGATGGCTGTTCAGACGGCTGTTCAGATGGTTGTTCTGACGGCTGTTCTGATGGTATTTCAGATGGTATTTCAGACGGTATTTCAGAAGGTTCAGTTGATGGTTCCGTAGAAGGATCTTCCGGAATAACGATATTCATATCGTCATCGTCACCATCATAATTCGGGTCATCATCTTGAACACTGCCGTTCAAATCTTCTTGATAATATATACGTCTGTTTGGATCGTTACCGTTTTTCAAACCGCGTACATCATCAGGTCTAACCGCTGTAACTCTGACTGAAACAGGAGTTCCATCTTCATTATACATAGGAGAAGTACCCGGATTAGGTTTGTAAGTTACTTTTCCATTCGGATCGTCTGTGTGAGGGTCCATAATGAACTCGTAACCGTCTAAGTATGCGTGGTCTGCAACAACCTCGATATCCTGAGTGTGGTTAGGTTTAGTAACTCTGCCTTCACCACGGCCATCCATTTCACCGCCTTTAACAACAACGGTACCGTGAGGATGTTGGTTAGTACTACCTTGGTTTGCTAAGTCTAAAGCTTTTAATGTTGCATGATCCGGACGATCAGTACGGTTGTAATCACCGTAGTAATCACCTGTTGATTCATACTGAGTTTTACCTAAGTTATCAACAATCAAGTACTTACCTCTTGATGTTAAGTTAACTTGACCGGGAGCATAAACATCTTTAATATGAGTACTGCCGGAGAATTCAGCATCCACAGAACCGTTTCTTGCAATCAAGGCACAAACTTCAGTGTCATTCATTGTATTACCGGTATCAAGACCGACTACATTGATATTGCCTTTATTTGACAACATATCAACACCGAATTTTGCATTAGGTGTATAGTTATATATTTCAGGAAGTCCTGCCTGACCATCAGGTTGCTGACCATCTTGGCGAACAAAACCGTTTTTAACATATGCAGGATTGAATTGTCCTTCTGTTTGAACAAATGTTAACGGATTAGTTGAATTTCCTATATCACCGTTTGATATAATTGAAATGCCTGCACCTTGAACGTGCGGATCATTTGGATGATTAACTGCAGCTTTAACAGCATATGGGGTAGAACCGCCTCTGCCGTCAGTTACTGTATCACTAGCATTGAATGTATCTGCCAACAAGATAACTCTACCTTGAGCACTGATTTTATCAACATTCATATCTTTATTCAAACTTGCCATATTGATAACATCATAAGTTCTTCTGCCGCCATTTGAACTCATAGCGTTGATGTTACCATCAATTCTTGTATTAATAGATTTTGTAAGATCTCTGTCAGTTTTACCAAGACCTGTACAAACTCCATCTGCACATGGTCCGACTTCTTCACCGATTGAACCATATTCTGACTTAATGTTCAAATTACCATTACCGGTAGTAACAATATGAGTTTTCTTAACACCGTTATTCAAGATATCAGCATTAATAGTTTCAACTCTAACACCGGTATTTGTAGCATAAATATTTTCATCAGTAGCAGCATCACCTATAGTAATATTAGAACCTGTACTCTTTACGAAAATATCAGATGAACTATCTTGACCTTTAATGTGGCCTCTAACATCGATACCGCCTGCGCTTTCGTTTTCAACGGTAATCTGACCGCCTGCACCGATTACATCACCGGTTGTAGCAATTTTAATACCTGCAGCACCGGTATTGTCAATACGCATAGTACCGTCTTTAGTTTGTATAAGACCATTAATCTTGATACCTTCAGCACCTGAGTTTGTATATGTAGATGAACCATGACCGTTATTAATAGCTTTACCGCCATCAGCAACTGTAATACCATCGATAGTAGTTACATTAATATTTGCTGCGGTATTTGTCTTAACTAAGCTGTTAAATAATGTATCGGCATCGCCAACAGTACTCATTACAGTTGAAGTATTACCGTCACCGGCAACCATTGCGCCTGTATTAGCGATATTCAAGTTACCTACATTAGCTGTGATATTTCCTGCTGCAAGGACTTTACCTTGTACATCCATACCAACACCTGATGCTGTAACTAAGTTTCCAAGATTCGGGTTATAAGAAGTTGTTTCTTTACCGAAGTAACCATAAAGTCTTGCCGGAGAACCATCACCATATGTAAAATTCATTGGACCATAAAAGTCCTCATCATAATTAACCGGCTTATTATCCTCCTGATAATAATTTCCGTTACCCTCTATAAACATAGGTGCAACTTTAATATTACTAGCAAAAGCGTCATAAGATTGTTGTGTCGGAGTATATACAGATAATGAACCAACGTTCAATACGCCGCTTTGTCCAACAACCAAACCACCCGGTGCAACAAACACTAGATGACCGTCATTTTTGAATCCACCTTCATCAGGATATACCGAATTGGCAGGTAATGCTTTCAACGCATTTACGATACCGTTGATATTGACCTTGCCACTGTTTACAGCCGCAATAAATGTATCAATATCTTTTGGTGGCGTTTCTTTAGCTGTACCGTCTACATAACGATTGTACATTTTGAAAATAAAGTTAGCGACATCACCTTGTTCAAGCTTGAATTCACCAAACTTTCTAAAACCTTTGTCCCCATTAACCATATCCGGCGTAATATTAAATACACCATTATCTTTTCTCAGTGCATCTCCGGCAGGGTTAGTGATTGATGAAGCTGCTAATACTTCATACGTAGCGGATTGCTGCATAACCATCAATAAACTTAAAACTGACGCCACTACACGTCTTTTGTCCGTTTTGTTTGTTTTTTTCTTCATTACTGTATCCTCTTAAATTCTACTTTTTATTCCATAACTATATAAACGGTATACAATTTTAAAACTTTACTATTTTTGGGGTAATGTTACAAAAAATTTACAAAATCTTAATTATACTATTTATATGTCAAAGAATAAAAGCTAGTTATATATATGTTATACCGCATTTTTCATGATTTCTAACATATTTGAATATAAATATTAATAAAACTTAACAAAACCTTTAAAAAATCATGGATTTGGGCATGGGCATGCTTTGCGGCATGCTCCACTCAATTTTTCATGTCATGCCGGAAAATACAAAATCTGCGAATTTTATGAGAATTATTTTGATTGAAAGACATGTCATCCCGTAAGGTATAATTTCTGCGATACGCAGTGAGCATTAGAAATTAACCTATACGGGATCGCGACGCCGAATACTGCTGCTTAAAAATACAAAATAAATGTTCTCTGATTACGCGATACCGGATAGTTGAAAATCTACGGCTTGTCGCCTCGATTTTCTAACTTCCGGCATGACATGGGTTCTTGTTATTCTTCAAACCGGAGAGGTTCAACATCAAAATTTTGGTACAGATTTTTTCTTGTAGGATTATATTTATCAATGAGCGCCCATTTCCAATCTTTTTTCCATTTCTTTAAGACTTTTTCCCTTTTTATCGTTTCGTTAATATCTCCGTGTATTTCATAGTAAAGTAATTTGTGCACATTATATTTTTTTGTAAAACCGTCAAACGTACCATGTGAATGTTGATACATCCGCTGTTGAATATTGGAAGTCATTCCTATGTAAAAAACAGTATGACGCTCATTTGCTAAAATATATACATAATATTGAACACTATCAACCATAATAATTTTAGTCTACCAAAAACACGACGATAAAACTCCACATATCATACCTGAACTTACGAGATGACATGTTCCACGCC
>ODAI010770668.1_pt1 | contig 30762 bp, 22 predicted proteins | sample 1539321 | NCBI WGS metagenome assembly ODAI01 (sample SAMN02144231, study PRJEB22623) | gut metagenome | biome: sheep rumen | host: Ovis aries | place: New Zealand
CATTTTCGAGGGCTCCGGGGTGAAAAACACCTCCCCCATCATCGGTTCGGGCATCATCGCCATGATTCCCTTGGTGACGCCCATAGCCGCACGTATCTTTCTGAAAGAGAGACTCACGCCGATGAACATCGTGGGATTCATCACCTCGTTTGTCGGCGTTATCGTGCTGCTACTCAACAAAAACCTCGAGTTCACCGCATCGCCCAAGGGCATCCTTTTCCTATTTGGAGCCGTAGTGGTGGCCGTGGGCTATTCCATCGCGCTCATCAAACTGACCAAACTCTACAAACCGCTGACTATCACTTGGATGCAAAACATCATCGGGATGATTTACTTCATTCCAGTGGTGTTCATCATTGAGCGATTCGAGCCTTCCAATTTTGCCAATGTGGGAGGCTACATCGTTCCGTTGGTCTGCCTTGGCGTGTTTTGCAGTTCCGTTGCCTACGCCTTGTGGGCGTTCACTTTCAGCAAGTTAGGCGCATCGCGAGCCAACGTCTATTCCAACCTGATTCCCGTGTTCACGGCCATTTTCAGTTATTTCATCATCCACGAAGCATTGACGGCAAACAAGATTATTGGCATTTTGGTGGTCGTAGTGGGATTGGTGTTGTCGCAGATGAAAACAAAAAAGGCTGCCTTTCGATGATATGAAGTGTTTTCGATCATGCAGGGTGAGTTGATTCCGTCTTCGCCATCCTCTCGTTTTTGAGGGCCACAAAGCTGGCGTATCCATCAACTCTGCAATGCGCGTCGGTTTCGTAAAGGACGATGATTTCCCGTGACGAAGAAGTGGAAACGCGTTTTTTCGAGCCACAAGAGACCGCGTGGCAGCAGCAAAACTTGTGCTCTGCGCCGCTTAGCGGCGCAGAGCACTGGTGTTATTTCAGTCCATTCCAAGTGCCGATGATGTTCTTGCACTGCGTGTAGGTGGATGGGCAGTTATAGACCTTGTACATGTCGGAGCCCATGGCTTGCCAAACCTCAACACCGCGTTGGAAAGAATCCCAGCCGCCGGGAGCCAAGATGTAGAGGTAATAGTTGGTGCCATAGCCCGTGATGGTCGTTTCTTGCGGGGCATTGGCCGAGCGAACCATCTCGACGGTGTAAGGCTCAGTAGGATTGTAGCCATTGTTGAATGCGGCACCTTTCAGCGTGGCAGCCGGCAGGAAACGCTGAACGTAAAGGTCGTTCTCAGGGCTGTAGGGCGAGTAGTTGAACTTGTTCTTCAGCTGACGCACGATGCCAGAAACGGTGGAGGTGCTGTTGCAGAGCAGGTTGAGGCAACGCTCACCGAGGGCGGCATCGCGGGCATAGATTTCGAAAGCCATCGGAATCATGGCGGCGGTGCCGTGAAGCGATTTGCCGAGGAAGTTGCTGTAAACAGCCTCAAACTCGGTGTAGCCCGAAGGCACGTTGGTGAAAGTGACGTAAGCCGTCGGCGATTGGAAGTTGGTCTCGTTGAGGTTGATTTGGCCGTTCAGGGTATAGACATGCGTGCCGTATGTCATCGTGTTGCCGTTGATTTGCACTTCGTGCGCGGTCTCGTTGATGAGGTGCGCCCACGAGTCGCCAGAGGTGGAGCCGCCGTTGTTGCCGCCGCCGCTAGGATTGTCGGTGGGATTGTCATTGTTTCCACTGTTAGGATCTTTTTCGCAGCCGGTGAACGACACCAAGCCAATGCCCATGAGGGCAACCATGAGAGTTCTACCCCATTTGTTCAGATTTTTCTTTTTCATTGTGTTGATTTTTTTTAGGTTAATACTGTGTGTTTGATGATTATTTGATCTTGATTGTCTTAACAATGTTCTTGGCCACGTCATCATAGAACTTTGATTCCTTCTCAGGGTAGGCAATGTTGCCGCTTATGTTCTTTCCGTCTTTGCTGACAACCCACCAACGCCATGTGATGTACTTACCGCCGTAGTCGCTTTCATGATAATGGCGCATCAGGATGGTGTTTCCGTCGATGACAGGCTCGTCGCAAGTTTCGCCCGTGGCTTCTTGTGAAAGTTTCATCGTTTCGGCGATTTCCTTGATTTGGCTTGGCGTTCCACCGCCAGACATAAAGCCTGCGTCGATGGTGGCTGAACTTGAATATTCCTCGCCGTCATCAAACGTGAGCATCGCTTCAGAGTTGAAGCGAACGTATTCGCTGTTCGCATCATAGGAAGTCGTAAATTCCTCGGGCACGCTGATGCTGAAGTTTGCGAACTCAAAGGTTTTGTAACCTTCTGGGAGTGCCATTGCTTCTTTACCATTGTCTTTGGCGCTGCCGCCGCTCTTGTTTCCACACGATGCCATTGCAAACACAACTAGGGCTGCAATGGCGATAGTCAATGATACTTTTTTCATTTTTGTAAGTGTTTAAGCTTGTAATTGTTTATCTGGTGTTTATTTCACGATGCGGCATTTGCCGTTCCACTTCAGGCCACCTGGACGGATTTCGGATTCACCGTATTTTCCGCCCGCGTAGTCCTGCTTGAGGAACACTTCGCGGAACACACGAAAACCTTGGTCCTCGCAGATGACCTCGGCGGTGAAGGTGCGATAGAGGGGCGTGCCTAATGCATTGACTTCCACTTTGTAGTCGGAGAGCACACGTGCAGCTATCGGGGTGCCCCATTCCGGGCAGTTTTCCTTGATGCCGTTTTCCAGCCAAGCCACATGGCCGCTGAATGCGCTGGCGGTTTCGCCTTTCTTCTGTGCGGTGCGATACTGGGTGAGCAGCGCGCCTTTCTTCATCTTCATAACCTCTTCTCCGGGCTTTTTGTTCCTGGCTGCGGCTTTGCGTTGTTCGTCGAAGACTCGCAACGAGGCGATGTCATACTGTACCGGGAAGTCGGACTTGTATTCGGCAGGCAACTCATCATAAAGCGCCTTCATGGTGGAGGCCATGTCGCCGAATCCCTCTTCCGTTCCGTTGGTCCACTTCATGGTGACACCCGTTGAGAGGCTGCCAAAGGCACGATAGAGCTGGAAGATTCGCGCACCTGCGTTGTCGCACTTGGTGGCGCGCTGAAGATAGGCGTTGGCCTTGGTCACCATGTACTGACCGAGCTTGCGGGCCTTGGTTTCCGCGTCAAGGCCGTCGGTGTTGGGGCTGACGGGAATGCCGATGCTCTCGATTTCCTGCAAACGCTTCAGCACTTCTTTGCGTTCAAACTGCCACTGCTCGGCATGATAGTCGGTCAGTTTATCCTCATCGTAGAGGTGGTAGGTCTTGTCGAGAAAGTCGAAGCTGGGCTTGCCCGTATTGATACGCCCGGCGGCCTCCCAGTCGAGGTCATCGGGATTGCCCGACGACATCGAATTGATGAGGCGCTGCATCCAGTAGGCGAAGTCGGCCTCTACCGTTGCGCCGCCCGAGGTGTAGTCCCATTCAGAATGACGGGCTTTGGACAGGTCCACGTCGAACTTGGTCTTGTAGCCGCCCAAATTGCTGTTCGAGCTGCTGGACTTGCTCCCTTCGTCGCCGCCATAACTTTCAGAACTGCTTTCTGCCTGATTTGATTGAACCTGACTCGGGGTTTCTTTCGGCTCATTGGACTTTTTGGAATCCAATGCCTCCTTGACATCCTTGGCCTTGTCGGCAACACTCTTGGCCTTCTTGACCAAACTTCCGATTTGTGCATTGACGGTTGTTTGCACTCCGAACATGACGACGACAGCCATCATAATTCTAACGATAAACTGATACTCTTTCATCATTACATAGATTTAATTGGTTAATTGTTCAAATGATTTTGCAAAAAAACTACAAAAATGCGGGTCCACAACAGGAGAAAACTCCTGTATTTTGCGAAAAATCGAAAAAAAACATCAAAAACGACGACTTTTCCCTACTTTTGCGACAACAAGCTGAAATAAAGGTTATGATTACCAGCAAAACCAACGAAAAGATAAAGAACCTCGTGCGCCTGCAAAAGGCCTCAGAACGCCGCGAGCAGAACCGCATCCTCATCGAAGGTCAACGCGAGATTGAACGTGCCCAGACTTGCGGCTTTGAGATTGAGCAGTTGTATGTCTGTGAAGCGTTGTTGCGCACACCTATTAATATAAAGGCAGAGTTCACGGAAACCGTTTCGGAAGACGTTTTCAACAAAGTCGCTTACCGCGAGGGCAGCGACGGATTGTTGGCTGTGGCCATCCCTAAACACAAGAGCCTCAGTGAGTTCAAACCAAAAAAAGACGCTTTGGTTATCGTGTTGGAAACGGTCGAGAAGCCCGGCAACCTCGGTGCAGTGATGCGCACCGCCGATGCCGCCGGCGTGGATGCCGTCATCGTTGCCGACCCCGCCACCGACCTTTTCAATCCTAATGCGATACGGGCAAGCATTGGCTGCATTTTCAGCGTTCCGGTTTATGCATGCTCCACTGATGAGTGCATCAAATGGCTGAAAAAGAATGGAATAACCATTTATTGCACCTACCTCAAGGCCTCCATCGACTACCTTGACGCCGACTTCCGCAAGGCCTCAGCCCTCGTGATGGGCACCGAGGCCACGGGCATCTCTGACGCTTGGGTCGAGGCCGCCGACCAAAACATCATCATCCCCATGAACGGTATCGCCGACTCGCTCAACGTGTCAGTGACCACCGCCATCGTCACTTTTGAGGCCGTGCGCCAACGGAGGAAACCATGAAAAAAGACTATTTCCTGCTGCATCTCTCCGTCTTCATCGCCGGATTCACGGGCGTTTTGGGCCGCCTAATCACGCTTGATTCGGCCATTTTGGTATGGTGTCGCATGGCGGCTGCGGCGGTGATTATGTTTTTGTATTTGCGGGTTGGTGGATTGTTGAAAACAAACACGCGTGGTGGAACGGACGCACGCGGTGCGTCCCTACAACGGTACAAATTCGGGGACGTTTTGCAGATGGGCGGCGTGGGCATGTTGCTTTGCCTGCATTGGGTGTTTTTCTATGCCTCCATCAAGGCGAGCAACGTCAGCATCGGGGTGGTATGTTTCTCGTTGGTGGGTTTTTTCACGGCCTTGTTTGAACCCATTGTCAACAAACACCAGTTTTCGGGGCGCGAATTTCTCTTCAGCCTGCTCACCATCCTTGGCATCTACTTGATTTTCCATTTCGACTCGCGCTATCGGTTGGGCATTGCATTGGGTGTGGTTTCATTGGCGATTTATGCCTTGTTTGCCATTGCAAACCAAAGGGTTGGCAAGCATTACGAGGCCAAGAACATGCTGCTTTGGGAGATGGTCGGCGGCCTCATCGGCCTGACTTGTCTCATACCTTTATATAATGCATTTATCCCCGTGGGGCGCATTTATCCCGTCGGAATGGACTATGCCTATTTGGCTTTCATGGTGGTCATTTGCACCATCGGGCTTTGCCTGCTTCAAATCATTGTCTTGCAGAAGATTCCAGCCTTCACGGTCAACCTTACCTACAATCTGGAGCCTGTTTACAGCATCATCCTCTCAATGTTCATCTTCAGCGAGTACAAGGAATTGAATTTCTCGTTCTGCATTGGTATTGCACTGATTATACTGTCTGTTTTGTTACAAACCTATTACGAGATAAAAAAACGAAAATCCAAGGCATAATTTCCATATTTTTGCACCAATTATGGCTGAAATACCTTTGGGACATACAAAAGAAGACATCAAGGTTCGAGAAAAGTTGATAAAAGACTTCTATGCGAATTGGATAGCTAAACATCCTGATAAAATGGTTTGGAACAAAGGATTAAACGAGTATATTCACATAAAGTTTCCATCCATAAACGAGACCTACGAGAAAGCATCGCGTAGTTACGAGTCAACACTTGCCGTATTCCAACTAACCGAAATCCTGGAGAATGCGACTTTACTTAGCACAAAGCCAGCCAAACGAAACACAAGGAATCAAAGGCAATTCGAAGTCTTGCTGATGATGCAATACAACAACATCAAATTAACTGTCGGCAGGCAACGGTCCAATCAAGAGTTGGTGCAGTATTGCATCACAGTCCCAAAATAAACAAAGCCACCGTTTTCACGATGGCTTGTTTTATTGAGGCTCGAAACGGTCAAAAGACCATAAAGGTTGTCATCCTTTCAGCGAAATCCTCCAATTGACGCTGCAAAAATACAAATTTTTCTTTTTTGGAACGATCTTCAATCATTTTTTCTGTTGAAAATCAAGCTTCAGTCTCACAAACACCGGATAATGGTCGGAAATATTGCGGCGTGTGCAGGAATCGAAAGAGATTTCCTGTGGAGCGTCATTGCCTTTGAGGGCATCGTCGACGTCATCGCGGGTCCAGTAGCTGTCGGTAAGGACAGCGTAGGCCTCAACATGGGTCTGAGGCGACACAAACACATGGTCGATGCGGCTGTTGGTAAACATTTCCGGCTTGAAACTGTTGAACGTGCCGTTTTCCGCAAAGCGGAGTCGGGCGGTTTCGTAGCTATCCTTCAGCAGCCCCGACTTGGTGAAAATCGTATAAACTTCATTGGTTTGGTCCACGTTGAAGTCGCCCGTGAGGATGACAGGATAGCCATCGGCCATCTCGCGAATGCGTTGCACGACCAATTTGGCCGCCTCGCGACGGGCCACCACACCCACATGATCCATGTGGAGGTTGAAGTAATAGAACACCTTTTGCGCGCCCCTTCTCCAGCGGTTGAACAAACCGTGGCGCCGGGGCTTTTCTCTCAATGCAAACTTACCCCATGTACAAATACGGACGCAGGCCGCGTCCCAGCCCAAGCCTGGCTTCTCAGGCGTTTCGCTCAGCCAGAAGTCGCCGTGGTCGAGGAGCTGGAATTTGTCTTTTTTGTAGAAGATCGGCTCGTGCTCGCCACCGCGTTTGCCGTCGTCGCGCCCGATGCCGATGTAATCGTAACCATCAAGGCCTTTGAGCATGTCTTGGAGTTGTACCCACAGCACCTCCTGTGCCCCGAAGAGGTCAGGAGCCATGAAGTTCACTTGGTCGCACATCACTTGGCAACGCTTCTGCCATTGGTTGCCCTGAACGCTGTCGTTCCAGGCCTTGTAGCGTATGTTGTAGGTGCCGACGAGCATTTGCTGAGCACTCAGCTGGAAAACCATAATAAGGAGAGTGGAGAGGAATAGTTTTTTCATTTTCAACAGGTTTTGTTGGCACAAAAGTAGAAAAATATCGTCTTTTCCAAGCAGAAAAGTGAAAAAACAACGAAGCTGGCACTCGCACTCAGCGTGTCGATGACACGCAACATAGTTTCCAATACCACGCCCCGAACACAAACATCTCGCACATCTGAACAAAACCAAGGCTTTCATAATAAGCCTGCAAACGCGGCTTATCCTTGTCGACGAGTAGCGTAACCGCCTTGAAACCATTCCTGAAAGCCCATTCCATCCTATCGCGCATCAGAGCATGGCCGATGCCATGGCCGCGATACTCGGGGAGAATGGCCATGCTGTCGAGATAGAACTCTCCAGGGCCCGTTTCCATCGCGTTTTTTGACAGATCCATTCCAGAGGTTTGTTGTACAAGGCCGAAGGTCTTGGCACGCATCTCGGCATAAGGAGTGCCATCGTAAGCCACCAAGGCACCGACTGCCATGCCATCCATCTCGGCGATGCGGGTGTGGCGATAACTATATAAAGTGTCATCCAGCCCGCAAATGTCAACCAAATGATTGAAAATCGGGCGCTGTTCTTCCGACATTGCCTCGCCCATGTCGAGTAAGTCAATGCCCGCCAACACCACACGAGCAATGAACGCCGCATCAGCTATCGAAGCATCCCGCAGCACAACATTGTCCAATGTCCCGCGTCCCGTGTCCCGAAGTCTCGTGTCCATTTTATCTCAATTTATTCCTCTGATAATGAGGCGTTACGACAATCACAAAGAAGATGAGCGAAACCAGCACCACCACGTCGGCAACGAGATAGGCCGCCGAGAACGAGAAATGCTCCGAGAGCATCCCACCCGAAAAGATGCCGATGCCGAGACCCAAGTCCCAGGTAGTCAAGTAGGTGGATGTGGCCGTGCCGCGTTGCGCGTTGGTGCCAAGGTTGATAAACAAGGCGTTGAACGCCGGAAACGCCGCTCCAAAACCCAAACCGCAAATTAAGGCGACAACCAAAAAGGCGACGGCGGTATAATCCTTGCCCAAGGCGTTGAAATGATGGCACATGCCCAAACCAAACATGGCCAAAACAACGATACCCAAACCCAAAGTGATGATTTGCGTCACCTTCCCTCGGTCGATCATCTTGCCGGCAAACAGCCGCGAAGCGATGAGGCCGACAGCGTAAACCGTGAAAAACAACCCGCTGCTGATGGTCAGGCCCATCTCCTTGGCATAGAGGGCGATATAGTTGGAAATCTGCCCGTAGGCAAAGGCCAACAGCGTGAACGACACGCCTGCCAGCAACCCCTTGAGCAAGATGAAACGGTCCAACGAAATAGGCGGGCGCTTGACGGGCGGGCGCACCCTATGCTTGATTTGGGTGGCGAAAAAGACCGCCAACAAACTGCAAGCCATACAGCCCAAAAAGATGGCATTGAAACTGAAATGCTCATACACAAACAATCCCGTCATCGGGCCGACCGCCATGGCGATGTTGTTGGCCACACCGTAATAACCGATGCCCTCTCCCCTATGCTCCGACGGCACCACGTCGATGACCAAAGTATTGCCCCCCACCGACGTGAGGCCAAAAGCCAAGCCGTGCACGACACGCACTATTATTAATAAGGTAATCGTGGCAGCAAAAAGATAGCCGACAAACACCGCCGTGAATATCGACAAGGCCAAGAGATACAAAGGTTTGCGTTTGAACGTGTCCATCATGTAGCCCGAGAAGGGACGCACCACAAGGGTAGCTAAAGTGTAACACGAAATGACCGTTCCAATCACCGCATTGCCCGCCTGGAATTTCTCTATGATGAAGAAAGGCAGCACGGGAAGCAGCAAATAGAACGAAAAGAAAAACAAGAAGTTGGCCGCGCAAAGGCACAAATAGTTCTTATTGAAAAGTTTCTCCTCCATGATTTCGTCTCCGATTCTGAGGCGGCAAAAGTACGGAATAAAGCCATAAAGCCTCTTGTTTCGGAAATTTTGTCAGCAAAATTCAACCAAAACAACACTAATTCGGAAATTTTGTCAGCAAAAACAAGTCTATTGGTCTCATTTCAGCCTTGGCAAAGAATTTGACTATGTGGAGACGTCCGACCGAAAGGACGGACGAGAAGTCCTGAAAGGACGTCTATATGTCAACGGGCGATTTCAATCCCCGATGACAACTGGCGACGCAAAGTCCCGTAGGGACGACGGACATTAAGCAGGCGACGTGAGTCCCTGCGTCAACAAAGTAAACAATAAACAAACAACAAAAAAAATAGGAGATCAAAACCATGTTAGTAACAAGAAGAAACCAAGACTTTATGCCGACGCTGTTCAACGAACTGATGAACTGGAACGACAACACCTTCTCAACCCCACGCATGAACATCATGGAGACGAAGGACAACTACAAACTCGAGCTCTGCATCCCCGGCCTGACCAAGGACGACGTGAAACTGAGCATCGACACTGAAGGCAACCTCGTAGTTGAAATGACCAAGGAAACCAAGAACGAGAAGAAGAACGAAGAGATGCGCTACCTGCGCCACGAGTTCTCGGTGGAACACTTCCGCCAGACCGTGATGCTGCCCGAAGACATCCACAAGGAGCAAATCAGCGCAAAGGTCGAAAACGGCATCTTGGACATCGTCATCCCGAAGGTGACCGTCGAAGAGAAGAAGCAGGCCGTGCAGACCATCGAAATCGGCTAAAGCCTTGCCAAAACAACCCAAAAAACGGGACGGAGCCTTCCGCCCCGTTTTTTTGTTACCCAAAACGCGATTTTCGACACTTTTAATTCGTAATTTTGTCGCCAAATTAAAAAGCGTATGAAAAAAGCGTTACTAATCACATTCTTAGGCCTTTTCTGCTTCTTGCAGGCCTTTCCGCAAGACAAGAAGCCTTTCATTACCTTAGACAACCTTCAGCTTAACACCCGCGCCGACTTCACCGTCGATTATTACTTGGGCCACGACACGGTGGCACCGAGCAGCGACCACGGCTTCCAAGGGAAGTATCTCGTGGTGGCCTTGGACGGCACCATCGGCAGCAAGTTCAGCTACCACTTGCGCCAGCGCATCAACGCGCCCAACATCGGTTTTGCCAACACCTTCTTCCAAGGCACCGACTGGGCCTACTTGGACTGGCACTTCACCGACAACTTCTCCCTCTCGGCGGGCAAGCAGGTCGTGGCCATCGGCGGCTGGGAATACGACGCCAACCCCATCGACATCTACTACGGCACCGAGTTCTGGAACACCGTGTGCTGCTACGAGGTGGGAGGCTCCCTCAACTTCAAGGACAAGGCGGGCAAGAACCACTTCCTCTTCCAAGTGAGCAACTCGCCCTACATCAACACGGCCATGGAAGGCATCTACGCCTACAACCTCATGTGGTACGGCAATTTCGGGAAGTTCAAGACGGCCTATTCCGTGAACATGATGGAATACCAACCTGGCAAGTTCATCAACCACATCGCCTTGGGCAACAAACTGCAATTCAACGGCGTGGAGATGTATCTCGACCTCATCCACCGCGCCGAGTTGGGCCGGCAGAAGTTCTTCGGCCAATACCTCACCGCACTTTTCGGCATCGGTGTCGACATCGGGCCGAAATGGATTGTGTTTGCCAAGGCGGGCTACGACTACAACCCCGCCAAACTGCCCAACACGGGTGCCTACGACCCCAACGACACCCCGAAGGAAAAGGTTGATTTCGAAAGCATTGGCTTTGAATACTACCCCTTGACCGACCGCAACCTGCGCCTCCACCTCTGCGGCTCGCACACCAGCATGGACGGCATCAGCATGTTCCAGGCCAACCTCGGCCTCACTTGGAAGGTCGACCTGCTCAACGCATTCGTGAAAAAGACTAAGTAAGGACTAAAGACTGAGGGCTGAAGGTCGGATTGTCCCACGTCTTTCGTCCTACGTCAAACAAAAACAAACCATCATGGCAAAAACCAAATACGACACCGAAAAACGCAGCACCCTCGACTATCACCGCAGGGTGGAGAACCTATTCAAGAAAATCGAGGCCTCGCTCAAGCATCCGCTGACGTTCACTGCCAAGCGCAGCGTGGAGGCCATCATGTTCCTCATCGTCTTTTTCGCCTTCTTCGGCCTCTTGGCCTACAAGATGACGCTGCCCAAGATGCTGAACACCTTCATGCAGACGGCTTATCACCTGCTGCTCGAGACCGTGTTCTACATCATGGCCATCTGCGTCTTGATGGGCGCCATCAGCAAGCTTTTGACCGAGTTTGGCGTGGTTCGCCTGCTCGAAAATCTGCTTCGTCCGCTGATGAAACCCTTGTACAACCTGCCCGGCGTGGCGGCCTTGGGCGCCATCATGACGTTTTTGAGCGACAATCCTGCCATCATCACCCTTGCGCACGACAAGAACTTCAACCGCTATTTCAGGAAATACCAACTCGTTTCGCTCACCAACTTCGGCACGGCTTTTGGCATGGGCTTGGTGGTGGTGGCCTTTATGACGGGCTTAGGCTTCGGCAAGGGCGCATTGGTGGGCTTGGCCGGCGCGGTGATTGGGAGCATCGTCTCCACCCGATTGATGCAACGCTCCACCTTGAAAACCTATCCCGAGCTGGATTCGCCCGTCGACGAGGAGTTTGGCGGCGACGAACAGCAAATAACCTTCAAGAGCGAGGGTGGCGTGTTCATGCGTTTCCTCAACTCGCTCTTGGACGGCGGCAAGGACGGCGTGAGCATCGGCTTCGCCATCATTCCCGGCGTGCTGTGCATCTCCACCATCGTCATGATGCTCACCTTTGGCGCATCGGGCGCGAATGGCGAATATATGGGCGTGGCCTACGAAGGCGTGCCCGTCATCAGCTGGGCGGCCAACAAGGTCAATTTCATCTTTGAATGGCTCTTCGGCTTCAAGGACGGTGCCTTGATTTCGTTCCCCATGACGGCCCTTGGCGCGGTGGGCGCGGCCATCGGCTTGGTGCCGCGTTTCATCACCGAAGGCATCATCGACAACAACGCCATCGCCGTGTTCACGGCCATCGGCATGTGTTGGAGCGGCTTCCTCAGCACCCATGCCGCCATGCTCGACAGCCTTGGCTACCGCAAGCTCATCGGCAAGGCCATCGGCGCGCACACCATCGGCGGCCTCTGCGCGGGCATAGCGGCGCACTGGCTGTATGTCTTGCTGGGATTGGTATTCTAAAAACAGAAAAAGAGGCTTGCGAGCCTCTTTTTTCTGTTTTTAAGCAAGGTCATTCATCATCCCTTCTTTCCGCCCATGCTGTAGGTGAGGTTGAAGCGCAAGGTGTTTTCCAAAGGATTGCTGCCTGCCACGGTGTTCACGGGAATGAGGTAGGATACATCGAGGCCAAACACGTTGTATTTCAATGCGGCGCCAAGAGTGACATACTTGCGGTTGCCTTTCAGTGCCGACTCGTTGAAATAACCAGTACGCACAGCGAAGACATTGTTGTACCAATACTCCACGCCAACGCCGAAATTGATTTCGCAAAGCTCCTCGTAGAACTTGCCATAATCAACCATTTCGCCCGTGTTGGTGTTGTAGCCATGGCCAGGAGCGTCGTAGAAAGACTGGATCATGCCTGCCACGGTGGACACGTTGTTGTCCAAGCCATAAAGGATCTGGTATTCCCCCGTATTGGGGTCAATTATGGGGCGATTCATGGAATCTCTGGCAATGACAGGAGGTGTGGGCACCAAGAGTTTGGAGAAATCCACATTGAAGGCAAGGGAGTTGTACTCGTCAAGTTCGAGTTTCAGGCTGGAGCCAAGGCGCAGCATAGTGGGGATGAAGTCTTTTCTTTCAGAGGACTTGTTGTAGCTCACCTTGCTTCCGATGTTGGTGATGGATGCACCCCAAGCGAAGTCGGCGTCCATGCTGCTGAACCATTCGACCGGGCGTTTGTAGAACACTCCGATGTCGGCAGCCACAGAGATGGCCGGACTGGCATAGTCGTTTTGGCCTTGGGTCAGGTTGGAATAGATGAAGCGACCTGCCACGGCACCCGACAGGTAGTCGCCGAGCAAGCGCGAGTAGGTGGCATCAATAGCCCATTCGTTGGGGCTGTATTTGCCCATCGAGTTGTTGTTCGGGTCCCTGAAGTCGATCTCGCCGCAGCTGAAGTAGCGCAAGGTGGCGGCCACTGCCGAGCGGTCGTTGATCTTATAGGCGCCGGCCAGATAGGCGAGGTTCATGTCGTTCACCAAATTGCGCAGCCAAGGGCTGTAGCCCAGTCCGACGCTCAACTTGTCTTGCAAGTAGACATACTTGGCCGGGTTGTAGTGCATGGAATACACATCGGGATCGGAAGCGACGCCGCAATCTCCCATCGAGCCTCCACGGGCATCGGGGGCGATGGAGACAAAAGGCACTGCGGTAGTGATCACGTTGGGCGAAACACTGTAATCCTGGCCGATGTAGTTGTTGTTTTGTCCGTAAGACATGGCCGCAACCGTCAGCAGGGCGGCTAAAAGGAACTTCTTCTTTTCCATATCCGTTTTTGTATTATAAATTTGAAGGATAACGACGATTCAGATGGCATATTGTATGGGCGCGAAAAAAAAGTTGCCTCATCGCATCACGACCATCTTTTGACTCACGGAGCGTGTGTGTCCGTTTCCGTCGGTGAATGTGAAGCGATACAGGTATATGCCCGACCGCAAGGGTTTGCCTTCCATGTCGTTGGCGTTCCAATGGATGGGTGTTGTCATGCCGTTGTCCATACTGACATTCTGGGTCATTTGTGCCACTTGTCGTCCCAACATGTCGAAAACTTCCAGATCGACGCGGAAGTCGCCGTCGTCGCCGCTATGAGCGAAATGGAACCAAGTCTCATTGGAGAAAGGGTTGGGGAAATTGTGCACTTGCGACAGGAAAAGGGCATCGTCCACCACAAACCACAGGGTGGCTTCGGTGGCGTTGTCTTGCGTGTCCCACACTTTCAGCTTGAACTCATAGCTGCCGGGTTCGAGGTTGTCGATGGGGAGTGTGATGCGTCCGCGCCTGAAATCGTCGATTGTCGGTTCAAAATGGTCGTTAAGCACCATATTGTTCAAGGCGGGCCAATTGCTGCCCAACATAATGTTGCGTCCGAGGCTGAAATCGTAATGGTAGATGCCTTGGGCATCGTAGAGGTCGGCAAAAAGCACACCGCTGCGTTCCACTGAAGCACCGTTCACGAAGTCGGGCGTGTTCCAATAGAATTTGACTTGTGGGCCTTCGTTGTCGCTCACAGCCGCCGGGTCGATACCGCCGAGAATCAGGTTGTCGAACCTGCCGATAGCCTCTTTCTTGCGGATGGAGTCATAAGCATAGAATTGGAACCGTGGCGCCCCATAGTCGGGGTTGATGTCCTTGGGCACTTGGAACAAGAGTCTGAACTTGCCGTTTTTCACGCTGACGCGGCCTTCGTAAATCACGCTCTTGTAGTGGTAGTATTCGCGGTTTTCGGTAGTGCCGTCAACATTCTTAAACGTCAGCTTGATCGGGTCTTTCTTGTCGTACAGCTTGGCGTGGAGCTCGCCGTTGAAATGGGAATCGATGCCCCCATTGGCTTTCCTGATTTCGCCTTCGAGGGCCACCGTGCTCATGGCACCCAATCCCACAACTTCGTTGCCTGTTGGAATCCCATTGATTTTCAGAGCAACGACGTCTTCTTCGGGATAGGAAAGACGCAAGGCCGGGTCGCCGAAAAAGACGAAACTGACATTGATGTTGCGGAGGACTCCATTGGGGTAGTTTCCGTCATAATTCTTGGCCATCCTGACGACATCGCCCAATCGCAACAGCTTTCCACTCCGGTCGCGTCGCGTCAGCAGGTTCATCATCGCCACCCCTATTTTCCTGTTGTTGCTCCCGACTGTAGGCCTGCAAGGGCTGAACAGGGCTATGGCGCCTCCATCGGGTTTCAGGAATAGCTGCTCGCCTGCCGACACCAACAACGGGTTGTCGTATTTGGCGAACTCGCAAGTGGCGGTAAAAACGAAAGGCATGCGCTCGTGGTTGGCCAAAGCACCGATGTCGGAAACGGTGAAAACATTTTCGCCCGTAAGGCCTTTCACTCCGCCATGACCCGAATAGCTAAGGACGAGAACCCCGTCGTTGAGCGATTGCATCAGTTCTGAGTTGGCCTGTGGTATCTCCACTCCCGTTGAAGTGTTATGGACGGGATAGGCTCCGCAATAGATCTTTTGCGTGTGCAATGCCGGCGTGATGGTGTCAATCATGTTGTAATAAACCTCGCTTTGGTTCACATAGTCGCGCGCCTCGTCGTCTGAAAGGAATTGGAATTGGGTCTTCCAAGTGCCTTTGGTGGCCTCCATGTCATAATAAAGCCTGATTTTGTTCAACACGGCATCTGCCTCAGCCATAGTGGAGACGGGCAGTCTGCCGATACCGATGTCCATCCGCCCGGCCACATTACCGCCTTCGTCAATATCCATCATGCAGAAGAAATCGTCGGTGCCGTAACTTTCTTCGCGCAAGGGGTTGGAATTGTCCTCGTAGCAAGGAACGAAATTCTTTCCCAGGCCTTTCAGGTTGCGGTAGTCGAAAGAGGGGCGGCCGAACAGGGTCACATATTTCAGCGCACCGCCGCTGCGCAAATACACCATACGTATGAAATCGCGAATGCCGGAAGGATCGCATATACCCGTGGAAAACTCGTTGTAGATTTCCTCCACATTGACCACCACGCTGTTTATACCATCGTTTTCTTCATGAAAATCAGCAAGTTGTTGTGCCTGTTGCATAAACAATGGCGAACTGATGATGAGCATGTCGGCCTCAGTGATGGAATGAAGGTTTTGGTTGGCCACCTGGGTCCATGACGGCACTTCCAATGCCTCCGACGGGTCGAACATGAGATAGCGGCGCTCGGCGGGTCCCATCACGGCAAACACGAAATTGCCGCTGCTCAAGACGCCTTGCTGCTGTTTCGGTACCAATGGCGACGACACATCCCATAGCCAGAACCTATCGCTGACATCCTGCACCCAAATGGCAGTCACATCGTCGCCAAATTGGCTCGGAAACAACCGGAAAGGGAAACTGCTGCCCACACGCTTCAGTTGCCGCCATCCGTATATCTCCACATAATCAAGATACAGCTTGGCTCCCACTGGTCCGGCGCCTTGCCTCAGAGAAAAGGTGGCGATGTCGTTTTCCAGGAAAAACTGCTTCTCTATCGTGGACAAAACGCCATAGTTGTAATTCCCGTAAGCCGAAATCCGCACGTTGTCCGCCAGAAGATTGTTGCCAATCGACATGCTATAACGCATCGGATCGCCTTTGGAGCGGCCAACGACCGCCATCCTAACCGTCAGACTCTTGCTTTTCACCAAATTACGGAACTCAACAGGTAGGGTCATTTCGGCATCTGGAGCCGACATCGACTCGCCGAACCAGTTCCTTCCTAAGGAATAGGGCGAGAACAACTCCTCTTCATGGCACCAAAAATCGGGGAACTCCGTGATGACCGTGGTGGTGCCTTCAACAGGCAATGAGGCCTGCTCTTCGACTCTCAAGCCATTGGCTCCGTTATCAACACAAAGGTAATAATAGGTGGTGTCCGAATAATAATTCCTGTCGCGAACATACTGATAGTTCGAGCCTTTGGTTTCAAGATTCCAGCGCGTTGGCTCCTGGCCGTAGAAAAGGACATAGTCATCGGTATCGAAAGAGCCGTCTCCGTTGCCACTAACGTATATCGCAAGTTCCGTCAGGTCGTCGGGGCGCGGTTCCGAGTTTTTCTCAGCGAGGGCACCCGAGGGGTTGCCAAACAAACGTATATGATTGGGGATCAACGCTTCCACATCGATTCCCATGGCTTGAAAGGCGTTGTAATCGATTTTGTATATGCCTTCATGGGCGATGGAAAGCCTAAACCATGTGTTTTCGCTCAACACGGACCGGGTGGTGTTTTGTTGGGCCTTGATGCCTGACACGCCCAGCAACATGAGCGCCAATCCGATGAAACATACTTTGATATTTTTCATAACACAATAATAATCATTTACTTAAAACCATTTTCGACACCACAGTTGCGGTTTCGCCTTTGTCGTTGGTGGCCACGATACGATAAACGTAAACGCCATTTTTCAAGATTTGTCCGTTGGTTCCGCGTCCGTTCCATCGGATGGGAGTGGTTCGGGTCGAGGTGCCAGCCACGACTTCGGATATCCTTGTCACCCAACGCCCCATGACATCGAAGATGTCTATCTGAACATTCAGGTTGTTCCCAATTTGGTTGTGCTCGAAATAGAAGCCCGCCTCGTCGGTGACGGGATTGGGGGCGCATGATGGATTCTCGATACACATTCCCGCGCTGTTCACCACGGCGAAGTCGATGGTGGCAGTGTTGGAATTGTTGTAAATGTCCCAAACTTTCAGCGTGAGCGTGTAGTCGCCGTCGGCCAGTTTCTGCATCTTGAAGTTGATTACTCCTTTGCCAGGATCGTCGGTATTGGCCGAGAAATAGTCGTTGAGGCAATATGAAATCCTGTCTGATCCAACCAGTGTGGCCGTGATGTCGTGCCCGATACCGGCCCCCGTCGTGTTGATGCCGCTCTCATCCTCGACATAAGCCAGCAAAGTGGGATTCTCGCCCGTAAAGCTTCCGCTCACAAAGAGCGTGTCGTCAATGAACAGCCGGATCTCGGGCGGGTCGTTGTCAGCAACTGCGTTGTCATAGAATCCTCCGATGATGAAATCCTCGAACTTGCCGTTGGCATCAATGTTGTAGTCGGTGGCATAATAGCTGATCATACCTTTCCCGTAGCGGTAGGATATGTCGCGTGGGACAATGAAATTCAGCACGAACCTTCCGTTTTTCACCTCTGTTTTTCCGTTGAAAATGATGCTGTTGCGCAGTTTGAAAGGCTTGTGCGAAACAACCCCTCCAGGGGTAGTATTGGTCGCGACCAGTTCCTCCTCTTTGTCATAGACGGTGACATGCACCACTCCGTTGAATCCCTCGGCGATATTGCCATTGCCGTCTTTCACGACGCCTTCTATTTCAACAGGTTGCAATGCGCTAATGGTATCGAGACAAACCGTATAGGTTTGCCATGTAGTGTCATTGATTTGGATAGAGTCTTGGACGAAGCCCGTCTTCCCGTTGATGCCGACCGTTTCCACGGTCCATTTCGGATAGGTCAGGCGCAAGGCTGGATCGCCGAAAAACACATAGCGTTTTTCCATATAGTTGCCATTTTTCTTGGCCAAACGATAGACATCGCCAAGCGTCAAGGTTTCTTCATCCCTGCAACGAAACAGGTTGTCCAATATCCCGTTGATGAAGTCGTTGTTGTTGCCACCGTGCGTGATTCTCGACGTGGTAAACATGGCCACCATGCCTCCATAGGGGTTCAGGAAGGCGTATTCGCCCAAAGAGGTGCGCGTATGATCGTCGTAGCGGCTGAACTCGCAGGTGCCGGTAATCATCAGCGGACACATCGGGGCGTTGCGCCACGAGTCCACATCCTTGCGTTGAAGTATCTTCTCGTCGGCCAGCTGCACTTCACCGCCATGTCCGACATAGGTAAGCACCAGCGTGCCTTTTTCCATCCTGTTGTTGATGGCTGCATTCATCTGCGGGCAAATCTCGCCACCTGGTGAGCTTTCCTGCGGATAGGCCCCCAGATAAATCTTGTCCACCACCACGTTTTCGCCTCCAACTTCATCCAGTCGTTTGACGAATTTTTCTGCCGAATTCGTGAAAGAGTCTTCATCGTCGGTGAAGAAAGTGAACACATTGCGCCAAGGCCGCATCGTGCTCTCGTCTTGAGTGATGTAGCGCTCGATCTTGTCTACCATTTGCGTGGCTTGTTCCAAAGTGGATACAGGGAAGCGGCCTATGCCAATATCTGCAAGCGACTTGCCGATATTACCCTCGTTTTCATCGAAGCAGCCGAAGAAATCGTCGGTGACGAAGGCATCATTCATGCTCAATGAATTCACCGTTTCGAATGAAGGGACAAAATCCACCACACCGGAGCGGTTCTTGTGGTCGAAAGAGCAGTCGCCCAAAAGCAGCAGATACTTGATCCTGTGGTTGCTATTGCTATCAAGGTAAAGCATACGGCAGAAGTCGCGAATGGCCGAAATGTCTTTGGCTCCGCATGAAAACTCGTTGTAAATCAACTCGGGCGTGGTAATGAACACGTTCAGGTTGGGGCTATACCACTCATGGATGGACTTCAGCCGCTCGGCTTGCGAGATGAAGTCGGGATAGGTCACGATGACGTAATCCATGTTGCGCACGCCATGAAGGTTCTGGTTGGCGATTTTCCCGATAGCCGTGACAGCGTGGAATCCGCTTCCGTCGAACGCAACGAACTCGCTATTGGTATTGCCAGCAGCCTTGAATGCGCACGTCGTTCCCGACAATTGGCATTTCATCTTCTGAGGAGCAACGGGGTCGGTCACGTCCCACACTTGGACTTGTGCGTTGGCCCCTGACAAGCGATACTCATACACCTTATTATTAATGGCATCAGGTTTCCCGAAACGCATTTGCGGTCCACTGAAAGCAAGGGCACGCCACACATTGAGCGCGAGATAATCCACATAACCCGTCGAGGTAGTGGTAGAAGAAGAAAGATGCCTGAGCCTGACGCTCACCGTTTCGCCTTTGGGGAAAGCCTCCACCCGGCCACCAGCCGAATGTGCATAAGTGTGGCCGTTGATATCGGTAATGTTTTCAATGGAATAGGTGGCCTTCTTGACTTCGTCCACATAGACCTCGAAATAAGCCGGCGTAAGGTTTCGCCCGGCCAACGACGTGTTTAGGACAAGATGCCGCGAGGTGAGCGCATTGGGGAAGGTGAAACTATAGGATTGGGTAGACGTTCCTTCCAAAATATCGCCGTAATAAGTGCGCCCAATACAATGGATATTGTAATCCTTTGCCTCATGCACCTGATAATCAAGGAACTCCGATACGGTTTCATCGTAATTGCCCGAAACCGAAACCGCCTCTGCGATGCGCTTCCCATTGCCCAATCCTGTCACAACATAAGCATAGGAATAATCGTCGTATGGATTGGGATTGTGTTCATAAACTGATTCTTGCGCGTTGTATTTCCAACATAACGGCCCGCGACCGTAAAAAAGGATATAGTCGTTTTGGTCGAACCTGCCATCCGACTCGCCATAAACGGAGATGGGGACCTCCACCAAGTCGTCGTAACGCGCCTCGGCGTTGAGTTCAGGCAACACCCCTCCCCCATTGTGATAAACACGAAGGGTTCGCGGATCGAGATTGGCAAGATCGAGGCCGAGCGACTTCAGGTCATTATAGGTCAGCTTGTAAACCCCTGTCGCCGAAAGACCAATCTTGTACCAATCGCCCGATGCCATTGCCGAGCGGTTCGCGTATTTGGATTCTCCACGCTTGTTATCTTCTTGAGCTTCAATCGATTGTGAATCAAATAGCAAGCCAAGAAGCACTATTGCCGTCAATAAATTCAGCCCTCTAACTAACATAATTCTCTATTTCTTGATATATTATGGGGAACGAAAATACAACTTTTTTATTGCAGCAAACCAGTTTTTGCCTGAAAAAAGTATTTTTTCCTCTATTTTGGCCTCCAATTCAAAAAAAGGTCGTAAAATTGCAAACTTTTTTGATTTTCAAAAAAAGGCAAAAAAAATGGACGCGGCAAACAATAATACACGCCAAATTCAGTTTATTGAGGTAACAAATTGCATTCAAAATGTATAAAAGAACAGGAATCAAGACATTAGCATTCGTCATTTTGGCAGGACTTTTCGTGACGTCATGCGCCAAGAAATCCTCGAGAACTACCGGTTGGGCCTACAATGATGCCAACAACGGCGGTTTTGAGGTAGCAGAAATCAACGACCAACAAATCGGCCCCGGCCTGATTGCCATCGAAGGCGGCACATTTGTGATGGGAGCCACCACCGACAACCTCACCTATTCTTGGGACAACGTTCCTCGCAAGGTCACTGTGCCCTCGTTCCTCATGGACCGCACTGAGGTGAGCAACGTCGATTACCAGGAATACATCTATTGGCTGAATCGCGTGTATGGCCAGAACTATCCCCAAGTGGTGCGCAACGCCATGCCCGACACTTTGGTATGGCGCGACCGCTTGTCGTACAACGAACCCATGGTGGAAATCTATTTCCGTCACCCTTCCTACAACGACTATCCCGTCGTGGGCGTGACTTGGGTTCAGGCCAACGACTATTGTGCATGGCGCACCGACCGCGTCAATGAGTTGATGCTCGTTGAAGCCGGCATTCTCGATTGGGACCCGACCCAACAAGACGAAGAAAACTTCAACACCGATGCCTACCTTGCCGGACAATACACTGGCAAGGTGAAGAACGGCAAGAAAGACCTCTCGAAAGGCGGCGACGGCATCCGCAACGCAAGGATGGAAGACGGCCTCATGCTGCCCTCCTATCGCCTGCCCACTGAGGCTGAATGGGAATATGCCGCCGTCGGTTTGGTGGGCAACACCAGCAACGAAATTGTCAGCGAGCGCAAGGTATATCCTTGGAATGGTGACGGACTGCGCACCGACAACAAGAAATACATGGGCAGTTTCATGGCCAATTTCAAGAAAGGCCCCGGCGACTACATGGGCGTGGCAGGCCATCTGAACGATGGTGCGGCTTTGCCGGCCCCTGTCGGCTCCTATTGGCCCAACGACTATGGCCTTTACAATATGGCTGGCAACGTTTCGGAATGGTGCCAAGACGTGTATCGTCCGCTGTCTTTCGAGGATGTGGCCGACTACAGCCCCTTCCGTGGCAACGTTTTCACCATGAAGGCTGTTGACGAAGACGGTTTCCTGATGCAGAAAGACTCGCTCGGACGCATCCGTAGAGTACCCATCCCGCAGGAGGAAGCAGCCAAGCGACAAAACTACCGCACCGCTTTCAACAAGAACTATGACGACGGCGACTACATGTCGGCGATCCGCAACCGATGGAGTGATTCACAAGACGACCAAAGCGTCTTCACGAGAGAGATGTACGAATACGCCACCAACGACCTGCCTGGCACCACCCTCATCAGCGACGAATCGAGAGTGTATAAAGGCGGTTCGTGGGCCGACGGTCCCTACTACCTGAGTCCCGGCACTCGCCGCTACCTCAACCAGAACCAATCCGCTTCCACCATCGGCTTCCGCTGCGCGATGAACAAAGTGGGAAGCTCTTTTGCCAAGTAATTAGTAATGTTTTTGTTTTCATGATAGCGAAGCCGTTTGAAATTCAAACGGCTTCTTTCTATAAAACGACCAAGATGATTGAAACAATATACCAACACTTCACGAAGGTTTATAGGATCTCAACCGACAGCCGGAAGATTGAAGACGGAGCCGTCTTCTTCGCCCTCAAAGGCGAGAACTTTGATGCCAACGACTTCGCCCTGCAAGTGGCCGAAGAAGGCAAAGCCAGCCTCGTCATTGCCGACCGCAAAGACTTGCCCAAGCATGAACGCATCCTCATCGTCGACGACGCGCTGAAAGCCTTGCAGCAATTGGCGCAATACCATCGCCAACAGATGAAAGCCACCGTGATAGGCATCACCGGCACCAACGGCAAGACCACCACCAAGGAATTGGTTTCGGCAGTATTAGCCAAGAAATACAGACTCATCCACACGATGGGCAACCTGAACAACCACATCGGCGTGCCGCTCACCCTCTTGAGCATCAAGCCCGACACCGAGATGGCCGTGGTGGAAATGGGCGCCAACCATCCAGGCGAGATTGCCGACCTTTGCCTCCTCTCCGACCCCGACTTTGGCCTCATCACCAATGTCGGCAAGGCACATTTGGAAGGTTTTGGCAGCTTTGAAGGCGTCATCGAGACAAAGACCGCACTCTACCGACACATTAAGGCAAACGGTCAGGCCGTGTTCGTCAACCGGATGAACGGCATCCTTTGGCAGCGTTCTGAAGGTCAAAATCGCATCATCTATGGTTGTCACTGCGATGCCGACTATCCCGTGGAGCAAGGCCCATGCAACCCTTACCTCATCGTGAAATGGCAAGAGCAAGAAGTCAGGACTCGGCTCGTGGGAGTTTACAATTTTGAGAACGTGGCCGCTGCCATCGCCGTGGGGAGTTATTTTGGTGTGAAGAAAGAAGACATCATCGAAGCGTTGGAGAGCTACACGCCCACCAATAGCCGCTCGCAAGTGATTGATACGGAGAAAAACCACATCATCATGGATGCATACAACGCCAACCCCACCTCAATGCAAGCCGCCTTGCGCAACTTCGCCAACATCTGCGGCGAGCGACACCTATTAATATTAGGCGACATGCGCGAGTTAGGCTCCGCCTCCGAAGAAGAACACCGCAACATCCTCAACCTGATGAAGGAATTGGGTTTCAAGGAAGCCTATTTGGTGGGACAGAACTTCTGCGCTTACAACGGCAATGCGGATTGGAAGACCTTTGAAAACGTGACCGACCTGTGCCAATACCTTGAAAGCCAACCCGTCAGCGGAAAGACGATACTCGTCAAAGGCTCCAACAGCATACAACTTGGAAAGGTGTTACCGTTGCTTTGAGAATTTAAAATTCAAAATTCAATATTTAAAATTTCGCAAAGCGACCAAAGTCTTAAATCTATAAATTTTAAATCTTTAAATCTTGAATTCTTATACCGCCATAGGATTAATGTCGGGCAGCTCACTCGACGGGCTGGACATCGCTCTTGTCAGGTTCGCGGTTGATGGTACGGACAAGACGTCCGCGAACCCAGAATACCGCTTTCAAATCCTCCAAGCCGAGACTCTCCCCTATCCCAAGCATTGGAAAAAACAACTCGCCGAAGCCTTCCAACAGCGGCCTCAAGACTTGGTGCAATTGGATAAGGACTACGGCAAATATCTTGGCGAGCAAGTCCGCAACTTCGCACAAAAACACAACGCGAAGCCCGACTTCGTGGCCTCGCACGGCCACACCATCTTCCACCGCCCCGAGGAACACTACACCCTGCAAATCGGCGACGGACAGGAGTTGGCCAACGCATGTGGTTTCACCGTCGTCAATGATTTTCGCACTGAAGACGTCGGCAAAGGCGGTCAGGGAGCGCCCTTGGTGCCCATCGGCGACAAGCTGCTTTTTGCCGACTACGAAATGTGCCTCAACATCGGCGGCATCGCCAACATTTCGTATGACGATAACGGTCGGCGCATCGCCTACGACCTCTGCATCGCCAACCAAGCCTTGAATTATCTCGCTCAGATGGACGGCCTCGACTACGACAAAGACGGCGACCTCGCCCGAAGCGGAAAAGTGAACTTCGACCTGTTGAAGAAACTCAACAACAACCCGTTTTTCATGCAAGAGCCGCCCAAGTCGTTGGGGAGGGAATATTTTGAGATGTATCAGAAAGGACTATTGGACGAGGGACGGAGGACAAAGGACAAAGGACGCGAGACTGCGGGACACGGGACGCGAGACTGCGAGACACGGGACGTGGGACTTTCCATCGCAGACATGCTGGCGACATTTGTGGAACACATTGCCTTGCAGATTTCCATTCCTATCTCGCTGCTGCCCAAGGGCAAGATTTTGGTGACGGGCGGCGGTGCGTGCAACAAGTTCCTGATGGAACGCCTGCAAGCCCGCACCAAGCACGAGGTCGTCGTTCCTAAAAAGGAAATCATCGACTACAAGGAAGCCCTGGTTTTCGCCTTCCTCGGCCTGCGCCGATTGGAGGGGAAGACCAACGTGTTGGCCTCGGTGACGGGTGCTACAAGCGACAGCTGCAGCGGGAGGATTTGGCCAGTTTGAATTACTGGTAATGTTTCCCCCTCGGCGGTATTCACACTATGTCATGGAATGTGAATCGGTCAATAGTCCCAATCGTCGTATTTCAACTTGGCGTTGGCGGCTTTGCGTTCCGCGTTGATGGCGGTGTAGTCGGTCGAGCTTTTGCTTTTCTTGCCCGAGTTTTTCTCTTTGGTGGCCTGTTCTTCGGCTTCAAGCTGCTCTTGATCTTCGTTCATGGCTTCGTTTTCGGTGATGGTCGACTTCACGCGGAATCCGCCAATGTTGGCAATGGCCTCACCCAAAGGCAATTGCATCCCGACGGCCAGTTTGTTGGGGATTTCGAAAAGCACAGGGTCGCTGACGGTCACGTCGATGCTTCCGTTGCCCATGCCAATCTGGGCACTGCCGTTGCGGATTTGCACTTTCACTTCTGTCGTGTTCACTACGCCGGCGGCGTTCACTGTCGATTCCATGGTGATGTCGAAGTTGCCGTCTTTGCCAGTCACTTCCTTGAAAGTGTGTATGGTCTGGCCGTTTTCATTGCCTTTGGCACCATAGTCGGTGTAGGTCAGTACGGCACCTTTCATGGTGCAATACTATGGCTCTTGGGCCATCGCATAGATGCCACCCAATGCGAACAGGAAAAGAAACAATGTCTTTTTCATGGTCATTCTGTTTTTGAATTGAAAATGTAGAGACGGTGTGCAGACCGTCTCTACAATCATTGTTGGATCTTATGGCAAATCGTTCAAAATCTGGTGGGATTCGTACTGCACGCCGCCCCATTCGCCGCCGTCTTCGAGCCACACGTTGCCATGGCCGCAGTTGACGAAGGTGTTGTTGCTGTGGTTGATGCGGTCAAACAGCTCCACGCCGTCCAAGGTGATGCCGTAGTACAGGCTCTTGCCGATGGTGCAGTTGGTGAGCGTCAGGCGCGCGTCGTCGTAGATGCAAAGGCAGCCGCCGTGGAAGTAGGCATCGTCCTCGCCGCAGTTGAGGATCTGGCAATGGTTCATCACCGAGGCCTCTTTGGTGCTGTGATACTTGATGCCCTGCCAGTAGCTGGTCTCGTCTTCCATGCCACGGAAGATGATGGGCTTGTCGGCAGTGCCATCGGCGACGAGGGTGACGGCGTCTTGTATGTCCACATTCTGTCCGCTCTTGAAGTACATCTGTGTGCCTGGCTCGATGGTGAGCTTGAAGCCGCCCTCAATCCAAAGGCCGCTCTCCATATAATAAGGTATGGGCATGGCTTTCAGCGTGGTATGTTGCTCCATGTTGATGTCGCGGCACAGTGCGTCGATGAAGTTGTGGCCGTTGCTCTCGAAGGTGTTGTTGCTGCCCATGTCGAGGAGACCAATCCAGTCTTCGCTCACGATGGGGTATTGGGCGCAGTTCTTGATGGTGTTGCCCTCGAAAGCCATGAAGCGGGTTTCGTATTCTACGTCGATGCCATAGCCGAGCGAGCCGTCGATGGTGCAGTTTTTCATCGACACCTTGGCGCCTTGCAGGTCAATCACGGCGTTCCACACATAATCGTCGGAGCCGCCACGGATGAACTCGACGTATTCCCAAACGTTGTCGGCACGTTTCGAGTTGACGCATATTTTCTCCCACGAGCCGTTGTTGGGGTTGTTGGCCGGACCCACGAACTTGATGGGTTTGTCAGCCGTGCCCACCATGCGCAGGCCCGCGTTTTCACCCACTTCGATGGCGCCATTCGTGCCAGTGAACATGATGGTCACGCCAGGCTCGATGGTGAGGAGGGCGTTGCCGTTGATGACCACCCTGCCGTCAACGATGTAGTCCACGGGCAGGCCGAGGTCGGGCCAAGTGGTGTTGGCGTCGATGTTGCCGCTGAACTCGGTCGGGTCGGTGGTTCCGCCGCCGCCACCACCACCGCCACTGCCGAAGGTAACGGTCACGATGTAAGTGGCTTGCGAGCCGTCTTCAGCGGTTACGATGTAACTTACGGGGTTGGTGAAGTCCATCGGGATGCCCGATGCGGGATTGACCGTGGCCTTTTCCGACACGGTGATGATGGGAATCATCGAGGTGACCGCCGTTCCCTCGGGCACCGTGGTCACGATGGTCTTGGCGCTTTCAGTGATGACGGCTTGCACCGATGGTGAGACAAAAGCGAACGTCAAAATCTTCTTTTCGCTGCTTTCCTTTTTTTGGCAACCAGCAAATAACACAGTGATTGCCAGCATGATAGACAAAATTCTTGAAATTTTCTTCATAGCTGATGAATTTTAAGGTTAGTCAAGGCAAAAGTAGAGGGTTCAACAATTTGCGTCAACTCCCCAAATGGGGGTATTTTGCATTGAATGAGCAAATTAATCGTTTCTTTGAAGATTTTTAGGCAAATTATGTCTACTTTTGTGCCATGTTGAAGTGCATTTCACATACCTTATTAATATGTTTTCTGCTTCTCTGTTCGGTGGCTTCGGCGCAATATTCCGATCACCGTAACCGGAAAACCGACTCGTTGGAAAGGGCGCTCGAAAGCGGCAAGATGCCCAATGACGAAGCCTTGATGCGGGCTTATCTCGACTTGATGTGGGGCTATTTGCAGACCGACGGGGAAAAATCGGAGCGATATGCCCAAAAAGCCGTGGAGCTTTCCTACAAGATGGATGCCGTGAATGCCCGTGTCGATGCTTTGCGGATTCTTGGCCTAAACCGTTATGGCCGTGACGACTACGAGAAAGCCATTGCTTTTTACAACGAGGCTTTGGCGGCGACCGAGTTGATGAAAGCCGACAAACGCTACTCGGAGAAAGACATCGACGACAACCTGAGTTCACTTTACGGCTCCATCGCCAACGTCTACAACATGCAGGACAAGGCGCATCTGGCCATCCATTATTATCAGTTGGCCTTGCCGGTTTTCGAGAAATACCGTTGGATGGAGTCAACGGCGATATTGTATCACAATGTGGCTGAGCTATATTATAGCATGGGCAATACGGACGAGGCCGAGCGCAACGAATTGAAGTCGTTGGAAGCGGCCAGAGCCTCCGGCGATTCGTTGTTGATAGCCATGCCGCAAAAGGTTTTGGCGAAGCTGTATTTGGGTCGGGGCGACATTGCGAAGGCCGAGGAGGCCGTGCGTTATTGTCACGCCTATTACAGCCGCCACAAAACAGAGGAGAACGAGGACTATATCGTCACCCTCGTGACGATGGCTCGCCTACAACTCAATCATTATCAGGATATTGAAAAGGCGGAAACCTTAATCAACGAGGCGTTGGAGCGCGTCACGGAAGAGACATGGTCGGAGACGGCTGGCGATGCCTATAATGCCGTTTGCGAAATCGCGATGGAGCGCAAGCAATGGCGCAAAGCCGAGGAATACGCTTGGAAAGCTATCAATGCAGGGGAGGAGGAGACCTACAACGATTTGGGCAGCTTTGTCTACCTGACACAAATCTATGCGGAATTGGGTGATACACAAAAGGTTAAGGAGTGTGCGGTCAAGTTATTCAACGGCATGGAGAAGTTTGCCACGGCCAACTATCAGTCGAGCCTGTCGCAAATGGAGGTGCTTTACGAGACGGAGAAGAAACAGGCGGCCATCGAGCAGTTGGAAAAAGAAAAACGTTGGTTCACAATGGGTTCTGTTCTTGTCGGTTGCATCTTGCTTTTGCTTGTGCTGTTGTTTTTCCTGCTATGGCGCAATGTGCGGCAAAGCAAGAAAAACGCGGTGGTGAAGGCCAAACTCGATGGCGAGTTGGCCGAGCGCGTCCGCATTGCCCGCGACCTCCACGACCGCATGGGCGGCCTCTTGACGGCGGTAAAACAGAACGTAATCCCTGAAAGCCAGGCTTCCAAGCTGACCGATGAGGCCATTCGCGAAATGCGCAACGTGGCCCACCACCTTTTGCCCGACGCGTTGCAACGCCATGGACTGAAAACAGCTTTGTCCGACTTCTGCCACACACTGAAAAAGGTCCATTTCGCGTTTTATGGCGATGACAAGCACATTGAAAACGAGGAAGTTATCTATTGCATCGTGCATGAATTGGTCAACAATGCTGTGAAAAGTTCGGGCGCGGAACATATCAATGTGCAGCTTGTTGTGAATGAAGAAACTACTACTATTAATGTGAGCGACAACGGCAACGGGCAAATCGACCTCGAAAGTGATGGCTCAGGCTTGCGAAACATCCGCGAAAGGGTGGCGGCCATTGGCGGCAGGATGGATGTTTATGCCAAGCCGGGCGAAGGCTCGGAAATCAATATCGAATTCAAAAACGATGGAAAGGAGAATTAGCGTTATGATTGCCGACGACCACCGCGTAGTGGCCGAAGGCTTGTCCCAATTGATAACGAGAAGTGGTGACTTCCAAGTTGTTGCAATGACAACCACGTTAAAGGAAACCACAGAGTTGCTTGCGTGTCTTAAGCCGCAAGTGCTGCTTTTGGACGTGGCCCTGCCCGACGGCGACGGCATTGATGCCATCCCGCAGCTACGGGTGCTGCTGCCCAACTTGCGAATCATCGTCTTGACCATGTTTGCCGAGGCTTCCGTCATCCATCGTGCCTTGCAAATCGGCGCCGATGGCTATCTGTTCAAAAGTGCAAGCGCCGATGAGCTGTTTGTCGCCATAAAAGCGGTGGCCTCTGGCACGCAATTTTTGTGCGACGAGGCACGTCAAATCCTTTGCGACGAAAAGGAAACGCCCGCCACCTTGACGATGCGCGAGCGCGAAATCCTCGTTTTGGTTTCGGAAGGATGCACGATGAAGGAGATCGCCGACCGGCTTTGCCTTGGATTCGAGACCGTGCACAGCTACATGAAAATCCTGCGGCACAAACTGCGCTGCCACAACACGGCAACCTTAGTGCGCACAGCCATCGAGCAGCATTGGATCTGAAAAAGAGACGTGCCCCGCCGGAGTTGCCCGATTTATTCCGCCTTTTGCGTACAAACATGCCATAAAGATACACATATGTGACACGATTCACCCAAATATTCTCACGCCGTATCGGATGTGACTGATAATCAATCGATAAAAAACATGGATTTTTGGCTGTCGAAGTCAGGTCGAGCTGGAAATCCAAAACTGCACAGTTACAGTGAATTCCGAGCCTACCAATGGAGGTACGGTGTCAGGTGGCGGAACCTACGAATTAGGCTCCAATTGCACCTTGAATGCAGTTGCCGCTGTCGGCTATGAATTCGTTAATTGGACCCTGAACGGCAGCTACGGCTGGTCGCGCTTCGTGATTGCACGATAAGACACATGACATATTTCACCTCTCCTCCACCTTGAAATCGCTGCATAAACCTTTGGCGTTTTTGGGGTGGAGGCATTGTATATTTGCTCAAACTGGCACGATGAAAATGCTCCACATGGCACGATAAAACAATATATAAATTTGATTATCAATTATTTATAATATTTTTCAAATACAACACATGATAATCAAAAATAAAGTCGTTTTTTTGCAACGAATTGAAAGGCATAAAACATGGACGAACGATGGAAAGCCCTTCGTTCATGATGATAGTGACGGCCACAGGTTCGTATGCCTATCAACGCAAAGACGGCGTGTTGGTGGTGCCGATTGGGTGCTTGAAGGATTAATTGATAAATCCGAGGACGAGAAACAATAGTTTTTCCTAATTTTGCAATCATAAAATCAAGCAAGCTGTGTTCAAAAAAATCCTAAATACCTTCGGGACGAAGATTGTGGCCGCCGCGCTCAATTTCCTCATCGCCATCATCATCTCGCAAACGCTGGGTGACACTGGCTCGGGGACGCAGTCGCTGGTGGTGGCCACCATCGCCTTTATCCTCATCTTCTCCGAGATTGTGTGCGGCGCCAGCATCATTTACCTCGCTCCCCGACATTCGTTCAAGAAGATTTTGGTCGCATCGGTGGTGTGGGCCGCATTGATTGCCGTGGTCA
>ODAI012288649.1_pt1 | contig 30758 bp, 21 predicted proteins | sample 1539321 | NCBI WGS metagenome assembly ODAI01 (sample SAMN02144231, study PRJEB22623) | gut metagenome | biome: sheep rumen | host: Ovis aries | place: New Zealand
ATACAGGCCCGCCGGACAGGCGCCGGATGGCCTGCAAAATAACTATAATACCAAAGCCCCCCAAATGACAAGAAATCTCATCCACGCTTTATTTTCTTTTAAGAATGGACTCCCGCTGGCCTGTCCGGAAGTTCTTCCGAAGGCCGGCGGTGTTGTCATTTTTCCCGGAGAGCTCACAGTTCTGGCCCAAAGGCGATGTTGTCATTTTCTCCCGGGAACTCACAGCTCCGCCCCAAAGGCGGTGTTGTCATTTTCCCCAGGGGATCACAGCTCTGTCCGGACCGCGGTCTTGAGGGCGATCTCCATGATCTCGTGGAAGCCCTCCCGGATCTCCACCGGCGTGAGGCACTCGCCCGTGAAAATGTGGTCCGAAATCTGCAGGAGGGACAGGGCCTTCTTGTGGTTGGCCATGGCCTCCAGGTAGAGACCCGCGGTCTCCATCTCAACGCAGAGAAGACCGAAGGCCCTGGCCTTCTGGTTGATCTCACTGTTGGGATGATAGAAGAAATCGGAGGTGTAGACGGATCCGACGTCCGCCTTGACGCCCAGCTCCTCCGCCGCCTTGACCGCGTTCATGAGGAGCTCAAAGTCAGCGGTGGGCGCCGGCGTGCCCACCAGATCGTAGGCATCGAGGTAACCGGAATTGGTGGAGGCGCTCATGGCGATCACCACGTCGCGGACGTGGACGTTCTCCGGGAGGGCGCCGCCGGAGCCGACGCGGATCACGGCCTCGACGCCGAAGAAGTTGAAGAGCTCATGGACGTAAAGGCCCAGGGAAGGCACGCCCATGCCGGACCCCATGACGGAGACCTCCTTGCCCTCGTAAGTCCCGGTGTAGCCCAGCATGTTGCGGACGTCGTTGAAGAGGACCGGGTTTTCCAGGTAGGTCTCGGCTATATATTTGGCCCGAAGCGGGTCGCCGGGCATGAGGACGACCTTGGCGATGTGGGTGCCGGGCTTTAAATCAATGCAGGCAGACGGGGATGTAGTCATCATTGTGAACCTCCTCTGATTTTATCATTTGGTTTCATTTTGCAGCAAAGCGCTGACGGTTCTGTGCGCGGCCGAACATGGCGCGGGGCAGTCCCCGATGGCCGGCGCCGAACCGTCAGTGCGAAGCATCTCATAAATACAGCTTCCGCAGGTTCTCGTCGAAGGGCGGATAAACGATTCCGCGGTCCGTCACGATGGCGGTGACGAGGGAGTGGTCCGTCACGTCGAAGGACGGATTGTAGCAGGCGACGCCGGCCGGGGACATGGGCTCCCGGTACCAGCGGGACTTGATTTCCTCCGGATCCCGGAGCTCGATCTCAATGTCGGCCCCGGTGGGGCAGTCCATGTCGACCGTGGAGGTCGGCCCCAGGGTGTAGAAGGGGATCCCGTAGTATTTGGCCAGAACGGCCACGCCCGAGGTCCCGATCTTGTTGGCGAAGTCGCCATTGGCCGCGATCCTGTCACAGCCCACGAAGACCGCCTGGACCCAGCCGTTCTTCATGACCAGGCTGGCCATATTGTCGCAAATCAGCGTCACGTCCACGCCGGCTTCCGACAGCTCGTAGGCCGTCAGCCGCGCGCCCTGGAGCAGCGGCCTGGTCTCATCGGCGAACACGCGGAAGGGAATCCCCCGCTCGTGTCCCAGCAAAATGGGCGCCGTCGCGGTTCCATATTTGAGGCAGGCCAGCGGGCCGGCGTTGCAGTGGGTCAGGATGCCGTCGCCCGGCTTCACCAGTGTGAGCCCGTACTCGGCGATCCGGTAATTCATGTCGATGTGGTCGCGGTGGATCTCCTCGCTCTTCTCCCGCATGGCCGCGACGATCTCCGGGATGGGCAGGTCTGCCAGGCTGTCGGCAAATGAAAGCATTTCCCGGACGCCCCAGGCCAGGTTGACCGCGGTCGGCCTGGAGGAAATGAGGTAGTCCCCGTCCGCCCCCAGCCGTGCCCGAAGATCCGCAAAATCCGTCGCCTCCATCCTGGCGGCCAGCACGTACATGGCGTAGCAGGCGCAGACGCCGATGGCCGGCGCGCCTCTGACCGCCAGCGTCTTGATGGCCTCGTAGAAATCCTCCGCCGTGGTGAGCTCCCGGTAGATCCGTCGCCCCGGAAGAGCGGTCTGGTCAAGGATCACGCACACCGCCTCTCCGTCCTTCAGGAAGGTACAGTCTTCTTTCAGGTCATATTTTCTCACAGCCATAAAGCTCCTCCTTTTCCGGGAAATGAAAGCCCTGCCCGATCCGAAGAATCCCGCCGGGCCTCCGGCAAATCCATCCGGATTTTCGACAGACGCCGCTCGGACCTCCGACAGCTTCAACCAGCTCTCCGGAAGGCTCCGCCCGAATCTCCGACAGCTTCAACCGGCTCTCCGGCAGACTACGCCCGCACCCCCGCAGCTTCAACCAACTCTCCAAAAGCAGGCAATCCTTTGCATTCCAGATCTCGCGCGATGCCCGGATGCATATTACCCATGTATATTTCATGATAGACTATTTTGCCATGATTGACAATCTACATGCTCGGCAAAACGTCGTTTTCCCGCCGCCAGCCGTTAATAAATTTGTAATCTTTGCGTAAATCTAATTAAATAATGTTTGCATTTTTATGACGTATCTATTATTATAAGTATACATAAGTGGCTATTTTCGCGTACACCTGTCTGAATCATGTCATAGGGGAGCCTCCTTGCGGGGGATGATCGGTCCTTACAGCGTGCGTGAAAGGGCTATTTTACGTTTCAGGGGTTTTTGGTCAGGCAGGGGAGCCCTGACTCCTTTCCAAGGGAAGGAGGTGTGCATGTCCCGCATACGAAAGTTACTGCTCACTGCGGCCGTCTCCCTGACGGCCCTCACAGTCACGACCCCCGTCTTCGCCGGCTCCATGGAAAATGCCATCAGCTGGATGTCCTCCATCGCCGATGACAATGACCACGGCTACAGCCAGGAGAACCGGTGGGGTAGCGACTATGACTGTTCCTCTTTAGTCATCACGGCCTGTTGGAAGGCCGGCTTCGACCTCGGCTACGTTTCCCGGACAACCGGCTACACAGGCGATATGATCACCGCCTTCAAGGCCGCCGGCTTCCGCTGGATTCCCGCCGATGAGCTGGGGCTCTACGGGAATTCCACAGACGGCCTGAAGCGCGGGGACATTCTCCTCACGCCAGGCGTACACACAGAGGTTTACCTGGGAGGGGGATACATGATCGGTGCCAAAGGCAGCGAGCCCACGTCATCCTTCCCCGACAGAAGCGACGAGCCCGGCGACCAGGGCGGTGAGATCTGCGTGACCTCCTACAGGAACTACCCCTGGTCCGGCGTTCTCCGCTACGGTGGGAGCGGAAGTTCCTCTTACTCGTCCTCCTCGTCCTACACTTCCTCCTCCTCATCAAGCGGAAGCTACAAGACGGGGACCTATCGCTTCAGCGGCTCGGACTCCCTCAACGTCCGCAGCTATCCGGGAACCGGCAATTCCGTCGTTGGCCGGCTCTACCCGGGCGATACCTGTAAGGTGACCTCGGTCAGCGGTACCTGGGGCTACATTTCCACAGGCTCCCAGGAAGGCTGGATCCACCTGGGCTACTGCAAGTACCTGGGTATCTCCACCTCCACCGCCAGCTACTCCGGCTCCGCCAGCTACGTATCCAGTTCTGGCAGCCGGTATGTCAGAAGCGGGATTGGCTACCTCAACCTCCGCAGCGGCGCAGGCACCGGCTACCGGGTCCTGACAGCCATCCCGGCCGGGACAAAGATTTCCGTCCTGGGAACCTCCGGAGACTGGGTCAGGACCAGCTATGACGGAGAGACCGGCTACGTCAGGAGCGACTACCTGACAAGCTCTTCCTCCGGCGGCGCCTCCTACACGAGCACTTCCTACTCAAGCTCCTCCTACTCGAGCTCCTCCGGAAGCGGCTCCCGCCGAGTCAACACCGACACCCTCAACATGCGTTCCGGCGCCGGCACAAGCTACCGGATCGTGGACCAGCTCAACATCGGCGACAGGGTGACCATCCTGGATTCCTACAGCGGCTGGTACAAGGTGTCCTGCAACGGCTCCACCGGCTGGGTCCTGGGCGATTACATCAGCTGATCTCCCGGAAAACATGGAAAGTGAAAAAAGTGGGAATCAGGGACGGTTCCTTTTCCCAGTTTTCTTTGAAAACTGGGAAAAGGAACCGTCCCTGATTCCCACTTTTTTTGAGCGGCAGGCCCTACAGCCATTTTTTCATTTTAAAGAAAATGAGGCTTCCGATGACGATCACCAGGCTGGCGACGATGACCAGGGGATAACCCCAGGGTGAATCCAGCTCGGGCATGTACCGGAAATTCATCCCGTACCAACCCACGATGAGTGTCAGCGGCATAAAGATGGTGGTCACGACCGTCAGGATCGTCATAGTGTTGTTCTGCTTGACGGCCAACTGGGACTGGTAAAGTTCCCGGACCTGGACCGTGTAGTCCCGAAGGGTCGTCACGATGTCCAGCAGCCGGTGGACCCGGGCCGTGAACATGTCGAAATAGCGGATATTGTTGTCCTGGAAGAACTCATTCTCGTTCTCTGCCAGCTCCTGGCCCAGGTCAATGAGCTGCTCGTAATGGGTGCGAAGCGTGAGCAGGTCGCCTCTGATGTCGGCGATCCGCGAGAGGACCTCCACCGAGGCCTTCCCGGCCAGGATCATGTCCTCGGTCCGGCTCAGCTCGTCCTCCAAAGACTCGAGAAGCGCCGAATCCCCCTTGATCATACTTTCCAGGAAATCATAGAGGAACCGCTCAAGGCTCGGGATCCGCCACTTCTTGGTGTGGTAGAGGTGCCTCACGAGCTTGCGCGCGTACCCCTCCTCGTCGATGAGGACGATGCCCCGCTCGTCCATGGCGAAGGCGAAATCGTGGTCGCTCTCCATCAGATCCTGCCGGTCCGGCACAGCGAAGGTCCCCGTCAGGGAATCATAGTTCACCTCGGCCTTGGTCGTGTGGAAATGGCGCTCGATCTCCATATCGATACCCATCTGAAAGCGCTCCATGTCGCGCCTCCATTCATCCGGCGTCAGGACGGCCACATATTTTTTCCCGGAGGAAATACACTCATCAATCGTGGCCTCGATCAGGGTGTCTGAAATCAAATAGTACAATTGTCAACCTCCCGCTAGCTGAGTCAGTCTCCATCATACTCCATCCGGCCGGAAAATGAAAGCACTCCTTCTGCATCCCGCCGCGGGGCGCAAGCAGAGAGGTTGTCCTCGGTCCGGCTGCTTGTCTCCGGCCGGGTTTCCGAAGACACCGACTCCATGCAGCTTCTCTCCGACCATGCCTCCGCGGAATCACCGCTGTCACTGACCGCTGTCCGTAAGATAGTCAGCCAGGCGGCGGGCAAAGGTCATATGCCCGGCTTCCGTCAGATGGACGTCGTCCGGATACACGGCGCACCCCCATAGGCCGGCATCCACAAATTCCGCCCCGCGGGCGGCGGCCACCTCCGCCAGGGCCGCCGACAGACCTTTTGCCTCCGCCAGGGCCCGGCGAAAACCGTCCGGACGAAGGTTGGGCAAAGGCGGGCAGATGAGAAGGACACGCCTCTCTAAGAGGGCCGGCACCGCCTCGAACATGGCATCCGCCCGGGCAGCTATAGCCCGGCAGTCCGCAGGATGCATCATGAAGAGGTCGTTGGTGCCCAGCATGATGACGACCAGATCTGCGTCCGAGTTGTCCGCCAGCAGTTTGGCAAGATAGGCGAACCCTGCCCGGTCGTGGGGGAACTGCCGGCCGTTCAGACCGGCGTTCACCACGCTGAAGCGGGGATCACTGTCCAGGATCCCGGTCCACCGAGCCGCTTTAGGCAGGCGGTCGGAGAAGTCAGCTGTAAGGCGAGGGTCGAAACCATAGGTATTGGAGTCTCCGTAGCAAAGTATTTTCATTGGCACTCCCCTCCCGCCAGTCATTCACTTGCCGATAGCCTCGTTGAGGCTGCCCATCCGGTATCCCTGCAGATCGCTTGTCACATAGAGGAAGCCCAGCTTCCGGAAAGCCGGCACCAAAACGTCCCGCACTTCAGGAGCTGCCAGACGAGTGATCTCCTCAGCCGGGACCTCGATCCTGGCCACCTGGCCGTGGACTCTGACGCGGCACTGCCTGAAGCCCATTTCATGCAGAAGGGCCTCCCCGCCGCCGGCCATGGCCAGCTTCTCCGCGGTGATCCGCTCCCCGTAGGGGATCCTGGACGCCAGGCAGGCCGCGGACGGCTTGTCCCAGGTGGGCAGGCCCATTTCCTTCGAGAGGGACCTGATCTCCGCCTTGGTCAGCCCGGCCTCCCGCAGGGGGCTCAGGATCTTCAGCTCGTCGATGGCCAGAAGGCCCGGGCGGTAATCGCCCAGGTCGTCCACATTGGAGCCTTCCGCCACATGGGTGATTCCGTTCTCGGCGGCGATGGCTTTTATTTTCGAGAAAATGATTTTCTTGCAGTGGTAGCACCGGTCTTTGGGATTGGAGGCGTAAATTTCATGTCCCAGCTCGTTTGTGTCGAAGAAAACCTGACGGATGCCCTCCGCCCGGCAGAATTCTCCGGCCTCTTCCCGCTCCCCGGCGGGAAAGGCGGGTGATCGTCCTGTCACCGCGAGGCACCGGTCTCCCAGTTCCTCATGAGCCACCTTCAGCAGGAAGGTGGAATCCACGCCTGCGGAAAAGGCCACAGCCAGGCTTCCCAGGCCGCGAATATAGGCGCGGAGGGCGGCTTCTTTTTCTCTGATGCTTCCTTCACTCATTTCTTTTTCTCCATCGGAGCGCATGTAGCTCCGTTCCGATCACTTCGGGGGATGCCCGAAAGTGACCTGCCCGCCGGGCAGGTCCTGTCAAATGATCCGCAGCCTCTGGTATTTCGAGCAAAATGAGGCTATACTTAGCCCATGTCTACATGTCCGGCCCTGAAAGCAGGGATTGCGTTGCCCCAAATCTGGGGCCGGACCGCTGCAAAATATGATAAGTCAACGCGCCTTGGCGGCTGACGTCAAAAGATTCGGGGCTTCATTTCCCGCAAGCCGCCGCGCAAAAGAAGGAGACCTGCTTTGATCCTGAGAACCCTCGGCTATTATGATGATTTTGTCTGTATCGGCGGTGCCTGCCAAAATTCCTGCTGCATAGGCTGGGAGCTGGACATCGACGAGGCGACCTGCGACTATTACCGCTCCGTCCCCGGCCCTTTCGGCGACCGGCTCCGGAGCCACATGGCCGCCGGTTCCTTCCGCGATGAGGACTGCCACACCTTCTGTCTGACCGTGGACGGCCGCTGCCCCCTGCTCAATAGCGACGGACTCTGCGACATCGTCCTGAACCTGGGCCCGGAAGCCCTCTGCGAGATCTGCTCCGAGTACCCCCGCTACACCTTTGAACTGGGCGACGCCGTGGAGAAGAGTCTGACCATCTCCTGCGAGGAGGCCGCCCGGCTCATGTTCACCCGGACCCGGCCCCTTGCGATCAACGAGTCGCCGCTCGACACCGAGGAGACCGGTGAGGAATTGGCAGGGGATGACTTTGCGGACACCGAAGAATCTGAGGAGGATACCTTCGAGAATCCCGCCGATGACGGCTTCGAGGAGGCTGGAGACGAGGAAAATGAAGACATTGCCCCCGAGATCACCTTCCTCCGCGCCGAGCTCATCCGCCTTCTCCAGGACCGCGCCCTGCCCCTTAAGACCCGGGTCATCCGCGCCATCCGCCTGACGGAGAAAGCGCAGGCCCTGATCAACGAGGCCCCGCTCTCCGAGACGCCTCTCATGGATTCGCTGACCGCCCTCTTCCGAGAGGAGGCAGACGTCATGGTCGCCCCGGCGGAGGAGAACGACTGCGTCTCCCACGGTGAAAACCCTGTGGCAGAAAATGACAGCTTCTCCCATATTGTACGCCCGGCGGCCGGAAATGACAGCTCCTCCCAGGCCGAAGACCCGACTGCCGAAGGTGACAGCTTCTCCCCGGCCGAAGACCCGACTGCCGAAGGCGACAGCTTCTCCCCAGCCGAAGGCCTGGCGGCCAGACTTGACCTTCTCTCCGGCTGCGAAGTCTTAAGCAGCGAGTGGACGGACGCCGTCGACCGGATCCGGACCGCCTTCGACCGGCAGACACCGGACTGGCCCGCCTTCATGGGGAAGCTCTACTATCCGCGGCAGGTGGACTATGAGCACCTCCTGGTCTACTTCCTCTTCCGCTACATGCCCCGGGCAGCCTACGACTTCGACGCCGCCGGCAAGCTGGCCTTCGCGGTCTTTGCGACCCTGGTCATCCGGGACCTGGACTGGGCCGTCTTTCAGGAAAAGGGCGGCGACTTCACCGTCCTCGACCGTATCCGAACCGTCGGCATCGTCTCCCGGGAGATCGAGCACTCCGACTACAACCTGGACACCCTCTTCGAGGACATCGCCTTCGACGAACATTTCCATGCGGAGGGACTCATCCGGCAGCTTTGACACGAGCCGTCCGGTCTGGTATTGCTGCATCTTCCTACAAAGCCTTGCACTGTTTGGAAGCCATGACACGCACCGTTTTCCCTGCTTTGGGCATTGTACTGACTTGTCAGGACATCTGCTCAAAGCCCTGCTGCGCCACCTCCGAACCGCATGTTCCTGTATTTCCACCGCAGACCTCTTTCAAAAGAGGCCTGCGGTTTTTATTTTTCTTCGCCCGCATCCTCGGCTCGTCGGACCGGCTTCCCTTCCAGGGCGGAGCCCAGCTCACGCCGCAACTCCTCCATCCTGACCGGCTTGGCCACGTACCCGTTCATGCCTGCCTGGCGGGCATTTTCCCTGTCCTCGGGGAAGGCGTTGGCGCTGACGCCGATCACCGGCGTCGCCGCCTTGACAGCATCCGGCAGGGCCCTGATCCGGCGGGTGGCCTCGAGGCCGTCCATGCCGGGCATCCGGATGTCCATGAGCACGCCGTCGTACCAGCCGGCAGGCCGCTCTGTGATCATGGCAAGGGCTATAGCGCCGTCCGAGGCTTCTTCGGTTTTGACATTGTAATGCTCGGCGGTCCTGCACATGATCATGCGGTTCAGGGCATTGTCCTCCACAATCAGAAAACGCTTGCCCGCAAAGTGCCCCGGTTCGACCTCCCAGAGCTTGTCCGGATCCGCCGTTTTCGTGGGCTCCTGAAGCGCCAGCTCCAGATAGACAGAGAAGGTCGATCCCTTCCCGGGCTCACTCACTACGCGGACGGTCCCGCCGGCCAGCGTGACCAGCTGACGGACGATGGACAGGCCGAGGCCATTGCCCTCATTGTCCGCGCTGTAGGGATTTTTCTCCTGTTCAAAGGGTTCGAAGACGCGCGCCCGGAACTCCTCGCTGATACCGCAGCCATTGTCCTCCACACTGAAGACAAAGGCCCCATATCCTGCGATTCGGCAGTCCTTCTGAAGGACCCGGAGGGTGATCTGCCCGCCCACCGGCGTAAATTTGATGGCATTCTGGACCAGGTTGGTCAGGACCTGGGTCAGTCTCTGCCGGTCGCAGCTGACCCCGGTATCCACCAGGCCGGAGGTATCCACCGTCAGTGTCTGGTCCTTTGCCTCGGCCAGGGGAAGCAGGATAGTGCCCACCTCCCGGACCAGTGCCTCCAGATTCTCAGGCCTGTCCTCCAGGCAGACCCGGCCGCTCTCGATCCGGACCAGGTCCAGGACCTTGTTGAGGAGGCCCAGCATATGGGTGCCGGAGATCTGGATCTTCTCCAGATAGTCGCGCATCTCCGCCTCCGTGACACCGGCATCCAGCGCCAGCCGGGTGAAGCCCATGATGGCGCTCATGGGCGTCCGAATGTCATGGGACATGTTGGAGAGAAAGACTGTCTTGGCATCGTTGGCCTGCCTGGCCTCCTTGAGGGCGATCTCCAGCGCCTCCAACGCCCGGTCCCGCTCCTGGTGGAGGCGGTGGATCACTGTCTGGTCGTCGTCCAACTTCTTGAAGCCCATGAGGGCCCGGGTGGGATTTCCCGCGTCGTCCCGGGTGGAGACGCGGAACTCCACGGCCCGCCACTTGCCGTTTCCCACCGTATAGCAGATCTCAAAGCTGTCGTCCTCCGACAGCCTCTCCACAATATTCGGGATGGACCCCTGCTGGATTCTCCACTCTGCCAGGTCGGGCTCCAGCCGCTCCCGGCAGTACTGCTCGTTGAGAAGGGAGTAGACGCCCTCGACCGGCAGCCCCATGGTCCCCTGCTCGCTGGTGCTGTAGACAATCCGGCTCCGGTCCCGCAGAAGGTCCAGCTCAAAGACCAGGGTATATCTGGAAATGAGGGCATTCACGACCCCCTCCGTCCCCTCCGACTTGCAGATGGTCTCCACCACACAGTCCTTGCTGGTGCCGTCCGGCATAGCCAGCCTGACCGGGATGGACTGAATTCCGACAGGTTCCCCCTTCAGGATATCCTCCTTGACGAACCGCCGGCACATCTGTCTGGCGTCCAGGCTGGTACAATTTGTACAGCGCTCCAGATTTCCCCAGATACTGAAGCAGGACTTGCCGAGATGCGCATGGCCGCCGGAAACATCTGAAATATCGATTTCCCGGCAGACAGCAGGATCCACTACTCTGGCTGCGTCATAGATTCCCCGAAGGTTATCCAGCAATGTGTTCATTTCCGAAAGTGTGTAGGTCTTAAGTTCCATATCGATCTCCTTTCGGTAAAAATAGATCAGCCGGGCTGAACTGCAGGCAAAATGTCCTTTGGCAGTGTATGAATAAGTCTCGGGTTCCTCCCTTACAGCCCCGCAACGGGACTTTCCGCACAAAATTGCGGATATTCGACCTGCAAAGTCCCTTTTCGGCGTGAAAGCCTTCCGCATCTCCGGAATCTCAGGTCAGTGCATACTTCTCCAGCCTTTCCGCAGCCTCCCGGATCCGGCTTTCCGGAGAAGCCAGGTTCATCCGAATGGTATAGTCGCCGCCGAAGGGCCGGCCGTCCTGAACGGCCACGCCTACCCGCCAGGCGGCCGCGAGCAGCTCGTCCAGCGTCTTTCCATGTTCTGCGCACCATTTCGTGCAGTCCAGGAACATCATGTAGGTTCCCTGCGGCTCCGCGAAGGTGATGCCCGGGGCATTTTTCCGCAGGCAGTCGGCCATGATCCGGACGTTGCCGGCGATGACCTGGACCAGCTCGTCCACCCACTGCCCGCCGTGCGGGCTGAAGGCCGCAACAGCCGCGTGCATGGAAAGGACGTTCATCGAATTATAGCAGGAAAGAGCGCCTTCTCGAAGGACCCGGCTCCGCAGCCACGGATCATAGATAATATGGTAGCTGCCGATCAGGCCGGCCAGATTGAAGGTCTTGGAGGGCGCGTAGAAGGCTGCCGTATGACTCCGCGCGTAGTCGCTGACCGATTGGGTCGGAATGTGGGTGTGCCCGGGGAGGATGATATCCGACCAAATTTCATCGGAAATGACGTAGACCCGATGCTTCTCGAAGATGGCAATGGCCCGCTCGATTTCCTCCCGCTCCCAGACACGGCCGCAGGGGTTGTGAGGGGAGCAGAATACAGCGGCGTGTATGTCATTTTCCACCAGCTTCCGCTCCATATCCTCGTAGTCCATGCGCCAGACGCCCGCCTCGTCCCGGGCGAGGGGGCTGTGGACGATCCGATAGCCGTTGCTCGTGAGGGCGCCGGTGAAGCCGATGTAGGTCGGCGAGTGGAGAAGGACCTTGTCGCCCCTTGCGCAGACCGCGTTCAGGGCGGAAATGACGCCACCCAGCACGCCGTTCTGGTAACCGATGCACTCGGCCGTCAGCCCCGTCACGCCGTTCCGCTTCTCCTGCCAGCCGATGATGGCGTTATAGTAGGCATCGGATGTGCCGTAGTAGCCGAAAGCAGGGTGGCCCGCCCGCCTGATCACCGCCTCCTGGATATCAGGCAGCGTCGGAAAATTCATATCGGCCACCCACATGGGGATGGCGTCCCAGCCCTCTTCAGGCGCGCCGGGGCATCCGGGCTGTCCCAGGGCGTCGACGGCAATGGCGTCCCGCCCCTGTCTCTCAAGGATACTGGTAAAATCGTAAGTCATGATTCCTCCCTTTCCGCTGTGCGGATGGCATGTTTTTATTTGAACGACACATGTTTTTCATGGACTTTTTCATTGTCTTGTTTTATAATATTGAGCCGACTGTTGGAACCTGTCAATCAAAATAATCATATTTTACACAGGACCATTCATGAAGAAAACAAACGGCAAAACACCCATACTATTGAAAATAGTTCCCTTCCTGATCATGGCCGCTGCCATCGTTTTTCTATACCACACCGTCAGTATCGGAGAGCAGTCGGAAACCTCTTCGGAGGTTCAGTCAGACGAAGTGACCGTGGACAGCGTCACCTCCCTGGCCGGGGACCTGGGCAGCCAGACCCAGGCCGATGCCACGCCCACGCCTACGCCCAAGCCCAAGTCGACCCCGACGCCGACACCGACGCCGGTGGACGAAGACCTGCTCCTCAGGCAAAGCGTCGATGACATCAGCACCCATGACCTGGCCGGTTATCTCTCCGAGATGCCCGCCGAGGGGGAGGACATCGTCAGCACGGCCACGGAGGTCTACACCTACGAGCAGATGGTCAAGGATATCTACTTCCTCTCCCAGCGCTACCCGGACCTCTTTGACACCAATATCCTGGCCACGACCGTGGACGGCAGGGCCATCTATGAGATCATCATCGGCAACCAGCGCTCCTCCCACCATGTTCTGATCCAGTATTCCATCCATGCCAGGGAGTACATCAACACCCTCCTGGCCATGTGCCAGCTGGAGGACTATCTGAAGAACATGACAGCCGGCGCCTCCTACGGGGACAAGACTTACCCGGACCTCTTCTCCGGGATCTGCATCCACCTCATTCCCAACTCCAATCCGGACGGCATCGCCATCAGCCAGTTCGGCGAGGCTGGACTCCGGACCCAGGGAGCCAAGGACACTTTGAAGGCCTGCTACGAATTTGACCAGGCCAGCGGCCGGGCAACGGACTTTGAGACCTATTGCCGCCGCTTCAAGGCCAACGCCAACGGTGTGGACCTCAACAAGAACTTTGACGTGGGCTGGGACATCTATGCGGGCGGTCCCACACAGCCTTCCTACGAGGGCTACCACGGCACAGCACCCGAATCCGAGGCGGAAACGAAAGCGATCCTCTCGGTGACCGACACCTACCCCGTGATTGCGGTCATCTCCTATCACTCGGAGGGTGACGTCATTTTCTGGAACTACGAGCTGGAGGACGAGCAGCTCCTGGCCTTTGACCAGCAGCTGGCCGACAACCTGGCCCAGATCACCGGCTACACCAAGCGGATCTCCAAGAAGTACAACGCCAGCCTCTCGGGCGGCTGCTCCGACTACTACGTCTGGGTCGAGGGCCGCATCGCCCTCACCATCGAGACCGGCGAGGACACCTGCCCCATCCGGATCAACGTCTTTCCCAACATCTGGCGGGACAACCAGTTCGTCCTGCCCATGCTGGCCAGCCTCTATGGCGTGACCGAGTAAGCACCTGATCTTAACGCTCCATTCCGCCGCTGCGGCGGGGATGGAGCGTTCCTTTTCGGAAAATAAAACCACTGCGCTTGGGTGCTGCCTGTCCGTGTTTTTTGGAGACCGGCAAATGAGCAATATCCGGTTCAGACAGACGGCAGGCGCGGCTGCCCGCTCTTTTCGGGACCGGCTAACCCCTTCGCCAAGCCGCCCGGCCTTACCATGCAAAAGGAGTCACTATGGATTACAAAGGCTATCCCGTCGAACTCATCCGCAGCAGCCGAAAGACCCTTTCGTTGGAGATCGCACCCGGCCCTGTCATCCGCATCCGGGCGCCTTACCGGATGCCCCTCACGGAGATCCGTGCCTTCATGACCCAGAAATCAGCCTGGCTGGACGCCCATCTGGCCAAAGCAGCCCGGCGGGACGAACGGGCGAAGGCCGCGGGACGGCTCTCAGAGGCGGACTTGGACCGGCTGGCTGACGAAGCGGTCACCTATTTCAGCGGGCGGACGGCCCAGCTGGCGCCCCTGGTAGGGGTCACCTACGGCCGGATCACCATCCGCTTTCAGAAGACCCGCTGGGGCAGCTGCTCCTCCAAAGGGAACCTCAACTTCAACGCCCTGCTCATGCTTGCGCCGCCTGAGGTCCGGGACTACGTCATCGTCCACGAGCTCTGCCACCGGCTGGAAATGAACCACTCTCCCCGCTTCTGGGCCGAGGTCGCCCGGGTCATGCCCGGATACAGGTCCTCCCTCAAATGGCTGAAGACCTACGGCAGTGAGCTCATGGCGGCTGCCGGGCTCCGGTGACAGGAGAAGCAGGAACGTCTCCCGCTCAACTCTTCCTCTGTTAGATATTGCTATTAAGTATAGCATAGTTCGTCCGCGGCCGGTATTTTTTCGCCCCGGGAAGCGCCCATTTCCGGGCGTTCAATACCCGGGCAGGGCATCCGGGCAGTCGTCTGAGGGGCGGTTTTATACGCCCGCGGCCTACCCGGGCGGAACGTCCGGCGGCGTCCCGGCGGACGGCTTTTTCGGGCTGCCGCATACCCGGATGGATGTTTCAGCCCCGGCATGGTATGATAAAGAAGCTCTGTTGACCAAGTTAATCTTCGCTGCCCCCGGCAGCCTGAAAGGAACCTGCATGCATCAGCTCATGACTTCCCGGGAAATGGCAAGAATCGCCTGCGCCTCCTGCGAGGGCTGCGGCGACTGCTGCCGCGGTATGGACGACACCATCCACCTGGACCCCTACGATATGTATACCCTGAGCAAAGGTCTCACGGCGACCTTCGACCGGCTCCTCGAAAAGCGGATAGGTCTTCATGTGGAAGAAGGCCTGGTGCTCCCCCACCTCCTCATGGGGCAAAATGGCGCCTGCACCTTCCTGGGCCCGGACGGCCGCTGCTCCATCCACGCCATCCGGCCCGGATTCTGCCGCCTCTTCCCCCTGGGCAGGGAGTACGACGGCGAGGGTTTTGCCTATTTCGTGGTGGAAGGCGGCTGTCCCCGTCCCGGCAAGTCCCCCGTCCGGATCCGCAAATGGCTGGATATCCCGGACCTGCCCCGGTACGAGGGGTTCATTTCCGACTGGCATTATTTCACCGGAGATGTAAAAAAACTGCTCCGGGCCGGCGACAACGCGGACCTGAACCGGAGGATCGCCCTCTTCATCCTGGAGACCTTCTATGTCACGCCCTACAGGACCGGCGAGGACTTCTACAACCAGTTCTACGAGCGGCTGGAAAAAGCTGCCGGAGCCCTGCATCTGAATGACTGAGAAAAAGCCGCCGGCGCTCTGCATCTCAAAGAGCCGGCATGGCTGAGCAAAAATACTTCCAACCACGGAGAACCGATATGTTTTTTATGAAAAAGCGGGAGGAAACCACTCCCCTGACTGCCAACTACCACACCCACACCTGGCGCTGCAAGCACGCCAAGGGCACCGAGCGTGAATACGTGGAGACTGCCATCGAAGCCGGCATGAAGATCCTGGGCTTCTCGGACCACACCCCCTACCCCTTCCCGGGCGGCTACTGCTCCTCCTTCCGCATGGAAGTGGACAAGCTGGAGGGTTACGTCACCGTAGTGAACGACCTTCGCCGTGAATACGCCAGGGACATCGAAATCCACCTCGGCCTTGAGACCGAATACTACCCGGCCTATTTCGAGGACCTGCTGCGCCTGATCGAACCCTACGGCATCGAGTACATGCTCCTCGGCCAGCATTTCATCAGGAACGAGCTGGGCGGCTCCTACAACGGCGTCCCTTCCTCCAGCGTGGAAGACTTACGCCAGTACGCCTCCGAGCTCTGCGAGGCCATGAAGACCGGCCGTTTCCTCTACCTGGCCCACCCCGACCTCTTCCATTTCACAGGCTCCCGCGCCGTCTACGAGCAGGAAATGAAACCCGTCATCGAGACCGCCAACTCCCTGAACATCCCTCTGGAGATCAACCTGCTTGGTCTCGGCACCGGCCGCCACTACCCGAACGAAGCCTTCTGGAAGCTGGCCGGCAAACTCGGCGCCACCGCCGTCATCGGCTGCGACGCCCACAACCCGGAAGGCCTGAACAACCCCGCCGTCCTGGCCGCCGGACGAAAGTTGGCCGACGCAAGCGGACTCAAGGTGGTCGACTCGTTTACGATCTGATAACGGAAACTGGGAATCAGGGACGGTTCCTTTTCCCACTTTTCTTTATGAAATGGGGAAAAAATGGGAATGAGGGACGGTTCCTTTTCCCACTTTTCATTTTATGAAAAGTGGGAAAAGGAACCGTCCCTCATTCCCATTTTCTGTCGTCCCTTCTGAAAAGTGGGAAAAGGAACCGTCCCTGATTCCCAATTTTGTCGCAACCCGCCATTACAGCGGAACGTCTTCAACGGGGGCAGCAGCCTCCGGTGAGACGGTCGGTTCAACAGCGGTGCCGGAAGTACCGCCGGCCGGCGTAAGGGAATCCGCAGGGATTCCCGTGATGGCAAGATCCGTGGACACAGTGAAGACGCCCACCTTGTCGGCGATCTTCTTCGTGTAAATGTCCTCGATGGTCTCAAAGCCCACCACCGCGTGGAGCCAGTCGATCCGGAGGGCATCGTCGTTGTCCAGAAGCCCAAAGAGGCCGTGGCGGCCGGTCGGGACCTCGCTGGTCTCGTCCTTCTCGTAACTGCCGTCCGTGTGGAGGATCACGTTCCGGAACCGGACATAATAGTAATAATCAAAGCTGGTCTCTGCCCTCTGGTAGGTCAGCTTGTAGACCATGTAGAGGTAGTTCCTGGCCTCGGTCTCCTCGGTGCCGGTCAGGATGAGGGAGCCAACGCGCTCGCACGCGGCCATGGTTTCATTTTTCCCGTAGGCGCCGGCGGCCTTGTCCTGGATGATGGCCCGGGCCTCTTCGTCGAGACCGATCAGCGCCGCGTCGGTAAGACCCGAAACGTCGCGAATGTAGTTGGACAGGCCGGTGACCGGGAATTCCTTCGTGGTCTCCTTCAAAATGATACCATACTCCACCGCCAGCATCTCATCGTCATAGCCGTCGTTCGGCAGAGCGGTCACCACGACCACATCCCCGTTGGAAAGCCCCTCACTCTGGCTCTTCGTGAAATGGAGCGGATAGCTGCCTGTCCAGGTCAGGACGATCTGCCCGTAGGGCTCCGTCCCGGTGAACTCCACCGTCAGGTCGCTGTCGAAAGGCGAATACTCCTTCACCTCGCTGAGCCCGCTGACCGTGTGGGTCAGGCGCTCCGGCCCGGCCTTGAGGCCGAACTCCTTGAGCACCGTGTTGTCACAGGAAAAAGTCACGGTAACCACGTCCCCGTTGGAGAGGTGGTCGCGCTTGTCCATCGTGAAGCCGGTCTGCTCCATGATGATATTGTAGCTCTCAAAAGCCCGGAAGGCTTCCACAGCGCCCTCGCTGCCTGCCTTGATCTGTCCCTTGCGGACCAGGGCCTCGGCCACGGCCTTCTCGAGGCCCTCGCTGTCGACCTTGATTTCGGCTACACCGTAGCCCTCATAGCCGCTGCTGGAAATGACAACATAGTCCTCCATGTCGATACTCTCCAGCTTGAACCGCCTGACGAGGAGGAAGGCCGCGACCACAGCCAGGATGACTGCCGCGAGGCCGAGTCCGACTTTCACGATCAGTCCGACGCTGGGCACGAAGCCCGGCTTCCGGTCGCTCTTGTCCTGCTTACTCCGGTTCTTCTTTCTCCTGTCGCGGAGGAATTTGGGCTCCTCCTCGACCTCGTCACGCTTCTCCCTGCCGAAGATGTGGAAACCGCCCTCGTCCCGGGCCATGTCGTCCACCTCCATGGCGGACCTGCCCATACTCTTGGTCTTCCGGGAATCCGCATCCGGCATGATGTTCCGGGAGACTGCCTCCGGAGAAAAGAGTCCGGGCTCATCGTCCGTACCGGCCTCAGGCGTTTGACCATCCGATGCGAGTCCGCCCGCTCTGGTCATTTCAGCCTCTGCTGCCGGCTCATCCTCTTCAGCCAGATCATCCTCTTCGGCCAGATCATCCTCTTCGGCCAGCTCCTCTTCCGCAGCCAGCTCGTCCTCTGTCTTGCGTCTGGCCCTGGCCTCCTGGGCCTTGGCCCGGATTCCGCTGGCCGCTTTGCCGGCTCCTTTTTTGGTGGCGGCGAAAAGATTGCCCAGGAACCCGCCGAGGGCGTCCATGAAGTCCTCGTTCCCCTCGGCCGGCTTCTTTTTATTGTCCTGCTCTTCGTCCTCCTCGTCGGTCAGATCGTCCTCGGACAGGTCAGAAGCTTCCTCTGTCCCTACGCCGCTGACCGCAGAAGCGGCCGCCTGTCCCGGTCCCAGAGGCATGAAAGCGACGTCGAGATAATCATCTTCCTCCGCCTCTTCATCCATCTGCCCGGCTCCGGCCTTATCCGCACTGCGGCGTCCTTCCGCCCGTTTCCCGGCAGCCTGGTCCTCCGCCATGCGGCGTCCCTCCGTTTCGCCATCGGCATCGGAGGTTTCCTTCGCAGACGTTACGTAAATATCCTTCCGCGCAGAAGCTGCATAGACGGCATTTTTCGCCCCCTCAGCTTCGGGAGCGGCAGGCGCCTGATCCAGCACTGCCCGATCGCCCAGGAAGGATCTCGTCGGATCCGCTGCGCTCCAGGGCAGCTTCCCGTCGGCATCCGCGTCACCGCTCGGAGCGGAGGTTCCCCGGTCCTTCAGGCCAGTTCCCGCATTATAATGGGAGCCTCCCTCCGGTCCGGCCTCATGAGCTGCCTCAGCAGCCTTTCGCGCCGCCTCCGCCTTGGCCCGCATGCGCTCGGCTTCCTCGGCGATGGCCAGGGCTTCGTCGTACTCTTCGTCTCCGGTTGTCTCCCGGTCGGCCCACCGGCTGTTTTTATTTTCCCTGCCTTCGGATTTTCTGCTTCTGGCAGCCTTTTTCGCGGCCAGGCGCTTTTCAGTCGGGTGATCGTCCGCGGCCAGATCGGCCTTGTGCTTGACCGCCGGCCGTTTCCAGGCGCCCATGATGAGGCCCAGGATCCACACGAGCGCAACAGCTGCCGTGAGGAAAACGCAGACCGCGTACCAGTTGGTCATGCCGTAGAGCCTGGCTCCCGCCTCCGTGTTGGCCGCATTGGTCACAGCCCGGACAACACCCAGGTTGATTCCCTGGACAAGGGCGTAGAGAATTCCCCACGCAGTTCTCCTGGTGAAAAATAAAAACACAGACCCCAGGAACACCAGGACCGTAAGGACGGCCAGCACCCGCCTGAGGATGGTTCCCGGGAGGGCTGCTTCACCGCCTCCCAGGGACCTGCTCCAAGGCAGGAACATGGTCACCAGCGACAATACCATGACAAGGAGCATGAGTATGGTCCAGATCAGTCGTTTCTTTTTCATCGCGTTCCTTTCCCCCTCCTATTCCGGTTCGGGCAGCCGGGACGTTATGATGGTCAGGGGGCGGCGGGCCTTGGGTCCGCCGTCCGGATAGTTCTCAGTTGTTCAACGGGCGAACGTCCGCTGCAATCTGACCTGCCGCCTGAAGGCTGGTCAGAGGCATGGGCAATTCTCCCAGTGGTTGCCGGTTTTCACAGGCCAGCCGCTCATCAAAGGGCATCCACCGCATCAATGGTCGTCTGCAGCTCGCCCAGCGTGGTGAAAAAGCTGTTCAGGTCCACATCGGGCAGGAACTCCTCCGCCTTGATGTCGTAGTCGACAATCCACTGGTCCACGAGCTCTGACAGTTTGTCCGTCTCGTAGTCGGCGACGATTTCCTCCTCCAGGTCTGCCACCTGGTCCGGCTCACGGATGAGGACGAAGTAGCCGTAATCGGTCTCGTCCGTCATGCCGACATCGCCCACCTTGAGGGCCTGGATGCCGGAATAATAGCCGTCCACCAGGCTGTCGGTGTTGGTGTACTTCTGGACTTCGCCGGCTGTGTAGCCGCTGCTGTCGTACTGGGTCTGGAGCTCAGTGAATTTATTTTCCCGCTCCTCGCCTGTCAGGCCTTCCAGCTCCGCCAGGGCTGCCTCGGCGTTGGCCTTGATCTCAGCCTTAGCCTCGTCCGTCTCCACGTTCTGGGTGGAGAAAAGGATGCAGCGGGCCCAGAGAACGCCGTTCTCCTCCAGATAAGCCTGGGTGCGGTCCGCCTTGTCCGCGTCGGTCATGGCATACTCGCCGCCCTCACCGAAGAGCTTCTCCCGGAGAACCGCCATGTACATGTTCTTCTCATAGAAGCGGCTGTAGCCATCGGGCGTAGTGGCGTAGTACATCATGGAGTGACGGAAATAGGGCTCGCCGTGCTCCTCCTTCCATGCCTTCTGCTCCTCCTCGCTGAATTCGTCCGCATTCACCAGCCCGTCAGTGGTGGCGCTGGCCCAAAGGTTCTCGCCGGCCTTGAGGATATTGTCCTCCACCAGGGTGGCAAGCTGAGCCTCCTGGTCCGCGCTCAGCGTAACGCCCATCTCTTTGGCCTTGGCCATGGTGGCCAGATAGCGGGCCGCCCCGTCCCGACCGTACTGGAAGAGGTACTGGGCAAAGGTGGAGCCGTCCTCCACCTGCTCGTCCAGATTCAGGGTCGCGCCGTAGAGCTTGTAGTAGTAGGCAGCGCTGTAGTACTGGTAAGCTGCCAGGTAAGTGACCTCGCCGGCTGTGAGGGTGGTATCCCCGATGGCAGCCACCTCCTGGTCGGTGGTATAGGTGCCGCCTGTCAGATAGGAAACGACATCCGCCTCCGCTTCCGCCGGAATCTCAGCGGGAACCTCCTCGGCAGCTGCGTCCGCAGCCTCAGCCGTATCCCCGGCCTCCTCAGCTGCCTCTGCCTCCTGGCCGTCCGCTTCCGCTGCATCGGCGGCCTCAGCGGCCTCTTCGGTCTCGGCGTCCGTCTCCTTCGCCGCAGCGCTCTCCTCCGCCGGCTTGCTGTCCGCGCTGCCGGACGAGCAGGCTGTGAAGGTCAGCGCCATGGCGGCCGCCAGGGCAATCAATTTCGTCACGTATCTCTTTTTCATAATATCCTCCGGTTAAATAAAATTCCGTCTCCTATTTTACCATTTTGGGACGGGTATGTCTTCATTTTCAGATTTATACACAGAATTATCACGATTTCAGGCCCCGTAGAGGGAGGAAAGGCGCAGGCGGGCCGCCATTCCGTCAAAAAACTGCCGGAAAAGGGCTTCCATCCGATCCGTCATGGGGATCCCGCGCCGGACAGATTTCCAAAAAGCGTCCTTCTCGGCCGCGGCCTCCTCTTCTGCAAGATCCGCCAGGGCCGCGTCATCGGGGCGCCTTCCCCTTACGCGGAGCCCCTTGGTGAGGCAGCGGAAGCGCTGCTCGCCGGTCATGCCGCCGGCCTTAATTTCCCGGACCTTCACCTGCGGATAAATGGATTCCGTGTTGGCCGGCGTCTTCGTCGCATGCCGGAAGGCGGTGACGTCGACGATCCTCGTCCCCGATGGACGGTGCGAGGTGCTCCAATAAGTGCCCTCGTAGGCGCTGTCGCCGATCCGCATATCGCCGTCGGCGGTCACGCTGTCCACAAAAATGTAGTGGCTCCCGGTCTGCCCTCCTGCCACGCAGAGGATGATAAAGCAGCCCTGGAGCATTTTCCGCCGGATGAATTCGATCTGCTGGGGCTCCGACATGCCCGTCACCGGGTACTTATAGGCCGTGCAGGTGACATTGGGGTAGACCTCGCTGATGCGTTTAAAGTCCATTTTGCCCCAGGTCAGCCAGCCCCGGATGGACTCCATCTTATCGAGCACTGTCATGGGCGTCTCGCCGCCTTCGATGTCCAGCTCTCCCATGCGGTAGAGCATGTAGGCGGCCGCAAAATAAGAACACCCGCCCGCTGCCACCGTGTCCCCGGAGGCGCCGGCTGCCAGCATCCGCCCGGTGGCGTCCGGGACCCGCCCCTGGTACCAGATGGTCGGGTCGGTGTAGTCGACGCTGCCGCCCGCCTTCAGGGTCTCCATAGCCGCCAGGGCCTTCTCGTGGTCCACAGCCAGGACGGTCTGGGGGAGAAGAAGGGCGAGGGCAAGCGTCAGGGCGAGGTATGCGCTTATTTTTCGCAGAGGGTAAATGTGGAACATGATCTGTCTCATTTCTTTCGCCTCGTCGGCAGTGACAGGGGACGGCGGATTTCTTCATCCGTGTCTGTCATGTCATGGATATTGGCAGGAGGATGGCGCCGGCTTCCGCGGCGCAGGCCTGATGGCTCACATGCCGGGGCACCGCAGGCCAGGTTGCTCGCGGGCCGGCGCAGGCCTGATTGCACAAAGCAAGGCCGACCCCTGTGCCGGCAGTTCCGCCGGGCAGGGGTCGGCCAAAAGTCCTTCTTGTCAGCGCAGGAAGCCCTGGATGATGGTCTCCTCAGCTTCCTTCTCGGTCAGCCCCAGCGTCATGAGCTTCATGAGCTGATCACCCGCGATCTTGCCGATGGCCGCCTCATGGATGAGGGAGGCTTCCACATTACTGGCCTTGAGTCGCGGCGTCGCGAGAATGACGCCGTGGTCCATGATGATGGAGTCGCACTCGGCGTGGCCGGAGCAGGCTGCGTTGCCGTCGATGCCCAGAACGACCTCCTGATAGCTGTTATCCTTGGCAACGCCGCGGCTGATGATATCGCAGCTGCCGCCGTCGCCGTTCATGGCCACCTCGATCTCCGCCACGGCCTTCTGGTCCAGGTTGGTCAGGATCTTGTCGTGGATGATCAGGGTGGTGTTTTCCTTCATGGTCGCCTTGGTCGTGCGGATGGTGTCGTCCACGCCGCCAATCTGGCTGGTCTCGAGCTGCATGGCGGAGCCCGCCTCCAGCTCGATGATGGTCGCAGGGTTCATGAGGCGCTTGCCGGTGCCGGTCCCCTCGCCGTAGTGGCGCTCGACGTAACGGACCTTGCTGTTCTTCCCGACGAAGAACTGGTGGATACCGTCGTGCCTGGAGTCCTGGTCGCCGCAGTTGGAAATGCCGCAGCCCGCGATGATGGTCACGTCGCAGTCCTCGCCGATGAAGAAGTCGTTGTAGACCATCTCCTTGAGGCCGCTCTCACTGATGATGACCGGAATATGAACGCTCTCGTTCTTGGTGCCCGGCTTGATGATGATGTCGATACCCGGCTTGTCCGACTTGGTGACGATGTCGATGTTGGCCGTGGTGTTCCTGGCAGCGCTCTGCCCGTTGCTCCGGATGTTGTAGGCACCCTGGGGCAGGGCGTCCAGCATGGCTACCTCGTGCAGCAGATTCTTCTGAATGCCGTCCATTTAGTCCACCCCCTTCGCCTTGGCACCCTTGGGAGCCTTCTCATTCAGGATCGCGCAGCCGGGGCCGACGATATTGATGGCGCCCAGCACCTTGTCCCTCTCGTCGTAGAGGACCACCTCGCCGTCCTTCAGATAGATGATCTTATCGGCGATGGCCAGGATCCGCTCCTGGTGGGAAATGATAACAATGCTCCCCGAGGTCTTCTCATAGAGATTCTCGAAGATATGGATGAGGCTCTGGAAGCTCCAGAGGTCGATGCCCGCCTCCGGCTCGTCGAAGAGGGAAAGCATGGATCCCCTGGCCGCCGTCATGGCAATCTCGATCCGCTTCATCTCTCCGCCCGAGAGGGTGGCGTTCAGCTCTCTGAAAACGTAATCCTTGGCGCACAGGCCCACGTCGCTCAGGATCTTGCAGGCCTTGTTGAAGGACTTGGCGTCCTTGTTGGCCAGCTCCAGGATGTCCTTGACCCGGAGGCCCTTGAAATGGACCGGCTGCTGGAAGGCGTAGCTGATGCCAAGGTTGGCACGCTCGTTGACCGGCATATCCGTGATGTCCTGTCCGTTGAAAAGAATCCTGCCGGAGGTGGGCTGAATGATGCCCATGACGATCTTGAGCAGGGTGGATTTTCCGCTGCCGTTGGGGCCAGTGACGGCCACGAAGCGGTCATCGATGGTGAGGTTGATATTCTTCAGGATCTCCTTGCCTTCCACCGTATAGCAAATGTTCTGCAGTTCAAGCATGGTTTATATTTTCCTTAGTCCGGTGACGCTTCAGTATCCGGCGGGAGTGTGTAAAGTCTGTCCGGCAGGCCTTACACATCCTCTCCCGGCAGCCAGGGCAGCATCTGCCGCTGTCCGCCCGGGGGCTGACTTTTCACCTAATTGTGATATGTTTATTGCGCATCCCCACTATTATAAGGATTTCCTCCCGCGGATGCAATGTCTTTTTCCGGACAGGGTCTTACTTCTGCTCATCCGGGATAGCCAGGTTCAGGATGATGGCGATGATGGCCGCCGGGACGATGCCGGAGCCGCCGAAGATGTAGCCGACCCAGGAGGGAAGGCCGGAGAGGATGGCCGTGTTGGAGCCAAGGCCGTAGCCCAGGCCCAGAGCGATGGATACGATGGAGACTGTCTTGGTGGAGACACCCTCCTTGGTGACCAGCTGGATACCGCTGACCACGATGGAGGCGAACATCATGACGGCGGCGCCGCCGAGGACGCTCTGGGGCATGACGTTGACAATGGCCGCCAGCTTGGGGAAGAGGCCGCAGAGGACCAGGAAAATGGCGCCCATGGAGATGGCGTAAAGGTTGACCACCTTGGTCATGCCGATGAGGCCCACGTTCTGGCTGAAGGAGGTGTTGGGCAGGACGCCGAAGAGGGCGGCGAAGGAGGAGCCGAGGCCGTCGCAGGTGATGGAACCGGAGAGCTCGCGGTCCGTCGCTTCTCTGCCGAGACCACCCTCGGTGATGCCGGAGGTATCGCCGACGGTCTCCACAGCGGTGACGACGAACATGATCATGATGGGGATGATGGCGCGGGCGTCAAAGACGGGCTTCAGCAGGTTGCCCGCGGAATCCCTGAGGTTGATCCCGATGAACTTGGGAAGGGAGAACCAGCCGGCCGAACCGACCGCTGCCCAGTTGATGACCCAGGAGCAGGTCTGCGTGGCGCCGTTGGCGTCCACATAGGTCGTCGGAAGAATGAGGGCCAGGATGGAGCAGAGAATGTAGCCCGCGATGATGCCGACCAGGATGGAGGCAGCGCTCAGGGGACCCTTGGCGAAGTGCTTGACAACTACGATGACGACCAGGACGAAAAGACCCACGAAGAGGTTGACGGCCGAGCCGAAATCGCCCTTGCCGTTGCCGCCGCCGAAGGAGTTGATGCCGACGCCGATCAGGGAGAGACCGATGGCCATAACGACGGTACCGGTGACCACGGAGGGGAAGAACCGACGCAGATACTTGAGGGCGAAGCCCAGCACCGCCTCAAAGATGCCGCCGATGATGGACGCGCCCATGATGGCGCCGTAGGCGATAATGCCGCCGCCCATGGAGGCCGCAACGCCGGAGCAGACTCCGATGAAGCCGGAGCTTGTGCCCATGACGATGGGAAGGTGTCCGCCGATCGGACCGATGGTGAAGAGCTGGACCAGGGTGACCAGACCGGCCACCAACATGGCATTCTGGATAATGGAGACACGGATCACATCGCTTCCCTCAAAGCCGCAGGCGCCGAGGATGATGATGATCGGTGTCAGGTTGCCCGCGAACATGGCGAGCACGTGCTGCAGGCCGTAAAGAATGGCCTGGCCAAGAGGGATCTTGCCCTCCAGCTTGTAGGGACTAGAATAGCCGTTGTTGTTTGCCATTTTATACCTCCTGGTGAAGAAAAAAAACCAAGACCCTTCCGGAAAAGGTCCGTCTGTTGCTGTGCATACATTATAACGTATCATTCCGTGCGTTGCCACTGTAAACTGTGAAAATCAGGCGGCATGTGGGAAGAAACTGGGAATCAGGGACGGTTCCTTTTCCCACTTTTCTTTTCGAAGTGGGATGGAAACTGGGAATCAGGGACGGTTCCTTTTCCCACTTTTCATTTTTGAAAAGTGGGAAAAGGAACCGTCCCTGATTCCCAGTTTCTCTTTTCCCTTCTTCAAAAAGTGGGAAAAGGAACCGTCCCTGATTCCCAGTTTCCAGCTCACCCGCCGGACACCGCCCAGATCCTCTCGAGCACCATCTTCTCCGCCGCGTCGATATACCCATCGACGTCGAAGTCCTTCGGGTCGATGGCGCACTGGATCGAAGCCCCCTCGAGGAGCGAGACCACCAGATAAGGAATGATTTCCCGCTCCCCGTCAGGCATGTCCGGGCAGTAGCGCGTGATGATCTCCCGGATCTCGTCGCGCCAGTTGGTAAAATTCTCCTGGAAGTACTCCCGGATCACACGGTTGATCCGGGTCTGGACGATGAAATCCAGCTCAGCAAAGTCGAACTCGCGCCGCTTCCCCAGCATGGCCTTCTTCTGCCGGAAGAAGACGTCCAGCTGGTCCTCCAGGGTGTCCTCCGCCTTCTTGCGGTCGTTCACGCGGACCTTGTAGAATTCATTTTCCACGTAGGACTGCAAGGCGATGAGGAGGTCGTTCTTGGTCTTGTAGTAATAGTGGACGTTGGACTGCACCATGTCCGCCCGGTCGGCAATCAGGTGCATCCGCGTGCCGCTGATGGTGCATTCGCTGACCACCTTGAGGGCGGCCTTCAGGATCCTTTCCTCCATCGCGGAATATTCTTTCAGTTCTTTTCCCATAATCGAGCCCTCTGCCCTTCTGCTTCCGCACCTGCGGGATGCCTGGTCGTGCCGTTCTCATCGACCCCTTCGGCTCGTGGGCTTCCTTCACAGATACAGGTAGCTGTAATCCCTGTCGATGGCCTCGATGATGAGCTTCAGGTCCGCAAACAGCCCGCAGTCCGGGTCGGCCAGCCGGTAATCGTGGACCGTACCCATGAGCCTGACCCGCACCGTAAGGTCCTTGCGATCAAGGACCACGTAGCCGCTGTTGGCCGAATTCTCGAAGTCCGCCACATTGGCGAAGAGGGTGAACTTGTCCTTATAGGGCGCCGAGCTGTAGGGGCAGAAGCTCTTGCAGTTGCCGCACTCGTTGCACATGTAGTCGACGTGGACGATGGCCGGCATGGCGTGGCCGGGAATCTCGACGGCCACATTGGCCCGGTTGGGACATACGTCCACGCAGTTCTCGCAGACCTTGTTGCAGGCAAGGCAGCGCTCCTTCTCGGAGGAGACGTCGCCGGAATGGACCAGAATGCCCTTCTTCTCCGCTACCGCGGCCGGGTCATCCTCGTAAATGAAGTCCGCCGGCGCGTCGCACCCTAAAATCGCCTTCACGGCCGTCTGGGCATCCCGGATTGCCAGCACAATGGTGGCCGGCTTCACAGCGCCGTCGCCGATGATATACACATTCTTCCTGGTGGACGCCATCGTGGCCGGATTGATGACAGGAGTACCCCTGTCGCCCAGCTCGATGCCCATCTTCCGGTACTCGTCGCTGTCGATCTTCTCGCCCAGGGAGGCGATGACGGTGTCGGCCGGGAGGACGACTTCCTCCTCCGTCTCCACCGGCTTCTGTCTGCCGCTGGCATCCATCTCGCCCAGCACCACCTTCCGGCAGGTCAGCAGGCCGTCCTTCTGGGTCTTGGGAGCCAGAAGCTCCAGGAAATGAACCCCGTCCTCCAGGGCCTCCACCATCTCCTCTTCATCCGCCGGCATATACTTCTTGGTCCTGCGGTAGACGATGGTGACGTCCTCCACGCCCGGAGCCCGCACGGCGGTCCTGGCGCAGTCCATAGCTGTGTTGCCCGCGCCGATCACCACCACGTGTTTTCCGAGGGAGAGCTTGTCGATGCCGGCCTTGGCGGCGACGAGGAATTCGTGGGCATTGATTTCATTTTCCGACTGGATGCCGATGGGCATGCCCTTGTGGGCGCCGATGGCAATCAGGATGGCGTCGTAGCCAGCTTTATCCAGCATGTCGAGGTCGCTGATCTCCACGCCCATGAGGAATTCGACCCCGTAGGCCCTGGCGATGGCCACGTCCTTGTCCACGGCCTCCGGAGCGATCCGGAAGGAGGGGATCACGTTGCGGACGGTGCCGCCGGGCTCCTCGGCCTTGTCAAATACAGTCACAGCCCAGCCCGCCCGGGCCAGGAAAGTGGCCGCGGCGATGCCAGCCGGACCGGCGCCGATGATGGCTGCCCGCTTGCCCGCGGGGGCGGGGGCCTTGATGCCGGCGAGGACCTGGTCATACCCGCCCTCGGCGGCCTTCAGCTTCGCGCCGCGGATGGCGACCGGCTCCTCGTAGAAGTTGCGGGTGCACTTGGTCATGCAGCGGTGGTTGCAGAGGGTGCCCGTCATGAAGGGCAGCGGATTCTTGGCAAGAATGACCTCCAAGGCCTCCGCGTATTTTCCCTCGCCGGTCAGCTTGACGTAGGCGGGAATATCCTGGCGGATGGGGCATCCGTCCATGCAGGGCGCCATGAAGCAGTCCACCAGCGGGACCTCCTCCTCGATCTTGCGGGAGGGAAGGGGCTTGATGGGCTTTTTGTGGTGGGCGTCCTTCTTGATGTCCTCGATCAGCGCGCCGAGAGCCGCCACATCCACGCCCTTGAAGGGTCCGTAGGCGCAGCCTGTCAGCTTTTCGGCGATCTGGTAATTGCGGTTGTAGCCGCCGGGCTTGAGCAGCGTCGTCGCCATGGTGATGGGCCAGATGCCGCAGCCGTAAATGCGGTCGATGTTGAAGTAGTCCGCGCCTCCCGAGAAGGAGATCCGGAGAGTCCCGTCGAAGGCCTTGCTCAGATTGTAGGCGGTGGTCAGGGACAGGGCACAGAGGGACTTGCCGGACATGTACATCTCGGTGCTGGGCAGTTCATTTCTCGTGACGTCCACCGGGAAGGTGTTGGTGATCTTGACGCCGAATTCCAGCCCCTTCGACTCGGCCAGGGCCTTGAGGCGGCCCAGCATGGGAACGGCGTCCACGAACTGGAGGTCATCCTTGAAATGGAAGTCCCCGAAGACGATGTAGTCATACCCCATGCCATCCAGGATGGAACGGGCGGTCTCGTAGCCGAGGAGGGTCGGGTTGCATTTGACAAAGGTGTGGAAGCCCTTCTCCGTGATCAGGTAGGAGGCGATGGCCTCGATCTCCTGCGGGGGACATCCGTGGAGGGTGGAGACGGTGGCGGATCCGGCGATCTGCGTCGGAATCGCGTCGATGTCCGCCTCGGTCAGGTGCTCGAACCTGCCCAGGTTGGCTTTGAGCCAGGCGATGCACTCCCGATAGACCGGGTGATTGCCCGCGCAGAGCATGTCATTCAGATAGGTGTCAATCTTCTCGGACTTGATGCCCTTCAAGTCGTAGCCCACGGAGATGTTGAAAATGAAGCCATCCTCCGCCCCCAGCCCCCACTCTTTGGAGAGGACCTTCAGGGCGATGAAAGCTTTCACGTACTCCGCGTAGGCCTGGGGCACATAGAGCTCAGTGGACCACTCGCAGTTGTAGCCTTCGTCGTCCGCCAGGATGCAGGGCTTGGCCACCGGCAGGTCCTCGCCGTCCAGGATCTGGACGGTCTTGAGCTCGAAGAAGCGCGCGCCGGAAATGTAGGCCGCGATGATGTTCTGGGCCAGCTGGGTGTGGGGCCCGGCCGCCGGCCCGAAGGGTGTCTCGATCTTTTCCCCGAAAATGTCCAGGTGTCTGGCCGGATCCGTCTTGAAGAACCTTCTCACGCCGAAGACTGTTCCGTTCTTCTTCTCCTCAAGGATCCAGTTCATCAGATTCCCGAAGGGAATGGGTGTCATTCTGTCTCCCATGATTTTTCTCCTTCCGTCAAGATGACTGCGCCGCGCCGCTGCGGGCCTGCTCTCCGGCAGGACCACTGCCAGGCTTCCCTCTCCGCCGGGGACCGGCAGGTCTTCGGGGTGCCGTCTCATGTAGGACGGCGCGGTCTGCTCTTACCATATCTCACGAAACAGGCTGTTTTGCTGCCATTGCCCGCGTCAGGCCGGCGTTCTCAGCGAATTCAGCAATGCACTCACGCCCGAATATTTTTCCGCCATTGCCCGCGTCAGGCCGGCGTTTTCAGCCGTTGATGGACTTCGCCAGGTCTCTGGCTGCCTGGCGGCAGTCGGCCATGACCTTGGCCTCGTCGCAGACGCAGAGCACCCGGTCCTTCATGAGGACCTTGCCGGCGCAGACGGTGGTCTGGATCAGGGCGCCGCTCAGGCCGAAGACCATGTGGGAATTGATGTTGGCGGCCGTCATGGGCGTGAGCGGATCGTAGGCGGCGACCACCACGTCAGCCGCGGCGCCTTCCTTGAGGACGCCCAGCGGGGTCTTGAAGTAGCGGCCGGCGATGGCCGGGTTGCCCTCAAAGAGCATGGCCGGGACTTCGCTCCAGGCGGCGTTGGGATCGCAGAGGTGGTGCTTGTGGAGAACGTTGGCCACCTTGTAGGACTCGAACATGTCGTGGGTGTAGCCGTCGGTGCCGAGACCGGTCAGGATGCCCTTGTGGAAGATCCGCATGGTGGGCGGGCAGCCGCAGGCATTGCCCATGTTGGACTCTGGGTTGTGGACGACCATGGTGTCCGTCTCCTTGATGAGGTCCATTTCCTGCTCGTTCACGTAGATGCAGTGGGCCAGGAGGGTCTGGGGACCCAGAATGTCATGGTCCATGAGGCGGTTCACGATCCGCTTGCCGTACTTCCTAAGGCAGGCGTGAAGGTCCTCGATGCCCTCGGCCACGTGGATGTGGGCGCCGACGCCCTCCGGCATGTTCTCCCGACAGAGCTCAAAGGTCTCGTCGGAGATGGTGAACTGGGCGTGCATGCCCATCATGGCCTTCACCATGTCGCTGTCGTCCTTCATGGTATATTTGATGAAATCGGCGTTCTCCTTCACGGAGGCCCTGGCCTTGTCCATGCCGTCGCGGTCGGAAACTTCGTAGCAGAGGACCGTCCTCACGCCCAGCTCCTTCGCCGCGTCGGCGATC
>ODAI013037392.1_pt1 | contig 30750 bp, 27 predicted proteins | sample 1539321 | NCBI WGS metagenome assembly ODAI01 (sample SAMN02144231, study PRJEB22623) | gut metagenome | biome: sheep rumen | host: Ovis aries | place: New Zealand
AGAAATCCTCCGTGCTCGTAGCCGAGAGAATCCGGTCGAAATGATGTTCCTTGCCATAGACGGTGTCTCGGGATATATTGAGGATGTCGCGGAGCGTCTTCTCCGCCGCATGACGGGGTTTCCGGCTCCACATCCTGAGCCGGATGGTCTGCATCCCGCCGACGATCGCCAGCATAAGATTGATAATCCACGGATAGGGTAACGCCCTACCCTCCTGATCCAGATACGGTTTGATTTTAGCCATACTAATGCAATTTGGGTACAAAGGTACTGCTTTTTTTTGAGATACGCAAGAGAAAAATGAAAAAACCGCCCCGAAGAGCGGTTTTCCCTGTTTCTGAGGGCTCGCGCAATGATGCGCGAGAAATGCAAGCGGATTAACCGTTGTGCGCCGCATCGTACTCCTGTCCGCAAACCTTCCAGAGGTACGCCCGCATGGTGCGTTTGCCGGTGGCGAGGTCACGCTGGGCGGCGAAGTCCGCCTGGTCCTGCGTCATTTTGTTGAGGTCCTTGGCGCGCAGCTTGACGGCCTGTGCCACCTCGGTGAAGCGCAGACGTGCTGCCTCCTCGTTGGCGTTTAGCGGCGTGCTGCGCTCTACTTTGTTGCGGAGGTAGATGCGGTTGCAGTCGGACGACTGGGTCGCCGCTACGCGGTGGGTAGCCAGCAGCATTTTCTCGCAGCTGTGCTGACCGTTCTTACTGGGTTTGGATAATGCGCCGGACACATGGTCAATACCGGCACTGTACGTTACTTTAGCCATAATTGTTAAGGTTTGGTTTAATGGTGAATAATGTTGATCAGAGTTTTTTCGATGCATCGTAGGTCTCGACGGTGCGGGTCTGGATGACGACGGAGGTGTCGCCTTTCTGCCATGCCTCCGAGCGGGTGGTGATGCTACGCGTGACGTTGCACGAACTCAGTCCCAGCCCCGCCGCGAGCGCCGTCAGTGCCGCAATCAGCACCGAGATTATTACTTTTGCAATCTCTTTCTTAGTCATAGTGGGTTAGGGTTAAAGGGTTAACCGTTGATGGGATCGCCGTTCTGGTCGTAGTTGGCGTTCAGCTTGTGCATCGCATAGCCGAAGAGCGAACCGTACTTGGTCTGGGTCTTGTACTCAGCCTCCAGTTTGGCCTTCTGCTCAGGATCCGTCAGAATCGTACGGGCAGCGGTGGCAACCTTTTTAAAGCGGTTCTTTGCTTTCGTCTGCGCCTCCGAGTCCGCTTTGTCACTCGGGTTACAGAGTTTGCCGGTCGTGGTCTTGCCGGTCTGTTTGTTCGTGCGGAAATACACATCGCTGTGCATACATACCTTCTTCCGCATAGACTCAATGAGAGCCATTGGTTTGATTTCTGCCATTGGTGGTTTAGGTTTGGGTGATGTCCGGATAAAATCCGGACGCAATTAACAAAGTTTTTTCATAGTCGGGTTGGTTTGTATCCGCCATGCATAGGCGGATGCTTCATGAAGTTACACGCGTGGCTTTTCGGGTTATCCCTTTTTGAACCGCGGGAACTGAGGATAGGCGATAGACGCTCCGTTGGTTCATTATCCTATCTAACCGAAAAGCGATGCAAAATTACTAAAAATCCGCGACTTGGGCAACTATTCCGCCTCGCAAACGGAATTGTTCTTCCGAGGCCGCAGGTCATAGCCGGCATAGGCGGACAGTTCCGTTACCTCATAGCCGTAGAGCCAAGTCCGGTGGCTGATGTTGGTGCGTAGTTGCGGGTCTCTCCGTGTCCAGCCGTAGAGGAGCGTCTTCAGCCCTTGCAGCCCCACCTCCGCGCCCAGCACCTCGTCCAGACGCTCTGCAATAGCGGTCTTACTGATTTGCGTCATCATAGGCTTTCATCGCAATTTTCCACAGTTGCTTTCTGCTTTTCTTCGTCCCCTCCGCCATCATCTGCTTGACCAGCTTGGCGATGGCGGCGAAACGGGCGTGGTGGAGACGTTGTTTCTCGGTAAGGGGTTGTGCGCTCTTCTTCGGCATCCGGCAGAGGGACACACGTCCTGTTTTCTTGTCGGTACGGAAATACATGTTTCCGAGTTGTCCTGAGATAGCGGCGATACCCGCCATCATTTTTACCTTAGGCATAAAAAAAGTTGTTTAATGGTTAGTACTATGTTTGCCGGCGAAGGTGTCGGCAAAGCGTTTTTGGTTGGCAGCCTCGGCAGGCGTTTTGACATGTCCCGATCGGTCGGGACACCGGCAGCTGTAGAGTTTGCCCTTGGGCGAGCGGCGGATGTAGTATCCGGCTCGATGATAGACCATGCCATACATGGATTCTATCGGCATAATCGGAATAATTCTCATACGTTTGACATTTATCTGTTACCTATCTGTGAGGTCGCGGTCACGTCGCGGCCATATCGCGGTTTTGGACCGAAGTTGGAGGGATGTCGGATGGTATCCGACCTAATGGACGCTGTTTTTTAGGGTGAGCGGCGGGGGGCGGGCGTATGACAGTATGACAGATGACAGATAAATTCCTAAAATATACACACACGCGCGTGTGTGAGATATATAAAAAGAACTGTCATCTGTCATACTGTCATGGACGAGCATTAATGTTTCTATTGGCGTTTACCTCTTCTAATCCCCTTTCCCTAACGATCCATCCCCTCGTTCCGGCCTTGCCTACCCGCTTGCTTTGCTGCCTGCCGAGTTCACCACTGCCGACCTCATCAAGCTCCGTGCACGCAAAGGCCAGTCGGTCAAGAACAACGCCATCTGCATGGTCCTCAACCGCTGGAAAACCAACAATAAGATTTCCAAAATTAATGAATCGACTTGGAGGAAGATTCATTAATGGGGTCCCCGCAGATTTCAATCTGTGGGGAGAGCGGAGGCAATGGTCGCACCTACGATTTAGCAGAGCGGTATCGTTCTTGCGATCCATTTGCCGAACGCGACAGAGCAAATCGCCGAAGCCAAGTACAAGAAACTATAATCGTCAAGCACCCGGGGCAAATACCTCGGGTGCTTCTTTTTTGTGCAGTTTATAGTTACAAAATATGCAAAATAAGATGGTTTGAGTTGCTAAAAATTGCAAAATAAGACAGTTTGATAAGATTTTTTTTGCAAATTTTGACGTTTTATTTGCATATATCATTTACTTTTTGTACCTTTGCACGCAGTTTTCAAAATTACTTCATTATGCGGAACTTGGAAATAATTTTGTCAGACCAGCGTCAGGAACTTCTTAATACGGATTGCACAGCATTATTGAGCCGTAAGGAAGAAAAGCAAATAGACCTGAATAGCAAATTGGCACAAGTGGTCATTGGCGTGCGCCGTAGCGGAAAGTCTATGCTTTGCCAAAAAGTGCTACTTGAAAGCAAAGTCAAGTTCGCTTATGTCAATTTTGACGATGAAAACTTGGCAGACATTCAAGTATCCGAGTTGAACGACATCATCGAGACACTATATCGCATCTATGGAGATTATACCCATTTGTTCATTGACGAGGTGCAAAACGCTCCACGCTGGCCATTGTTCGTCAACCGTTTGTTGCGTCAAGGCTTGCACTTGATACTAACCGGAAGTAACGCGAATCTATTGAGCGATGAACTGATCACGCATTTAACCGGAAGATATAACGAGATCCGCTTGTATCCTTTCTCGTTTGAGGAGTTTTGCCGCATCAAGAATGTGGATATGAAGTCGTATACAACCAAAGCTATCGGCTTGCGTGGCCACGCGCTGAATGAGTATCTGAAAGATGGCGGTTTTCCGGAAACAATGGATGGTTCTATAGACAAAACGGCATATACCAAGGCTTTGCTTGATACGATCATTAAGAAGGATATTTGCAAGCGTTATAAAGTGCGTTACCCGGCATCGTTGCGGCAAGTGGCAGATACGGTTATTGATAATTTCTGTCAGGAGATTAATTTTGAAGACATCCGAGAGACGTATGCTATTCGTTCTGTTCAAACGGTGAAGAACTATGTGTCGTACTTGAATACAGCATATCTCGCGCGTATCTTGCATAAGTACTCTTTCAAGAGTGTAGAGCGGCAGTCTAATCAGAAAGCATATATTATCGACAATGCATTTTTGAGCAATAGAGACAATGCGTTACAACCGGAGAACTTAGGATGGCGATTGGAAAATACCGTAGCTATAGAGTTGCTGCGTCGCCAGATTTATGCGGACGAGCAATTATATTTCTTGCGGGAAAGTAATCGCTATGCTGTGGATTTCGTGCGTACGCAAGCGAACAAAGTGCAGGAACTGATACAGGTAACGTACGATTTCAGCAACCCTTCCACCAAACTACTCAACCGTGAACTAGGTGGTCTCACAAAGGCTTCCAAAATAACTCATTGCGACAACTTGACGTTGATAGTGATGTATGGCGAAACAGGAACCATAGAACACAACGACAAGAAGATCCGCGTAGTTAGTGCATCCGAATGGCTGGTTAATCAATAAAACATCATTCACACATTCACACAAAATTGTGAGTAATTACGAATTTGCGGGTGCAAAAGTACTGCTTTTTTTCTGACAATGCCGTTCCCGAAATCGGGAACGGCATTGGAGCTCCGCCTTCATGAACGACAAGGCACGACTATTAGTTAAGGAGATTAAAAAAAGGGGGTGCCAATAGTTTTGACTATTATTAAACATCAAAAAGCGCCCCGAGGGACGCTTTCTGACACGAAGAATGTCGAATAACCGACTTGTTTACTTCACTCTCACGCCGGTAGCATTGTAGATTGCGCCATCGGGACGGAGGATATAGAGTATGCCGTTGAGGAGCGTTTTAACGGCTTTGGCATCGGCGTTGGCGTTGTGCGTTTTATCCTGCGTGGAACCGATGACGAGCAGAACAGGTTGAGCCATCGAACCATAGTGTGCATCGGCGTTGAATGTATAGCGCACAGGAACCCATGCCATCCGTCCGTCGGGTAGGGCGACGACAAAGGACAAGTTCTCCTCTTCTCCTTGGGTACCTCCGATGGTGATGAAATGTCGTCCGTCCTGCACGGATTGAGCCGAGAATCCACGTCTCTCTTCTCCGGCGTACACGGAAATCTGCGCATTGTCCACGATCTGACCGTTTTCCTTCACGACGGCTATCATGGTCATGTTATCGCGGTTAGCGTTGCTGTTCCCGGGCATATAGTCAGCATCCTTTCGCGCAACGATGTTGACGCGGTCGTTGGTCACCGGTTTCGGATAGCGGAAGGTCTTGTCAGCAGCCGCATTGCTTTGGTACATATATCCTTCTCCGGGTTGCATGGTCCGGAGCGATCCTATCCATTCGCCTTGGGTATAGATGGCAAAAGCAGACTGGCTCTTGACCATATCTCCATCGAGTGGTTCAGCACCGGCAAAGGCGGCATCCAGCGAATTGGTAGCCTGCGCCGGGTATCCGATCCATGTCCATCCGTTCGCTTTGAGCGACACATCGACAGCCGTCGGGTCAACAGGCTCTCCCACGAGCGTCTCTACATAAGGAGCCGTAGCCTCCAGTTTGTACATCTTGTCATAGCTGAATGACTGCAGCGATCCCATCCAGCTCATGAGTGAGTTGGTTCCGTCGGTGAGCACATATACGGCATCCTGCGCGTTGGAGAAGACGGCAGCGGGTGTATTGACTTTCGGCTGCGCGTAGAGGGAGAACCATTTCCAGGAGGCACGGTCATGCGACAGGTCTTGCTCTATCTCATTCAGCGGTGTGAAGACAACGGGGTTGACAAAGGTACCAAGGGTCTTATCCACGCCGAATGTATATGCGGCTTCGTTGGAGGCACTGACGGACGGGTAAACCGTTCCCGTGCTGGCGTCGTAGATCTTATAGGTCAGCGCAGCCTGGGTTTTCCCGTAAACGGACATGAGCACCATATAGCTGTCATACCGGCTGAAATACTGAGGATGCGCCAGTCCGACGCACTCGGTCCCCCGGAAGGCAGCGATGATATCCTTGGTGTCGCTGCTTTGGATACCATTGATATTGAGGACACCGACGATGGTCATCGTTTCTTCGCCCGGAGTAACCGTCCATTCGGGCGTTTCCCCTTCGCTGGTGACGATGATGTGCAAGGGTGTAGCAATATTCTGCGAACCGGAGAGATAGATGTCTGTCTCGTACGTTCCGATAGGCAGGTCTTCCGCGACAGTGAAGGTGAGCGTAGCCGAAGCGAGCGGTGCGAGGGACCCACCCTCTACGTTAGCAGTCAGCCATATAGGCATCCCGCTGATGCTCCATGCCTCGCTCTGCGAGCCGCGGTTCTCTATAGCCGCGGTGAAGGCAGTGCTCTCCACTCCGGTCTTTGTGACGGAGAGCTCTGAAGAGAGCCAGTTCAAGGTATTCTGCTGTACATAGACACTCCATGTGACGGGCTGCGCCTCGTTGCCATAGAGGTCTTTTACCCGTTTGGCGGTAATGGAGATATTGCATCCTTCAATCTTAGCCGGCTGTTCGTCTATTGTGATCCGTATCTGCCGCTCGCCGGGCACGAAGGAGAATTGTACGTTCTCTACTTTGGGGGCGGGATTAAGGGGCACCGCATTGAGCGTACTGAGGGTCAGTCCATCCGCCCCGACGGTGTTCTCCGAAAGGATATCGGAGAGGGAGGAGGAGGTAATGATCTGGTTGTACTCGTCTCGTGAGAAGCGCTCGAACGGATAGTAAGCAGCGAGTCCCGCTTCGTTGCCCATGAGACGGGCGAAACGTCCGTTCTTAATGACATCGGCTGTGCGCCGTGCTTTCCATATACGGATCTCATCCACGGCGCCCTTAAGCCCTTGTCCGATCGTGAGCCCGCTACCATGCAGAACGGGTATTGCGGAAGCAACGAGCTGTTTGCACGGCGCGCCGTCGAGATAGATGATACCGCTTCCGTTGGTCGATTTGAGCACATTGAGGGCGAGGTGGTGCCATTGTCCGTCCCGCAGGTCACGGTGGAGCAGTTCCATATGCGATTCATCCAACAGAATCTCAAGACAGCCATGCTCATCCAGTCTCAGGTCCATGAGGTCCGTAGCGAAAACAGAGGCGGTGCCGGTTTGTGTCTTGTCAGCCCGGAACCATGTCTCGATGAGGTAGTCCTCCCCTTCCGCGGTATTGAGTGCCCCTATATTGATCGAAGCCGCGTGTGCGCCATCGAGGTTAAGGGCATAATTCTCGCCGTCCTTCCACCATCCGTTGGGGGATGCGAGGGAAAGGTGGCGTGCACGTGCAATATCGGTAGCCATGGCGCCGTGTCCTTCGCTCATCGGCCAGTATCCGAGCAAGCCATGCGTATATCGGCTCTTAGCCGTGTACATGGTGCTTTGCGCTTCAGCCATGGAGCGCGTACCACTCCAAATAACCAACTCTTGTACCTGCGCTTCGATACCGTTGCCGCCCAGCGTAAGGTTGCCATTGCCATTATAAGCCGCAGCGGAGGCGTTATCCATCAAGATCACCGTGAAATCATCTTGTGCGTATCCGGCATTGAGCGTTGCGTTTTCGGCATTGTAGCTGACCAGGAGGTAAATCCATTTGCCGACGGGGAGCCGGGCGACAGAAGTCACTTTCGTGCCCGCTACCGTTGCCGTCAGGTATCCCGACTCCATCGCGAGGATAAACGAATGATCGGCTGTTCCGTGCGTCAAGAGTGTTCCGTTCGCATTGTATTTCAGCCACATGGAGATGCTGAATGAGGAGCCGTCGAGGTTGAGGGTAGCGTCCGTCTTTGCGGTAGATGCATCCGACAGGTTGAGCGCTACGTCATGTGCTACCTCGCCCTCATTGAGTATTCCGACCACGTCGAAATTATTGGGTTTGGTGAGATCCGACCCCTGTATCGCCTCATTGAATGTAATAAGCAGGTCATCTGCCGTCGTGAGGATGCCATTCGCCGGACTCGGCGTGGCAATCAGTTGCGGCCTTGAGATATTCCGTACGATCCGTATTTCAGGACTCTCGTTGGTAACCTCCTTGCCCCCCTGGTCGCAGACGGTAACGGCGCGGAATACATAGGTCTTATCGGGGAAATCCGATGTACGCAAGTCGAGTACATAGTTCAGTTTGGAGGTACCCTCGAGCGGTACGAGCGGCAGGAGGTTGTGGTCCGCAGCGAGACGGGACTCATCCTTCGTATATTCCTGCAAGGTCCGGAAATCGGCGTCGTTCTCGGCTTTATACTGTAGTCTGATGCCCTGTAGTGTAGCCATCGAGTAGTTATACCCGCTCATAGAGAGGGTAACGGGCTCTTCGGTATCGGAGTTAACGAGTGTATGTGAAGACTCGAGTTTGATATCCGAGCATGTAGGCTGGAAATAGACGGAGAAGGTAGCGTAGTCGGCTATTTCTCCGCGCGGTATTTGCGGGTCAGTCTGGCATTGTGAAGCCAGACGGAGGGTTATATTCTCATAGTTCAGCACATTCGGGTCGGTCTGGCGAACGGTCAGAGTCTTCACCATCGTTTCATCGGGTTTGACGAAGAGCGACGAGCCTCTATTAAGGCTTACCTCATCCATGTAAACCGCCAATCCGTCGGGGTTGGAGTAAGGCGTAACCTTGATATCGTAGACCACTTTATACCCTACCTCGCTATGGTTCCGCACATTAATCTTGACGGTAGCCTCTCCACCAGCGGGCACGCCGGTTATAATCGGATTAAGGACCTCAATCTCGGGTTTCTCAATCTGCATTGTCTTGGTAGAGACAGGCGTACCGGGCTGGTAATACCGGGTAGTATCCTGGTCCTCATAGGGGCAAGAAGTAGCACCTCCGCGAGTATAGAAGATCGGGCTCCCCATATCCGATTTGAGGACATCGACCGTCAGATAATCGGCGTAGTCGTTATCCGCCAAGGTATAAGCGTAGGTCTCTGTAGAGTCCTTCGTATCTCCGTCATCATCGGTCCAGTTGAATTGGTGGAAGGTCTTAGCGGTATATTCTATACCGACGGATTCCGAACCATATCCGGATTCAATACCTACCTGGAAATTGAATCCGTCGGAATCCGAATGCACATGGTCGTGTGTGCCCGTCTTAGAAGTAGATTCCGTGATGCTTGCTCCGGCAGAGAGAGAGTAGTTCTTAATGAGTCGTTTGGTGCGGTCGTTGATAGCCTCCACTTTGTCCCTTTCGTTCTCTCCGAGCTGGTCCTCCCATTTCTTAACCTGCTCGTTATAGAAATTGACCATATCCTGGAATCCTTCGCCGTAATTTTCGGGTAGGAGTATGGTATATGAGGGTCCGTCGTACCGTCCGTCCGTCATTTGGGAGATAGGCACCGCCGCGTCTCCCCAGACGGAAGCATCATTATTGCTTGTTCCGAATCTCGGGTCATCGGGAGTGAGGGTTGTGTAGTATTTCGGTCCAGCATCCGGCGTAGGACGCGATAACGCATTGATATTATCGACGTGCTCCAGAAGAGCATTCCGGAGCATCCTGTAGTTGGGCAGGAGTGTTCCGCGGATATAATACTGGTCGTAGCTGAAGAAGGTATCGAACTCCTCGCCCACCGCGACAGCCGTATCACGCACCAGGGTAGGCACATTATCCTTCATCACGATGCTGACTCCGTAACACATTCCGAAAATCATGTTCTGCGAGGCACCGATGAACACATCCCCTTCTGCTCCTGTAAATTCCGGCGAACTGCTGGTAGATATATCGCGCATAGCGGTAACGGTAGTGATATCCGTATTGGAGTTGATATGCTGGCCTATGTAATTCGCGCCGACGGTGATATCAAATTTAGATTTGAAACTTGATATGAGCAGCATTCCAGGTGCTCCGGCTGCTTGCTCGATTTGCAGACCCGTTTTAATGGTCAGAGCCGCTCCGTCTTCTGTATTATACTGGTAGGTGGTGGTTGATTTGGTCGTTGTAGAAGAGCCCTTTGTCCAGGTAGTGGAAGAGTTGGATCCCGGCGGGTCACGCAGGACGGATAGAATCTTATCCGGTCCCTTGGTCACGAAATTATTCCCGGTAGGAACAGCACCGAGTACGATAACCCGGAAAGTGCCGTTACCGCTCCAGCCCATCTCGGTACCGTTATTGTCATAGCTGACAGAGAGTCCCCGTGTGAAGGGCGGGAGTATATTGGGGAATCCGACCTGGAACCGGTACAAAGCTTCACCATTCTCATCGAGAGTCAGTTCCTCGTCCATCACCATGAATTTCTCTCCCAACTCGGTTGAGTCTGTTTTGGTAGAAACGGCCGTGGTGGTAGCATACTGGTTTTTGACCGTTACGTTCTTGTTAGCGAGCGGCACTTCGTTCACGACGGGGACAGAGCCATCGTAATTGACATAGCGCTCATAGGCATGTAGTTTGTATGTAACGGGTGCCAATTCCTCGTAAACGGGGTATCCCAATGTATATTGTACTTGTCCGTTTTCATCCAGGTCTATTGCTCCCGTTTCATCGAGTTTATAGAGCTGTATCTCATGCGTCTGTCCGTACCTATCCGTGATGGAGTAAGTGCGCATACCGAATGTCCCGTCGTTCCCCTCGGTCACATCTATATCCGACTGGGCTTTATACTTCATCTTGGCACTCGCGGCGTATTTGATTTTGCGCCACTCGCCGTTATCCTCCTGAACGGAGTCGGCATAAAGTTCGGAAGTCTGGTTGGCGTCGATAACGGGCAGCGAGAAATCATCTTTGGTAATGGCGTCGTTCTCCGGTCTGGAAGGGAAGGTAATATTCGTCACGTCGTATTTGAGCGGCGGCAGTTTTGCGACCCATTCTCCGGTGAGGGGGTCCGTCTCGACGACGATATAGTTCTTTCCTCCGGGCACGTAGGCGTTTCCGGCCGAAGCCTCATACCTCATGGTATCGGGGTTGATATCATAGGAAACGGCCGTATTAGACGGATCGGGAGTGACGGCAGAGAGGTATCCGTTCTCGTTGCTGAGCCGGAGTTCCAGTTTCGCCCGTCCGATATTCGCCTGGCTCAGTCCGAGTCCCAAGGGTTTCTCATCCTCTATATCACCACCGACCACTCTTCCGACAACGGTCACTTTAGTCCGGTCGTAGAAGGTAAGTCCGCTTATCTCCCGGTCAAAGGTCATCCTGACTCCTACCCCGTCGGGATCGGCGGGGTACCGTCCTCCTTTGAGGAAGGTATGTCCTTCCTTCTTAATCGAGATGAAGTGGTCTCCAATAGGTACGCTTATTTCAAACTCTCCGTAATCATTCGTTTTGACCGCTTCACCGTCTTTGGAAGCAATCAGTCCGTCCACATAGAGGAAAGCCTCCTGAACGGGGATAGTGGTATTTTCGTAATAGGCTACACCTCTTACGCGGAAGGAGCTGACATCCTCGAAATTGACATTGTTATGTACCAGCGAGTTATTACCGACATACCGGAGTTGCTGGGAGGGGTTGAAGTTGTGGATACCCATCGCCGGAACGACGGAGTAAGTAGCGCCTTCGCCCGAGAAGGATACACCCTGGATAATATAATTACCATCCTCATCCGTTTTGGCTTTGAGGGACAAGGCGGAAGGAGTGAGTGTCGAGCTCGCGGCATTATTGCCGACCTTTCCGTGGTGCTGGTGGTAGAAAGTACCGTCTCGGGAGTAATCGAAGAACTGGTATCTCAGTCCCTCGTCGAAGGTCCAATAGGTCTCCAGATTCTTCTCATTTCCGACCAAGAGGTGGTCGAAATTATCGAGGATCTCCTGTTCCGTCAGACACTTTGTCCAAAGGCGGAGTTCATCGACATATCCTTTGAAGAATCCGAAGCGGAAGAATGCGTTCGTTTGCGAGAGGGGTCCAAAAGGAATGAGCGGCACAGCTTTGAGCAGCATCTTGCCGGCCAGTGTCTGCTCGGATTTCTGGACCGCAACGGCTCCCAGCTCATCGACCGTGAGCAGATAAGCCGTCAGGGTGTTCCCGGTACGGGTGAAGGTAATGAAACTGTATTTCTCCGTTTGCGGGCTAAGGCCGGTAAAGGTGTATTTATGCATCATCTGGCTGCTTTCGTCGGCAGCGGCGAAACAGAGATTGCCGTCCGCGTCGAAACCGAAAAAGGCATTATCCGCCAGATACAGAATCCCCTTGTTTTTGATTTCCTCGGGATACATCCAGAACTGGACAGAGAAATCGGCGGCGCTGAATTTATCGTTCTGGTATGAATCGTTGGGGTATTGCCAGAGGATCGTACCGTATTCGTTGGTGAAGTGCATGGAGCGGTATTGCGCGTCATCGGCTCCAACCGATTCGTTTTTGAAGGCCACGACGTCGGCTCCGGCAACAGCCGTGCCGGTAGAGCCATAGGTGATACGTCCGCTGATCGTACCGGTAGTATGAGCGAATCCGATATCCGTTATTTCGCTTTCCACGACCGTACCGTCGGAGCACTTATCCTGCACCGTTACGCGATAATCGTAGTAAACTCCGGGCAGAGGCGTTTCGTCGGTGTACATGAGGTACTCCTCTACGCTCGACATGCGATGGATAGTAGTCCAGGGGTCATCGGCTTTCTCGGCCAGCCGGCGGTCAATGATATATGTTTTGGAGTCGGTAGAGCCCTGTTTATTGACGTGCCATGACAGTTTGACCACTCCGGGATAGACTCCTTTCTCGGCATCGAGGGAATAGAACAAGGTTCCTTCTCCGATGGATTTATTCTCCGTAGATGCCTCGTTCAGTTTCGTAGTTCCGATAACGCCCTCTACGCGGTAGTTATGGGGATTGCAGGCGTTGAGGGGTTCCTCGGTGTAGGGTATTTCCGTTTCGGGGTCGGTACCGTTCTGTCGGTTGGTTATTTCGCTTTGTGTCCGCCGGTGCTGCCAAACGAAGGAAGTCTGGTAGTCCCCGGGAGTGATGGTGTATATGGGGCTTGCCTCGTTATCGACATAGATATTGAACTTATTTCCGAAGCCTTCGGGGTATCCGTCGGAGGTCCAACTCAGTTCGACATAATCGGTATGGCTTTCCGCCGAGAAATTATTGACCGGCACGGTACGCGTACAGTTGACCTTCCTGCTGACCGCGGCTTCGTCCTTTTTCGTATCCACGCCCCAGGGGTTAGCCACATAGTAAATGGTGTAGGTCTCTTCCTGCTCGTTCCGGTAATTCGAATCGGAGAAAGTATGTTCGTTATAGTTGAGTGCAGCTATTTTGGTATTTCCGCGATAGATCACCCATTTATAGTCGGAATATCCTCCGGGCACATTAGCCGCCTTCCAGGCGAGGTGAACTTTCTTGTCGGCCTGATTGAATACCGCGTCGAAGTTAGCAGCCTTGCAGGTCGGCGGATTGACAGTCACGTTGATTGAACCGGTAGCACTGCTCTCGGCGAAATTCCCTCCGTCGAGGTAGTATTCGACGGTATAGGAGCCCACGGCAACGGCACGCGGGAGCGAGCTTGAGAAAGCGCCCGATGTACCGACGCGGTACTTCATCGTCCCCCAGTTGCCGCTCGGATTATTGGGCACCAGGTTCTTGTAGGTCCCGTCAAACACCACATTCTCCGCCGCTTGGGGAGGGGTGGAGACAGAAAGTTTCTGGGTAGCGAAATGCTGCTGGATAAAGATATCATCTCCTTCTGCGGACTTGTTCATATCCGCAGCGGAATTATTATAGTCACCGTTTCTGAAGCAAACGACTCCGGTAGCCTGCAATCCGTCATCGGAGCTGCTGGTTGTAGAGAGTTTCGTCATTACCCGTTTGGTTCCACCGCATCCCGTCAGTCCGGTACGCTCCCGCGTATAGTAAACCCAAATATATGCGCCGCCGGCGCTTCTGTTGAGGTCACCGTTGAAGCCGCTGTTAGTGGGGGCGTGGTAGTAGCGTCGCCCCTCGAAGGTCATATTGTCATCCCATTTGGTCGAGACGAAGATATCGGTGATATAATCCGTCTCGGGGTTGGCGTCCGAGGAGGTCTTATAAGCGATATAGATATCCCATCCTCCGGCGCCGGCGTTCAGATCTTTGTCCACGACCGTCCAACCCTGCTCGCGATAGGAATTCTTCAGGGGACCTCCCTTTCCTTTTTTTGCGCCTATCGCGATTATTTCCGTAATGTAGGCTTCCGCCGCTTGCGCCGTCAGCGCCGCCGCAGCCATTACCACCAACAGGACCCATCGTCCTATGGCGTGCCGAAAAAGTACATTCGTTTTCATATGATACAGATTTAGTGTGATTAGTGAATGATATATTTCCGTCCGTCGATGATATAGAGACCGTTGGTCGGATTGCTTACAGGCCGGCCGAGAATATCATAAGTCCTCCCGTCTCCGGTAGGGGTCAGGTTCTCGATTCCGGTGGGTGTATTGGGCAAGATCAACACATACGGTTCTGTCGGGCTGCCAATTGATTTACTGGTTTCAAAATCAACGGTAACTCCGGATATTTTGGCAATCTTCGGGTTGGCAAAATCATCCCCGTACAGTACTTCAAAATGAAATGTATCCCCCTCTGTACCGCGGATAGTGAGTACGCAATAATGGTTATCCTTCACCAGACTACGGCCGCAGTGACGCAAGTTGTTATCACTGTCATAAACCGCTACTTCGTAACTTTCCACACGTTCTCCTTGGGCGCTTTCCATGCGCACTTCGCAAAGCATATACATTGCATTCGGCCATTCGTTAGGTTGCTCCCATTCCGGAAAATAGGTAGGACGGTCATATAATCCGTCATACAAACCGTTTTCATCGGGCACTTGATCCCACGCATACGCCTGGCTGCACACGCCAATCATCACCGCTGCCAAGAATAGCAGCCTTTTAAATCGTTTTGTCATGTTGTTAATATTTTAAGTTACAGTTAATATATCAGCATTGTCAGCAGGTACGCCACGATGGTGGATTTAGTCATTTACAAATTATAATCCCAATCCATATCCGGCGACAAAGATACGAAAAAGTTTGCATACACGCAAGGCGCACACGCAAAAATTTACGTATTGCAAAGAAAATAGTGCAAAAATTTACGTATTGCAAAAAAATAGTGCAAAATGTACTTATTGCAAAAAAATTTTCTCCATTTCGCGTCAATTTCTCCACCACCCTCTTTGTCGATTTTTTTACTTTCCGCAAATTTCTTTTATCCGTTTAATCTGCGTAATCTGTGGACCAATAATCGCAACATGAAAAAATCGTGCAAGGTTACTATTTTTTTTGGATATATGCAAATTTTTTTGTACCTTTGTACCAAATTTTGTAACCGACCATGCTAATACTATCCATCTTTGCTGCCGTGAGCACGTTGCTGACGAGTTGGCAGTTCCGACAAGAACCCAGCGTACAAAACCCTGATGTAGATACCGTTTGGCGCCAAGTGACGGTACCCCATGACTGGTCTGTCTCCGGTCCGTTTGACCGTGCGAACGACCTGCAAGAGGTCATCGTCGTGCAGAACGGCGAGAAGGAGCCGAGTTGGAAAACCGGGCGCAGCGGCGGTCTGCCGTGGATGGGCAAGGGGCACTACCGCACCCGTGTGAAGGTGAAGCGAGACAAGTTCTACACGCTCGTCTTCGACGGTGCCATGAGTCACGCCGATGTGTTTGTCAACGGCGAGGAAATGGTCTATTGGCCGTACGGGTACAACACGTTCGATTGCTATATCCTGCCACACCTGATAGAACAGTCAGCAATCAGCGATCAGCAATCAGAGGTGGATATAGATGTCATTCTGGAGAACAAGCCCCAACAGAGCCGGTGGTACCCGGGTGCGGGACTGTACCGGAACGTACACCTCGTGGAGTCCGACCCGATCCATATACCCACCTTCGGCGTGCTCATCCGTACGCCTAAGGTCACGCCCGAGCAAGCGGAGGTGACCCTCTCTATCGACCTGCAGAACGGCGTGGAAGAGATGACGGAATTAAAAATTAAAAATGAAAAATTACGGATTATCACCGATATACTGTTTGAAGGGAAGGTGGTTGCGACGGCAGAGGGACCGAACGCCGTGGCGGAGGTACCGACCCCGAAGCTCTGGAGCCCCGAGACACCTTATCTATATACCGCGCGGACGCGGGTATACAGGCAGTCAGCCGTCAGCCGTCAGCCGTCAGAGCTCCTTGACGAGCGGGAGACGGTGTTCGGCATCCGCACAATCAGCTATACTCCCGAACACGGGTTCGAGCTCAACGGCAAGACCCGTAAGTTCAAGGGCGTGTGCCTGCACCACGACCTCGGTCCGCTCGGCGCCGCGGTACACAAAGACGCGCTGCGTCACCAGCTGACGATGCTCAAAGCGATGGGTTGCGACGCCATCCGCACGAGTCATAACATGCCGGCGCCGGAGCTGGTGGAGCTGTGCGACGAGATGGGTATCATGCTCTGCGTCGAGCCGTTCGACGTGTGGAACCACGGCAAGACCGACAACGACTACCACGTGGAGTTCGACGACTGGTGGAAATGGGACATCACAAACATGGTCAAGCACTACCGCAACAACCCATCCGTCATGCTCTGGTCAAGCGGCAACGAGGTCTGGAACCAAGTGCTGCCGGACGGTATCGGGATCGTGACGAAGCTGCAGGAGCTCTTCCACCAACTCGACCCCACCCGCCCCGTGACCTGCGGCATGGACCAGGCGATGCACATCATCCATAACGGTTTCGGCGCAGCGGTCGAACTGCCCGGACTCAACTACCGCACAGGCCGCTACCACGAGGCGTTCGAGTACCTGCCGCAGAAGATGATCTTAGGCTCGGAGACCGCCTCCACCGTCTCTTCCCGCGGCGTATATAAGATCCCGGCGGTCATTCAGCCGGACGCTATCTATGCGGACAAACAGTCGTCGGGTTACGACCTGGAGTACTGCGCGTGGTCGGGTCTGCCGGAGCAGGATTTTCAGTTGCAGGACGATTATCCGTGGACGCTCGGCCAGTTCGTATGGACGGGCTTTGACTACTTAGGCGAACCGTCTCCGTATGACACGGACGCATGGCCGAGCCATAGTTCGTATTTCGGCATCATCGACCTTGCCTCGCTGCCCAAGGACCGCTACTGGCTCTACCGCAGTCAGTGGAACGAGGCGGACGAGACGCTGCACCTGCTGCCTCACTGGAACTGGGCTAAGGGCGACAAGGTGCCGGTCTTCTGCTACACCTCGTACCCCGAGGCGGAGCTGTTCGTGAACGGCAAGAGCTACGGCAGACTCCGCCACGCCACGGCGGAGGAGTGCGCGCGGCTCAAAGCAGGCGAGACCATCCCGGGCGTCAGCGCAATGCCGCAAACAGGCTCTTTCGAGATACCCGAATGGGGTTCGGCTCCCTGCCCGGAGTTACTGCCGCGATACAGGCTCATGTGGTTCGACATACCGTACAAGAAAGGCAAGATAGAGGTGGTCGCTTACGACAAAGACGGCAAAAAAGCCGCGCGGCAAGTTATCCGCACGGCAGGCAAACCTCACCATTTAGTGATTGAGTGGGCGAACCGGGACGAAGATCCCGAGGAACTGTGTTACTACACCGTGAAGGTGGTGGACAAACAGGGCAACCTCTGTCCTTTCGCCGACCACCTCATCCGGTATGAGGGCGATGGTTTCGTAGGAGCCGCCAACGGCGATGCCACCAGTCTGGACTCTTTCGTGAAGCCCGAGATGCACGCCTTTGCGGGCCAGTGTACGTTCATCATCAAGCGCGGCTGCCGCGGCAGATTCGTTTCGCCGCACCTATCGCGCCGGTAGGACAGACGAGGCGGCACAAGTGGCACCCTACGCACTTGGAGCCGATGATCTTCGGCTTGCGGTCCTCGCCGAACTCAATCGCCTGGTGTCCGCCGTCCATGCACGATACGTAGCATCGCCCGCAACCGATACATTTGTCACGGTCAATCATGGGATAGACCATCGTCTCGCGGTCCAGATCGGAAGGCATTACGACACTCGGAAGTTTCTCTCCGACCAATTTCTTGAGTTCCGTGATTCCACGCTCCGCCATGTAATGCTGCAAACCCGCTTTCAGGTCATCGATGATCCGGTAGCCGTACTGCATGACGGCGGTGCAGACCTGTACGTTGCGGCAGCCGAGTTGGATGAATTCCAACGCATCACGCCACGTCTCGATACCACCTATACCGCTGATATCCACGTGTTTCTCTATACCTGCATGGTGCAGTACTGTATCGCCGGTCATCTCATAAATCATACGCAGCGCAATAGGCTTGACTGCTTTTCCGGAGTAGCCGCTCACGGTTACTTTGCCGCTTACTTCGGCATCGTGACTCATCGTGATGGATTTGATGGTATTGATGGCGCTGATACCCTTGGCGCCGCCATAGAAACTCGCCAGTGCCGGTGTGGTCAGACTCTTTACGTTCGGCGTCATCTTCGGGATGACAGGTATCTTGACTGCTTCGCTTACAAAACGGGTGTAGAACAGCACCAGTTCCGAGTTCTGACCGATGTCGCTTCCCAGCCCCGCCATCTTCATCTGGGGGCACGAGAAATTGAGCTCCACGGCGTCGCAGCCTGCCGCCTCTGCCATCTTCGCCAACTCGATCCACTCCTCTTCCGTCCGGCCCATGATGGACGCAATGATACGTTTCGTCGGGTAATTCTCTTTGAGCCGGTGTAGGATCTCAAAATCCATCGTGTAGGGGTTCTCGCTCAGCTGTTCCATGTTCCGGAATCCCACGAACGGCGTGCCTTCCTTGCGCACGGCGTCAAAACGCGGAGACACCTCGCGGATCTCACCTTTGGTGATTGTCTTGTAGAACACACCCGCCCAGCCGGCTTCTAAGGCACGCGCTACCATCTCGTAGTTCGTGCAGATAGCCGAAGAAGCGAGGAAGAAAGGATTTTCGCAGACCATGTCGCAGAAATTGATCTCCAGCGACGGCAGTGTCTGCGGTTGGCGGCTGTTGACTGATGGCAGTTGGCTGACAGCCTTTTTCAACGCCGCAACACGGATCGGTTGGTCATAATGGATACAAGCGGCTTCGGCAGACGAGAGTTCCGCCTCGTTCAGGTCTTTGAATAACGCAGCGGCTGTCCAGAGATTATCGAACCGCAGGGCACGGATGGCACGCGCTGCTTTTTCTCCGCACGGAGCGTCATGACACAGCAGGCAGCGAGCCGATTCTTCGTTCAAATGAATCATATGAAGATATGGTTAAAGGTTAATATCGGTGCAAAGGTACAACTTTTTTTTGATATACACAAAAAAAATACGGAAAGATTTGCGCATATCAGAAAAAATATATACCTTTGCGCCGTTATTGAATTTTCATGCCCATGAAACGGTTTTTCTTATGCCTTACGGCATTCTTCACCTGCGCCATGACAGGCGCGTCAGTACCGGGTTACACGAACCCTATCCTCCCCTACGACTACTCCGACCCGGATGTGATCCGCGTGGGGAATACCTATATAATGACCTCCTCGTCGTTCAACAACGTGCCGGGATTGCAGATACTGGCCTCGAAAGACCTCGTACACTGGGAGATCGTGGATGCCGCTATCCGCCACCGTCTGCCGGGATACAAAGAGGGCGACAAGGTAGCCGGCAACTTCGTCTGGGCGCCCTCCATCCGCGAGCACGAAGGGCGGATATGGATTTACTACGGCGACCCCGACCGGGGCATCTACTGCGTGAGGAGCAAAGCTATCAGCTATCAGAATTCAGAAATCAGTTTTCCGCTCGAATGGGAGGAGCCGGTATTGGTGATGCCTGCTAAAGGCTATATAGACCCCTGTCCGTTATGGGACGAGGACGGGCGCGTATGGCTCTGCCACGGCGTGGCGGGCAGCCGCTACGGGCTCAAATCCGTGTTGATGATGGCGGAGCTGACGGAGGACGGTCTGGCGGTCAGGACCCCGAGCCGGATCGTCTTCGACGGCCACGAGGAACACCCCACCTGCGAGGGTCCCAAACTGTACAAACGCAACGGGTATTACTATATCATGCACCCCGCCGGAGGTGTTGCTACCGGTTGGCAGGTGGTGCAGCGGAGCAAAAACATCTATGGTCCGTACGAACTCAAGGTGACGCTCGCACAGGGCAAGACCGCCATCAACGGTCCCCATCAGGGCGGATGGGTGGAGACACCCGAAGGCGAGGGGTTCTTCCTCCATTTCCAGGACGTAGGCGTAGCCGGACGCATTGTGCATATGCAGCCGCTGAAATGGGTCAACGACTGGCCTGTGATGGGCAACCAAGGCGAACCCATTGAGAAGTACAAAGGGACGAAGGACGATGTACGAGGGGAACCGTCATGGGTGAATTTTATGCGCAGGGATGAGTTCGACAGCACGGAGCTGGCACTGGATTGGCAGTGGTCGGGCGGACGGGTCGAACCGAGGTGGTATTTCTGCGATGCCGCCAACAGCCGCCTGCGTTTATATAGTGTCCCGCGCGAAGAGGAGGAGTGGATGCCGAACCTGTTGCTGCAAAAGATTCCGGCAGTCGCTTTCACCGCCACGGCAAGGGTCAGGTTCTGCCCCAACCCCCATAAGAAAATGACCGGCGCAGAACAAGCTGGCATGATCGTCACCGGACGCAAAGCGTCGTTCAGAGTAGAAGTGCCGGTAACGGACGAATGGGTGTACCTCAAATTAGAGATGAACGACAAGCAGCGGGGACAGTTCTATGTGGGAGTCGAAAAGCCAGAGTCAAAAGACAAAAGCGGTATTGAGTGGACCCGGGCCGGAGAGCCGTTCCAGGCGGTCGAGGGGCATTGGATAGGCGCGCAGGCAGGACTCTTCTGCACCCGCGACGACAGGCCTCACAATGACGCCGGGTGGCTCGATGCAGACTGGTTCGAGATACAGTTACAAGCACCAAAAAAGCGCCCTTAGGACGCTTTTTTGATACCCGTAAAGGTGTTTGTATTCCCATCAAGGAGCAACACGGTTGATGTCACGCGGGAACATGGAGCACTCCTTCACATTCGCGATACCGAGGAAACAAGCGGTTATACGCTCGAGTCCGATGGCGAAACCGCCGTGCGGCGGCATGCCGTTCTTGAAGGTATCGAGGTAGAAATGGAAGGCGTCGGGGTTCATGCCACGGCGAATCATCTTCTCTCGATAGTCCGCCTCTTTATGCATACGCTGACCGCCGGAAGTGATCTCCAGTCCGCGCATGAGGAGGTCAAAACTGAGGGTCAGCGACGGGTCCTCAGGATCGTCCATGGCATAGAAAGCACGGTGCTCGGAGGGGAAATGGGTGACGAAGACAAAGTCCGAGTCGTATTTCTCCTTGGCGTACCGGCAGATAGCGCGCTCCTCTTCCGGAGCCAAGTCATCCTCGCCGCGGTGGTCCGCCTCGCAGAGATGGTTCTCAAAGAGAATCTCATGCACCTCGCTCAGTTTCCATGCCGGCACCTGATCGGGAAGAACCGGATTGACGGCATTGAGGAGGTTGAGCTCGTGCGCACAGTCGCGCTCTACGACGGCGATGATATGCCGCAGCAGGGCTGCTTCCAATGTCATGACATCTTCCTGACCTTTGATAAAGCCCATCTCGACATCCAGCGAGATATACTCGTTGAGGTGGCGCGAGGTGGCATGTTTCTCCGCACGATAGGCCGGAGCGATCTCAAAGACGCGCTCATAGACGCCGACGCCGATCTGTTTGTAGAACTGCGGGGACTGGGCGAGATAGACCTGTTTGCCGAAATAATCCATTTTGAAGACGTTCGCACCGCCTTCTGCTCCCTCGGAAACGATCTTCGGGGTGAAGATCTGGGTGAAGCCGTTAGCAGCAAGGAACTCGCCGAACGCGCGTGCGATAGTGGACTGCACTTTGAGGATCGCCATGTCGCGCGGGTTACGGAGGGTTACCTGGCGGTTATCGAACTTATAACGAAGGAGGGTCTCCTCGTCGCCGAACTTGAGGGCGTTCATATCGACCACTTCGGAGGTCGTCGGACGGCTCAGGACGCGCACCTCGGCAACCGCTATCTCGATGGTGTTGTAGAACGCTGCCGGGTCTTTGATCTTCGCCTCATTAACGGTACCGGTGAGGGTAACCGCCATCTCGCGGCAGAGCGCGCTCATAGCGATCTCGTTGCCGGCTTCGTCAAAGAACTTGGAAGTCTCATTGGAGACTACCGCCTGCAACAAGCCACGGCTTTTTCGAAGTACAATAAATCCGCCCCACTTGGTGACGCGGACATTGTGTATCATACCGCTGACGGTAACACTATCGCCAACCTTGCAGTTGTCAATAGTGATACCTTGCGGTTGATGGTTATTTACATCCAGAAACATGATAATTGTCAATTATCAATTGTCAACTATCAATTATTCAGCAGCGGGAGCCTCGGCGGCAGCTTCGGCTTGTGCCTCTGCTACCTCCTCCTTAACGGCTTTCTTGCCGGCACGGCGGGTAGCTTTCTTAGCTGCTTTCTTGGTCTCCTTGAGCATGTTATCGTTGTAGTCAACGAGCTCAATGATACACATCTCAGCAGCGTCACCCAGACGGAAACCGGTGCGGAGGATACGCGTGTAACCACCCGGACGGTTAGCAATCTTCTCGCCTACGTTCTGGAAGAGCTCGGTAACGACCTCTTTCTGCTTGAGGAGGGAGAAAGCCAGACGGCGGTTATTCATGTTATCCTCTTTTGCGCGAGTGAGGATGGGCTCCACGTAAATGCGGAGTGCTTTCGCCTTAGCGAGGGTAGTGCTGATACGCTTGTGCATGATCAGCGAGCACGCCATATTGGACAGCATCGCAGCGCGATGGTTGGCCTTGCGGCTAAGGTGGTTGAATTTCTTATTATGACGCATAATATTTTAAATTACATTTAAAATTATTTACAATTTGGTCATTTACCATTTACCATTTATTTGGTCATTGGGTTATTAACCATTATCATTAATCCAGCGCTCTGTAGCGCGAGATATCCATGCCGAAGGCAAGTCCGTTACGCTCAAGCAGTTCGTCGAGCTCGGTGAGAGACTTCTTACCGAAGTTACGGAACTTGAGGAGGTCAGCGCGGTGGTACTTAACGAGTTCGCCAAGGGTCTCTACTTCAGCTTGTTTCAAGCAGTTGAGTGCACGGACGGAGAGGTCCATATCCTGCAGTTTCTGGTTGAGGAGCTGACGCATGCGAAGCATCTCTTCGTCGAGTGCGTTGTTGTTCTTCTTGGTCTCCTCCTCAAGGACGATGCGTTCGTCAGAGAAGAGCATGAAGTGGTAGATAAGTATCTTGGCTGCTTCGGTAAGAGCCTGTTGCGGGGCAATGGAGCCGTCCGTGGTGATCTCGAGGGTGAGTTTCTCGTAGTCGGTACGTTGCTCGACACGGTACTGGTCAACCGAAATCATGACGTTGCGGATCGGGGTGTAGATAGAATCGATAGCGAGCGTTCCGATAGGATCGTTCTTCTTGCGATTCTCGTCACCGGGCACGTATCCGCGTCCCTTGTTGATGGTTATCTCAATCTCGAAATCGGCGGAGTCGTCGAGTTCGGCAAGCAGCAAATCGGGGTTGAGCACCTCGAAGGACTGGAGAACGGTATTAAACTCACCGGCAATAAACGTCTTCTGCTTACGGACGTGAAGTTTAACGGTCTCTGTTTCCTCCTCGATACCCTCCTTGCGGATGAAGCGTACTTGCTTGAGGTTGAGGATAAGGTTGGTAACGTCAGTGATAACACCGGGGATGGTAGCAAATTCATGATCAATACCGCTGATCTTGACAGAGCAGATGGCGTATCCCTCGAGGCTGCCGAGCAGCACACGGCGGATAGCATTGCCTATCGTAATTCCGTACCCCGGCTCGAGCGGGCGAAACTCAAAGATGCCTTTGTTCGCGCTCGAATCCAACATTATCACCTTATCAGGTTTGATGAAATTTAATATTGCCATGAATTTAATTATTATTTAGAGTACAACTCAACGATTAATTGCTCCTTGATGTTCTCGGGGATTTCCTCACGTGCGGGAACATTGAGCAGTTTGCCGGCTTTCTCGCCCTCATTCCACTCAAGCCAGGAGTAACGGCCATGGTTGAAGCCCTGAAGGGACTCGTTGATGACCTCGAGCGATTTCGCTTTCTCGCGGACTGCAACTACCTGGCCGGGTTTTACCTCGTAGGAAGGAATGTTGACAACCTTGCCGTCCACGGTAATGTGGCGGTGGGAAACGAGCTGACGTGCGGCAGCACGGGTCGGCGCCATGCCGAGACGATACACGATATTATCCAGACGGCACTCGAGGAGCTGAATCAGGATCTCACCGGTAATACCTTTGGTACGAGCCGCCTTCGCGAAAAGGAGACGGAACTGACGCTCCAATACACCATACGTGTATTTCGCTTTCTGTTTCTCTGCCAACTGAGTACCATACTCAGAGTTTTTCTTACGACGGTTTACACCGTGTTGTCCGGGTGCGTACGGACGTTTAGCGAGCACCTTATCCTCGCCGAAGATAGCCTCACCGAAACGGCGGGCAATGCGAGATTTTGGGCCAATATATCTTGCCATAGTTGTTAAATTACGTTAAAGGGTTAAACAATTATACACGACGACGTTTCGGCGGACGGCAACCGTTGTGCGGCATCGGAGTCACATCTACGATCTCCGTTACATCGATACCTGCTGCTACACAGGCACGGATAGCCGACTCACGTCCCTGTCCGGGACCCTTAACGTATGCTTTGACTTTACGCAGACCCAGGTCATAAGCGACCTTGCAGCAGTCAGCTGCTGCCATCTGTGCTGCGTACGGAGTATTCTTTTTGCTGCCACGGAAGCCTTGTTTACCGGCGGAAGACCAGCTGATAACCTGGCCGTCTCCGTTAGCAACAGTAACGATTACGTTGTTGAAAGAAGACATCACGTGAAGCTGGCCGACACCATCGATCTTCACTACGCGCTTCTTAGCTGCAATAGCTTTCTTTGCCATAATGTTTGATAGATTATTTGATTAATTACTAACGGTTGATTACTTCGTTGCTTTCTTCTTGTTTGCAACAGTTTTCTTACGTCCCTTGCGCGTGCGGGCGTTGTTCTTGGTGCTCTGTCCACGAACCGGAAGACCGATACGGTGGCGCACACCACGGTAACAACCGATATCCATCAAACGCTTGATGTTCAATTGTGTTTCCGAACGAAGATCACCCTCTACTTTGAATTTAGTTCCGATGATCTCACGGACTTTAGCTGCTTGGTCATCCGTCCAATTCTCTACCTTGATGCTTGGGTCAATGCCTGCCTCTGCGAGAATTTTCTTTGCGCTTGAACGACCTATTCCGTAGATATAAGTCAGACTGACTTCGCCACATTTGTTTTGCGGTATATCTACACCGACAATTCTTATAGCCATAATTAAATACTAAGGATAAATTTGTTAAAAATAAATTGATTTAAGAAGTAGTTGATTCTAATTAAAGATCACGCTTATCCTTGACGCATCTTCATTTTAGGATCCTTCTTGTTGATAACATACAAGTGCCCTTTGCGGCGTACGATTTTGCAGTCCGCATTGCGCTTCTTGATCGATGCTCTAACTTTCATTGCTGAATAAGAGTTTTAATAGTTTTAATAATTTACTTGTAGCGGAAGGAGATTCTTCCTTTGGTGAGATCGTAGGGACTCATCTCCACTTTCACGCGGTCGCCGGCAAGGATCTTGATATAATGCATACGCATCTTACCGGAGATGTGGGCGATGATGAGCGGTCCGTTCTCGAGCTGGACGCGGAACATGGCATTGGACAATGCCTCTACTACCGTTCCATCCACTTCAATTGCGTCTTGTTTAGCCATAATGGTGTTTATTTAGATGATTAATCAGATAAATCTGTCTCCTAAGACCTCACGGATATAATCGAAGGTGGATAAGATATCGGCTTTGCCGTTCCTTACGCAGACGGAGAGCTCGTAGTGTGCCGCAGGCTTGCGGTCGATGGTACGTGCGGTCCATCCGTCATCCTCGATGAGGACATTACGTCTGCCAAGGGTGATCATGGGCTCGATGGCGAGCGTCATGCCGGACTTGAGGACGATACCGTTGCCCCGTCTGCCGTAGTTGCACACCTCGGGATCCTCGTGCATGTCACGCCCGATGCCGTGCCCCACGAACTCACGTACAACGCCGTAGCCGGCGCGCTCGCAGTGGTTCTGGATAGCGAAACTGATGTCACCCAGACGATGTCCGGTAACTGCCTGCTCAATGCCGAGGTAGAGTGCCTCCTTCGTCGTGCGCAGCAGTTTCATCACCTCGTCCGATACCTCTCCTACAGGGAAGGTATAAGCCGAGTCCGAGTGCCAGCCGTTGAGTTCAATGGACGAATCGACGGAGATAATGTCGCCGTCCTTGAGGACGACCTTGTCGGACGGGATACCGTGCACCACCACCTCGTTGACCGAGGTACAGAGGGTGGCAGGATAATCCTCGTAGCCCAGACAAGCGGGTCTGCCGCCGTTGTCCATGATGAACTCGTAAGCAATCTTATCGAGTTGGGCGGTAGTAACACCCGGCTTGATAGCCTTTGCCACTTCGGCGTAGGTCTTACCAAGCAGGATGTTGCTTGCCCGCATGAGTTCTATCTCTTCGTCTGTCTTGAGAAAAATCATCTAAGTAACGAATTAATAGGCCATGGCTCCACGACCCTTGATACGCATGCCGGACTCGAAGAATCCGTCATAATGGCGCATGAGGAGGTGGCTCTCAATCTGCTGCAAAGTATCCAAAATAACGCCTACCATAATGAGGAGCGACGTTCCGCCGAAGAACTGCGCAAATCCCATCGATACACCGAACAGGCGTGCGAACGCCGGCAGGACAGCGATGACAGCGAGCAGAATGGACCCCGGCAGGGTGATGCGGCTCATGATGGTATCGATATACTCAGCCGTCTTCTTACCCGGTTTCACACCCGGAATAAATCCGTTGTTCAGTTTCAGGTTCTCCGCCATCTGAACAGGATTGATAATAATCGCGGTGTAGAAATAGGTGAAGGCGATAATGAAGATTGCAAATATGAAGTTGTACCAGAAGCCGTCGTTATCCATTAAAGCACGACCGATCGGGCCTACTTCACTCGCATTGAAACCTACAATTGCAATAGGGATAAACATGATAGCCTGGGCGAAGATGATCGGCATTACGTTAGCTGCATTGACCTTGAGAGGGATGTACTGACGCACGCCGCCATACTGCTTGTTGCCCTGGATACGTTTTGCATACTGCACCGGAATACGGCGTGTACCCTGCGTCAGCATAATCGCGAACGCGAAGACGAAGAGCAGGATCACGATCTCCAGAATGAACACAATCAGTCCGCCTCCGGCATCGTTCAAACGGGAGGAGAACTCCTGTACGATAGCCCCCGGGAGACGCGCAATGATACCGATCAGGATGATGAAGGAAATACCGTTTCCTACACCGCGGTCGGTAATACGCTCACCCAGCCACATGACGAACATGGAGCCCGCCGTGAGGAGGATAGTGGACGAGATAGTGAACCAGTTGAAACCTACAGCAAGAGGCTGCCCGGCCTGCGCCATCTGCACCGACAGGTTAACGAGATAACTCGGTCCCTGGAAGAGCAGGATAGCAACGGTCAGATAGCGCGTGATCTGGTTCATCTTCTGGCGCCCGGACTCACCTTCCTTCTGCATCTTCTGGAAGTAAGGCACTGCTATGGAGAGCAGCTGGATTACGATGGATGCAGAGATGTAAGGCATGATACCGAGTGCGAAGATCGAGGCGTTGGAGAACGCTCCACCGGAGAACATATCCAGCAACGCCATCAGACCGCCGGCTGTCTGGCTGTGCAGCGCAGAGAGAGCCGTAGGATCGATACCCGGGAGAACGATGAACGATCCGAAACGATAGATGAGCACGAACAATGCCGTGGTCAGCAGTCGGGTACGGAGGTCCTCGATCTTCCAGATATTCTTACATGTCTCAATAAAACGCATAATAGTTTCGTTTTACGATTAACGGATTAATTAAATTTTCTCGATAGTGCCACCTGCAGCGGTGATAGCCTCTTCCGCTTTCTTGGAGAAAGCGTTGGCCTGCACCGTGAGTTTGGCGGTGAGGGTACCATTACCCAGGATCTTGACAAGCTGGGTCTTGGAGATGAATCCTGCCTCGTGGAGCTCGATCAAGCCGATCTTCTCCAGTTTCTTGGCCTCAGCCAGAGCCTGGAGAGTAGAAAGATTGATCGCTTTGTACTCCACACGGTTGATGTTCTTGAAGCCGAATTTCGGGAGACGGCGCTGCATTGGCATCTGACCACCCTCGAAACCGATCTTCTTGCTGTAACCGGAGCGCGACTTAGCACCCTTGTGACCACGGGTAGAAGTGCCACCCAGGCCCGAACCTGCGCCACGGCCGACACGCTTGGCGGTCTTAACCGAACCGGCTGCAGGGGTAAGATTATTCAATTCCATGATGATAATTCGTTTTTAGGATTAGTCAATAACTTTAACAAGGTGCTTTACCTTCTCAACCATACCCAGGATAGCCGGGGTAGCTTCGTGCTCAACGGTAGCGTTCATCTTACGCAGACCGAGCGCTGCCATGGTTTCCTTCTGCACCTTCGGGCACTTGATAGTACTACGTACTTGTTGAATCTTAATCTTTGCCATAATTGTAGAAGAATTTATTAACCATTAAACACTGTAGAGAGGGATACGCCGCGGTTCTGTGCTACGGTGCGGGCGTCACGCAGTTCAGCGAGTGCCTGGATAGTAGCTTTGACGAGGTTGTGGGGGTTGGACGAGCCTTTGGACTTAGCCAATACGTCGCGCACACCGGCTGACTCCAGTACGGCACGCATGGCACCACCGGCTTTTACTCCGGTACCGTGCGTAGCGGGCTGGATATAAACCTGCGAGCCGCCGAACTTGGCGAACTGCTCGTGGGGGATAGTACCCTTGAGCACCGGAACCTGGATGAGGTTCTTCTTGGCTGCCTCGGTAGCCTTCTGCATAGCAGCAGCCACCTCGCCTGCCTTACCCAGACCGTAACCTACAATACCATTCTCATTTCCAACAACTACGATAGCTGCGAAAGTGAATGTACGTCCACCCTTGGTAACTTTCGTTACGCGGTTGACTGCGACCAGACGCTCCTTGAGCTCAAGGTCCTGTGTTGATTTTACTCTTTGCATAATATCGTCTGTTGTTAGAATTTGAGACCTGCCTCGCGAGCAGCGTCGGCTAATGATTTAACACGACCGTGGTAGAGGTAACCGTTACGGTCAAATACTACTTCGTTGACATCGGCCTTGATAGCGGCAGCTGCGATCAGTTTACCTACCTCAGCGGCTTTCTCGGTCTTCGTCATCTTATCCTTGATAGCGAGGGATGAAGCGGAAGCAAGAGTCTTGCCTGCCAGATCATCGATCACCTGAGCGTAAATCTGGCTGTTAGAACGGAAGACGGTCAGACGTGGACGCTCTGCGGTACCCGACACCTTGGTGCGGATAGATGCCTTAATTTTAAGGCGACGTGCGATTTTCTTAATCATACTCATTTTTCCTTTCTATTATTTACCAGCCGATTTACCAGCTTTACGACGAACGATTTCACCCTGGAACTTAATACCTTTACCCTTGTACGGTTCGGGTTTGCGGAAGGAGCGGATCTTGGCGCATACCTGACCAAGGAGCTGCTTGTCTGCAGACTCGAGCATTACGAGCGGGTTCTGGTTACGCTCCGATTTGGTCTCTACCTTGATCTCTTTGGGGAGACCGAGATAGATGGGGTGCGTATAACCGAGAGAGAAGTTGAGTACCTGCGGTTGTGCAAGCTCTACACGGTAACCTACACCGACGAGCTCAAGGGTCTTCTTGTAGCCCTCGGAGCAACCTACCACCATGTTGTGGATCAGGGCGCGGTAGAGTCCGTGTTTAGCGCGTGCCTCTTTCTCGTCGTTGGGACGGGTAACGTGGCATACAGCGCCTTCTACGTTTACAGAGATCAGGGGATCGACAGCCTGGGTCAGCTCACCCTTCGGACCTTTGACGGTCACTACATTCTCGGGGCTAACGGTAACCGTCACACCTGCGGGAATAGCGATAGGAAGTTTTCCAATTCTTGACATAGTTTCAATCCTCCATTATTAATAAACATAGCACAATACTTCGCCACCGAGCTGCTGGCCTACCGCTTCCTTGTTGGTCATCACACCCTTGGAGGTGGAGAGGATAGCGATACCCAGTCCGTTGAGTACGCGCGGCATGTCGCGGTAGCCGACGTATTTACGGAGACCCGGGGTGGATACTCGTTTCAAACACTTGATCGCGTTAACTTTGTTAACCGGATCATACTTGAGCGCGATTTTGATCGTGCCCTGGGGACCATCCTCCACGAACTTGTAGGAAAGGATGTAACCTTTCTCAAACAAGATACGGGTGATCTCCTTCTTCAGATTCGAAGCCGGAACTTCAACCACCTGGTGGCCGGCTTTGATTGCATTCCTCAGTCGAGTGAGGTAATCTGCGATTGGATCTGTCATTGTTTTGTTGTTGTTAAATTAATCCCGCCTGTCGGGACAATATTTAATAATGTTAATTTTACCAGCTCGCTTTCTTTACTCCGGGGATGAGGCCTTTCGACGCCATCTCACGGAACTGAATACGGCTGAGACCGAATGCACGCATGTATCCTTTCGGACGGCCGGTCACTTTGCAACGGTTGTGCAGACGGACGGGCGATGCGTTTTTCGGGAGGGCCTGAAGGCCTACATAGTCACCATCCTTGAGGAGTTGCGCACGTTTGGCTGCGTATTTGGCAACCAGCTTAGCGCGTTTTACCTCGCGGGCTTTCATTGATTCTTTTGCCATAGTCTGAATTACTTTTTAAACGGTAAACCAAACTCACGCAGGAGTGCGAAGCCCTCCTCATCGGTCTTGGCTGTAG
>ODAI011705194.1_pt1 | contig 30739 bp, 22 predicted proteins | sample 1539321 | NCBI WGS metagenome assembly ODAI01 (sample SAMN02144231, study PRJEB22623) | gut metagenome | biome: sheep rumen | host: Ovis aries | place: New Zealand
CCCTGAATGCGCTCGCATCCGACGGAACGCAGGAATTCAAACTGCTCGACGGTCTCGACGCCCTCGGCAAGCGTGTGGATTCCGAGATCCTTGGCCATGCCGACCACGGCGGCCAGTATCACCTTCGCCTTGGGATTGGCCTGCATCTGGCGCAGGAACGCCATGTCGATCTTGATGACGTCGAACTCGTGATCCTTGAGGTTGTTGAGCGAAGAGTAGCCGCTGCCGAAGTCATCCATCCAGACCTGGTAGCCGGCATCGCGGAAGCGCTTGATCTCCTTGCTGAGAACTCCGGCGACGGCGCTTTCCGTGATCTCGATGTTCAGATAGGAAGGCTCTATGTTGAATTCCGTGCGGCAGCGCTCGATCTCCATGAACATGTCGGTGAGCTCGAAGTCAAGTCGCGACAGATTGACCGAGACCGGCTGCGCAGACTGTCCCCTGTCCAGAATCGTGCGGATGTCCGCGCACACCTGGCGGATGATGTGGATGTCGAGCAGGTGAATGAGCTTTGCCCGCTCAAGGACGGGAACGAATACCACGGGGCTGATCATGCCGTAGTCGGCGTCGACCCAGCGCGCGAGCGCCTCATATCCGCAGCTCTGTCCTGTGAGCGTCCGGATTTCCCTCTGGTAGAAAGGCTGGATGTAGCCCTTGGCGAGGGCATCCTCGAATCCGGTGATGATGTAGTGCTGGAAGTCGATCTCACGCTCGAGCTCGACGGAGTGAAACAGAACCTGCGTGTCATCCCGGTCGGTGATGTACTCGCAGGCGGACTTTGCCTGCTCGACGAACATCGTGGGATCGATGCTGCCCGAGGCGAGGCAGCGAACGCCGGCCTTTACGGACAGCTTCATTCCGCTTGCGTATTGCTCGACTGTTTCGGCGATCTTTGAAACGCTGCGGCGGATCGCCTTGGAATCCACCCTTTTCAGATATACGATGAATCTGTCGGCCGATTCGCGGGCGACGTCATCCTCGGGAAATTCCCGGGCGATGGCGTTGGCAAAGGACTTCAGAAACTCGTCTCCGTTCAGAAAGCCGTAGGTTTTGTTGTAGGCTTTGAAATTGGGAACGTTCAGGTAGATGAGCGAGGCTGGTCCGTGTACGAGACCACCTCTGCCGGCATGCAGAAGGCTTGTGAAGAAAGCCAGCGACAAAAGGCCAGTGAGCTTGTCGTATTTTTCAGCACTGCCCGCACCATTGGGAGCAGCGACCGGAGTATTTGTCACGATTGATCCTTGGCTGACAATCAACGCACTGTCAGCTGTGCTTTGGGTCATTCATGGGGGCGGATTCTAGCAAGGGTTTAAGAAAAGCGCTTTTCTTGCGGTCAGTCATCGGCCGCGTGACAAATATGGGAAACGCACAGCAAAATCCGATTGTTGCGACGAGGGCGCGGAATCCCCCCTCCCTTCTTGCGCTTGGCTGAATAAGCGCGAGGCGCACAGAGCGGAACTATTCGTTTTTCTGCTCAGCCTGCTGTTCGGGCTGCTGCTCAGCCTGTTGTTCGGGCTGCTGCTCAGCCTGCTGTTCTGCCTTCTGGTAGGGCTTGGCGAGCGCAGGCAGTTCATCTTCAGGGTAGCAGCAGAGGAATTTGAAGAGATCGGAATTGTCGGGTTCCGTGCCCGGATCGGCAGAGCGCAGGAAAGCGCGACAAAGGCGCATGGCCTTGGAGCGCTTGACCAGCCCGTAGTCGGCAATGTAAAGCGAGCCGGAGCGTCCGCGAGCGCGTGCCACCCCTGCCTGCCCGGCGGGGTCGACCTTGAAGTCAATCTTGACTTTGAACTTGTCTCGGAAAAGCGCAAGGTATCTGGCGACCGTCGGAACGGAAATATTGAGCGCCGCCGCCATTTGCGTGCGGTTGTATTTTCCTTCGTCGAGCATCAGCATGATGCGCGCGCACCGAGAAAACAGGATTTCAGGTTTCATGTGCGCCATAAAGCCACTCCTTACAAAGAGGGGGGGGGCATGAGATGCTATGTGATTTATGCATCCCTGTAGTGACATTGTAATATACCGCCCTGAAAAGGACTTTGATTATTTAACTTTTTTATCCTAGGTTAACCCTTAGATTTGTCTGGCCAGCGCAATTCCGTTTCAGGCTATTCGCCTCGCGGGCAGTTGCATTTATGCGACACCGAGCAGTGTTTTTCGGGAAATCTGCGCCAATGCCGAAAACAAGTGACATAATCCCAACCATGTAGGGTTGTCCCCTATGCCGAAAACAGATATAAGATGCGATAAGCGTCTATCTGAACACGAGGAAAATTAGAAATGAAAGAGAAGATCATCAAGGCCAAGCCTGCGGAGCAGAATCAGAATGCAGAGGCTGTGAACGTTGAGAAGGCTCCGAAGGTCGTGAAGACCGCCGCTCCGAAGACTGCTGCAGCCAAGGCCGCAGCTCCCAAGGCTGAAGCCGTTGTGGACAAGAAGGCTGAGAAGGCTGCCCTCAAGCAGCAGAAGGCTGCTCAGAAGGCCGCCCAGAAGGCTGAAAAGGCTGCCCAGAAGGCCGCCCAGAAGGCTGAGAAGGCCGCTCAGAGAGCTGAAAAGGAAGCTCAGGCCAAGGCTGCCAAGGCTCAGCGCAAGGCTGAGAAGGCTGCTCAGAAGGAAACCCGCAAGCTTGAGAAGGCCAAGAAGGAATTCGCTCGTGCTCAGGAGCGCCTGGCCGATGCGCAGAAGGCCGCCGACAAGATTGTCGCCCGTGCTCAGAAGCGCTTCCAGAAAGCCAAGAACCGCTTTGAAAAGCGCAACACGCCGGCCCAGAAGCCCGCGGCCAATGCACCTGCTGTGAAGACCCAGGCCGCCGCCAGAAAGGCCGAGGCCAAGAAGGTTGAGGCCAAGAAGGTCGCCTGATCCTTCCTTTTTCGGTAGTCTCAAAGCACCCCCGGAGCGATCCTCGGGTGCTTTTTTTTTGTCGCCTCCTGCTCAGATCCTCCTGACTCAACCTTTTCTTTCGTGCGCGAGCTCGCTCCCTGGAGACGAAAAAAATCAGGGCGGGAGCGCAAAGCCCCCTGCCCCGATCAAGCCGCAGGAGCCGCTCTTCGAGGCGCGGCTCCGATAGAGCGGCTATTGCTTGAGCGGGAAGTAGACGCGCACGGACTTGTCGCCGACGGGCCGCGCATCGCGCGGAGCCTTGACGAGCAAATTCGGGCGGGTCTGCGCCGGATCCGGAAGCGGAGCGATGTGCTTTTCACATCCCGGGTGCCTGCGCATGAGTTCATCGATGTCGCCGAAGTCGATGGCGCGCTGCGGGCAGGCTTCCACGCACACCGGGAGCATGCCCTTGGCCAGGCGATCTTCGCACCCGTTGCACTTGTACATCTTCCTTGCGTTCTTGTCGTACTGGGGCGCACCGTACGGGCAGGCCTTGTAGCAGGCTCCGCAGCCGATGCACTTGCTCTGGTCGATGAGCACCAGGCCGTCCTCGGCACGCTTGAAGTGCGCGCCGGTCGGGCAGGCCTTCACGCAGGCCGGATCGGAGCACTGGTTGCAGGCGACCGAGAGGTAGTACGCGTAGACGTCCTGCTTCCAGGTGCCGTCCATCTTGTTCTGACGCCATGTGCCGCCGCTCGCCTCCGTGACGCGGCGGAAGTTCATGCCCACGGGCAGCGAGTTCTTGTCCTTGCATGCGACCTGGCAGGTCTTGCAGCCGGTGCACTTGGAGACGTCGATAAAGAATCCGAGTTGTTTCGTCATGTCTGTCTCCTTAGATCTTCTTCACCTGGACAAGGTTCGTGTGCTGCGGGTTTGCCTTGGCAAGCGGGCTGCGCATGGAACTCGTGAGCGTGTTGATGGAGGGGCCGACGTCGGTGCCGTCCGGTCTGGGCGTATACCAGGCGCCCTGCGGGAAGGAGACGACGCCCGGCATGATGCGCGGCGTGACCTTGGCGGGCATCTCGCAGCGGCCGCGGTCGTTGAATACGAGGACGCGGTCGCCATTGCTGATGCCGCGCGGAGCGGCGTCAACCGGATTGATGAGCAGCTCGTCGGGCATTACTTCGCGCAGCCACGGCACGTTGTAGTAGGTTGAGTGCGTGTGGCCCTGGCCGTGGTAGCCGTAGCACTGCAGCGGGTACTTCTTCTGCAGCTTGTCGCCCGCCATCTCGGCTCCGCTCCAGTAGACCGGGATCGGAGAGATGACCTCGCCCGGGCGCAGTTTCCAGGTCCTGGCGATTTTGGCAAGGCGCTCGGAGTAGATCTCGATCTTGCCCGAGGGGGTCTTGAGCTTGTTCTTCTCGGGATCCCTGCGGAAAGCTTCGAGAACGACGGTCTTGCCGGCAACGACGCTCTTGGGGAACTTGACAAGGCCCTTCTTCCAGAAGGTGGCGAAGTCGGGCAGCGCGTTCGGATTCTTCTTGCGCGTCTGCTCGTAGCACCATTCGACCCACTGCTCCTGGGTGCGGCCCTCGGTGAACTTCTCCTCGATGCCGAAGCGCTTGGCAATCTGCGTGCAGACCCAGTAGGTGCTCCTCTGCTCCCACTGCGGCTCGACGGCCTTCTGGATGGCGACCATGAAGTTGTTGGTGCCCGAGGCGTAGCCGTCGGCGGCCAGGTCGTTGAGTTCCTGCGGCATGAGGTCGGGCAGCAGAATGTCGGCCCACTTGCAGGTTGCGGTCATCTGGTTGTCCGAGACGAGGATGAACTCGCACTTGCTCTCGTCGGCGAGGACCTTCTGCGTGTAATTGTGGTCCGAGTGCTGGTTCATGAGCACGTTCGAGTGCGTGTTCCACATGAACTTGATGCCCACGTCGAGCTTGTCCTTGCCCTGGACGCCGTCGGCAAGCGCGGTCATCTGCTCGCCGTGGTCGATCGCTTCGAACCACGTGAAGAACGAGATCTTGGTCTTCACCGGGTTCTTGCCCTGCGGGATGCCGACCTCTCCGATCTTCGCATCGCCCTCGCGGCCGCCGTGGTTGGTGCCGGGCAGACCGATGTTGCCGGTGAGAATCGGCAGCATCGCGATGGCGCGCACGGTCTCCTCGCCGTTGATCTGGCGCTGGCTGCCGTAGCCCTGCGTGAAGAACACGGGTTCGGCGGTGCTCATTTCGCGTGCAAGACGCACGATCGTGTCAACGGGCACGCCTGTGATCCTTGCCGCCCACTCGGGCGTCTTCGGAGTCTTGTCCGGACCAAGGCCGAGGATGTGGCTCTTATAGTCCGAGTGCTTCGGGGCGGATGCGGGCAGCGTCTTTTCGTCGTAGCCCACGCAGTACTTGTCAAGGAACTCCTGGTTGACGCGGTTCTCGGTAATCATCACGTAGGCGAGCGCTTCGCACAGCGCCGCATCCGTGCCGATGCGGATCGGCACCCACTCGTCCTCCTTGCCGAGCGCGGAGTCCGTGTAGATCGGGTCGATCAGCACGATGCGGGGCTTGAGGCCCTTGTTCCTGCCGCACTCGTACTCCCAGCCGATGCCGCCGCCCGATCCGCGGGTCACGGACGGGTTGTTGCCGAAGGCGACGACGAGCGAGGCGTTCTGGATTTCGGTCATGTGCGAGCCGTTCGCACCGATGCCGAACGTGAAGGGCATGGCGCGATTGATCTGAGCCGAGGAATACGTCCCGTATGAGCCGAGGCTGCCGCCCAGCATGTTGAGCAGGCGCATCACCGTGCCGCGCACGGACACCATCTGGTAGGAGCCTGAGCCGTACTGCAGGTACACGGCTTCATTGCCGTACTTCTCGATCGTGCCCTTTAACTTGGTGTAGATCGTGTCAAGCGCCTCGTCCCAGGAGATGCGTTCGAACTTGCCCGAGCCGCGCGGACCGACGCGCTTCATCGGATAGCGCAGACGCTCCTTGGAGTACAGGCGCTGACGCGTGGAGCGGCCGCGCAGGCAGGCGCGGATCTGGCTTGTCGCGTTCGGCATGTTGTCCGAGTCGGGCGTGAGCGAATCCGTTTCGATGCGGATCACCTTGCCCTTTTTTGTAAAGGCCCTCAGAACGCAGCGGCTGCCGCAGTTGTTGAGGCATGCCGTATAGGTCATGACCTCCATGTCATCCACGGCGCCCGCTACGGCGCTTGCAATGGGGGAAAGTCCGACGCCGGCGGAGGCTGCGCCGTAGGCAGCGGCCTGAAGCAGTGTGCGGCGGGACATGCACGGAAGATGCAAAGAATCCATCCTCGTCTCCTTGAGTAAAGGCGCGTCGGGCGGGATGAAGTCTGGGGTCCAATCCTCTGCCCCCGGCCTGGTGGGGTAAAGTACTGCACTGAGGGGAATCTATGCGAGCACTCCCTCATAGGCAATAAACGAATTGATAATAGTCAAAGCGTATTCGTTTTATCCCTGATTTGTTATCTGTTTTTATAGCGTTGTTCCCGAAGGGTGATAACGGGGTGCGCGGGAAAGCGAAAGAAACAAAAAAAAGCCCGGACGGGGTTGATCTCGTCCGGGCCCTGCCACGTCAGGCGGCAATGATCGAAGCCGTTAGGCGCGCTTCGGGAGCGTGGGTTCGGTCACGCCTTGCAGGCCCACGAGCAGCAGCGCGGTCATCAGCGTGAGCTGGGTGCCGAGGTAGCTGTCCTTCGGGTCGTACCATTCCTTGACATTGTGGTTGAAGCCTTCGGCTCCGCCTCCGCCCAGAGTCGTGGCGGGAATGCCCAGGCTGATCGCAATGTTGTGGTCGGTCGAGGCGGCGGTGTAGCCCGTGAGCTCGATGCCGCAGGCATCCATGGCGGCGCGTGCGCACTGTAGCGCGGGAGACTCGTCCGACTGGTGTCCGCCCGGACGATGTCCGATCGGCTCGAGCGTGAGCTTGACGGCTTCGTCGCCCGTTGCGCCCCAGCGCTTGTTCTCCTCTTCGCAGGCCTGCTTGATGAGCGGGAGGATGATGCTCTCGAGCTCGTCGAGTTCGGGGCCGCCGGCGCTGCGCATGTCGAGTTCCATCTCGCAGTGCGCGGCGATGGAGTTCACGGTCGTGCCGCCCTGAATCGTGCCGCAGGTGTAGGTCGAGCGGGCGGTCTGGGGCGGAACGACGTCGGCGATCTTGGCGATCGCGCGTCCCATGGCGTGAATGGCGGAAACCGTGCCGAAGCGCTTCCAGCTGTGTCCGCCCGGGCCGTCGAAGTGCACGCGATAGCGCTTGGAGCCGGTGGCGGCGCAAAGCAGCCGGCCGACGTCAACGCCGTCAACCGAGATGAAGCCGTCGATCTTCATGCCGGACTTGTAGAACAGGTGCTTGGAGCCGCGCAGGTCTCCGTTGCCCTCCTCGCCCACCGTGCAGACGAAGGCGACGTCGCCCACGGTCCTGATGTCGAGCTCCTGCATCGTGCGCAGCACCTGCAGGATGACGGCAAGGCCTCTGGCGTCATCGCTGATGCCGGGGGCGCGCAGAATGCCGTTGTCGTTCTTCACCTTGACGTCGGTTCCCGCGGGAAAGACCGTGTCCTGGTGCGCGCCGAGCACGAGCATCGGGCCGTTGCCCGTGCCCTTGCGGATGGCGATCACGTTGCCCTCGCTGTCGCGGGTGACGTCCGTGAGGCCAAGTTCCTTGAAGCGGCGGATCAGATCCGTGCCGCGGTTCTCTTCGTGGAATGGGGGCGCCTCGATCTCCGTGATGGCGATCTGGTCGGCGATCGTGAGCTGCTCGTCGCGCTTGATGGCGGCGAGAGCCTTTTGGACTGTCTCATTGCCCATCAACGCTTCGCGGGCTGCGGAGTACTGGGGCAGGACAGGAGCGAGTTCTTCGGGTTTCATCGGTTTGTCTCCGAAAAGTCTTACCAAAAAATCCTAGGCACTTTACCCTATTTTTTGCCTGGCAGAGCCCTCTGACAGGACAAAAGTCAAAGGTTGTCGGCAACAGGCTCCTGTTTAGTCCCTCCCTGCAATGATGCGTGCCGTTGCGCCCAGACTCTCCCCACCTGCCTGAAACCAGCGCTTTTGCGGAGTGCTTTAGATGCACCCAAAGGCGGTGATATGGGTTTGTAGTTTGATAGCAAATTGCTGCTTTTTGCTTGATACAGACATCGAGGTTCCGTCCGTTTTCCGTCCCCACCGGGGGAAGCGTTTCCATCACCTTTTTTGAGGAATCATCATGAGGAAATCCGTACTAGCAGCTGCCGTGCTTGGTGCCTTTGCCGGATCGGTCCTTGCGGCTGATGTCACGCTCTATGGCGTTGTTGACACCGGTCTGCAGTTCCTGCATCAGAAAACCAGGATTCAGGGGGATGTGGTCAAGACCAATTCGTTCTCGATGGAGTCGGGCCGTCAGGCAGGCTCCCGCTGGGGGCTGAAGGGCTCCGAGCAGCCTCCTGCGGCCCAGTCCAGAGAAACTGCGGGTTCTAGAGTCTGAGGCCGCAGGATGGATTGCCTGCTATGGCATGATGTGCGCGGGATTGCCGTAGCGGCGGTCGAGCGGAGCGCTGAAGAAGCGCCCGTCCATGACTTTGGCGATCAGCTTCGCCTTGTCTTCAGGCTTGACCGAGGGATCCGCATCCATCGCCTTGAAGACCTTCTTGGGATCCATCCGGTAAGTGGTCATGCGGGCATTCGCCTTGTTGGCGTCGGCATCCAGATACATGTAGGTCGGGCCGCCCTTGACGCTGCTCCAGGGATGCCACTTGACTAGCCCCCTGCCGTTGGGCGTTCCGTTGTGCAGGAAGTTGCCGATGTAGGCTTGAACGAGCCGGGAGAGGTCCGTCACGCCCTCGTTGCGGTACGCATTCGGATACTTCTTCTGCAGATCGAATTTCTTTTCCGAAAACACGAAGTCCATGTGGATGCCGTGCTTGGAGCCGTGCACGAAAGCCATTTCCTCGCCCACGATGCCGGGTTCGGTTCCCCAGCGGAAGGATGCGACGTAGATGGGGCTCTTCGTGTGGCGGCTGATGCGCTCGGCGGACTGCTGGGTATTCGCGTAGCCGAAGAACTGGCTGCCGTAGCCCGAGGCAAAGGCATATTGGGCGTGCTTGTAGGCATCGGTCATGACGGACTTGTCGGCCACCCAGTCCTTGAAGAGCGGATCGGTTGCGCAGTAGAACTTGAACTCGGTCTTGTCGGCTAGGAGCAGCAGCGGAACATCCGAGACGCTCCTTGCGTCTGCGGCGCTGTCGTACACGGCAAAGCCCTTGCTCGGCAGCACCTTGCCGTCGGCAAACAGATGCGGGAAGACGCGCATGCGGATTCTCGCTCCGCTCATCAGTCGTACAAGCCGCTTGGCGTCGATGCCGTAGAGCCATTGGCGCACATCCTCGCCTCCGGCTTTGATCCAGACCGCGGCGCTCTCCGCGTCGACGGCCTTTCCGTCCTCGACGGCGAGCTTGGCGAATGCCCGGGTGTGAATTGCCTCGGCCCATTCGGGCGAGGACATTGTTTGGCTGCCGGAGAACGACATGGCCTTCTGGAACTTGCCCTTGAAAATCGGCGAAGTCAGGATCGCCATGACGTCACGGCCGCCAGCAGAGTGGCCGGCCAGCGTGATGTTCTTCGGATTGCCGCCGAAGCTCACGATGTTCTCGCGGACCCAGTCGAGCGCCGCATTGATGTCAAGCAACGTGAAGTTTCCGGAATTCTCCTCCGCAGTGCCGTTCTTGAGCGCGCCCAGCTCGACAAAGCCCAGAGGTCCGAGGCGGTAGTTCAGCCCCACCACGATCGCATTGGCATTGGCGGCAAGCGCCTTGCCGTAGGAGGCGGCGGTCGAGGCGCCGGTCTGGTTGTTGCCGCCGTGCAGGAAGACCATGACGGGCAGATTGCCGTCCGGAGTGTTGGGACGCCAGATGTTCAGGTACAGGCAGTCATCCGAGCCGACGGGCTTGCCTTTCTGGATCTGCAGGGCGCGGGCCGGCACTTTGGTGGCATCGAGAACTTCGGCATGCAGTGCGGGCTTGACGGGAGCCTTCCAGCGCAGTTCTCCGATCGGAGCTCGTGCATAAGCAATGCCCAGGTATGCCTGGGTGCGGCCCTGCTCTTCGAGCATTCCCTTTACCAGACCCTGGGCGGTGTGGCGCACCAGGGATACCGTGCTGGCCTGGGTGGACGGCTCGGCCGGAGCCTGGGCTGCCTGTGCTGGCAGCCCCGTGCACAGGCCAGCAAATAGCGCGGCGTGGATGAGACGGGTTGCAATATTGCGGGACATTGTTTGATACCTCCTCGTAAACAAGTTGGAGGAATTGTGCATGTGCAGCCGCTCATCAACAAGCAATTTATCGCATTGACAAATATCAAATATGAGAGTTACATGAAGTGGATGTTATGATTCAGCTCATGAATCTGAAACAAAATGCATGATCTATGAAGGTTTACTTCGCGTGAACTGATTCATAATGTGAGAAAAATGGGATTTGTTAATCTCAGAATTGCATAAGATTAGGGTTAATACTAGGTATCGAAATGTCAGATGTTTCGCTCAAAAGCTGGGAGCTGCTGGTGTGCGCCGCAGAAATGGGGTCTGTGCAGCAGGCCGCTGATCGTCTGGAACTTGATCCGACCACGGCGGGCCGCATGCTGGTCAAACTTGAGCGCTGGCTCGGACGTACGCTCTTCGTGCGCCGTGTCCGTCCGTTCGCGCTCACGGAGGCGGGCAGAAGCGCTGTTGAGAAAATGCGTCCGGTGCTTGAGTCGTACCATCAGGTCGAAAGCAGTCTGCGCAGGGACTCGAGCGAGCTGAAGGGACTGATACGCATCTCTGCGGCAGGCGGCTACGCAAGCGAAAAGCTCATCCCGGAAATCATGCGGTTTTCCGATATCTACCCTCAGGTCGAATTCGATATTTCTGTTGCAAGGACGGAGCGCGATCTGCAGCGCGATCTTGTCGACATCGTGCTTGTCACCGACAAGCCCAAGACTGAGAATCTCGTTGCCCTCTGGCGCGACCATTCCGTATTCATACCGATCGCCTCGCCTGAGTACCTGAACCGCTTCGGCCGGCCGGAGCACCCCGCCGATCTGGCCGCACACACGGGCTTCTGCTACACGGGACCCGTTCGCGAGCCGGCAGCGTTTCTGGAAAAGGACGGCAAGCGTGCCTACTTCACATGGAAGAGGCGCATCACGGTCTCCGACATCCTCGCCGTCAAGAACGCGGTGCTCGAGGGTTACGGGTGCGCCGTCGACATGCCGATCGTGCACTGCTACAGGGAGATCGAGGAAGGCAAACTCGTGCCCATCCTGGGCGGCTGGCGCGTGCCTACGCGGGATCTTTTTGCGGTCACGACCGAGGAAAAGTACGGTCTGAAGCGCATCCGCACATTCCTTGACTGGTATGTTCCGCGTTCTGTGACGGCGGGCAGGCTGCGCGACCGGACGATCGCAGAAAGGATCGGCCTGCTGATCTGATCACAGAGACTGTCCCCCCGCCCTTTCGCCCATAAAAAACGCCCGCCGGGGAAACCAAGGCGGGCGTTTCTGAAGCGAGATTCTCGCTGGAAGCTTATTCGATCACTTCCGGCTCGACGGCTCTTTCGAGCCTCTGGAACTTCGCTTCCATCACGTTCATCACGAAGTCGCCGAGCTTTTCAAGCTCACCGACGATGGACGAGTACATCGTGCCAAGGGCGAACGAGTACTTGTGCTCGTTGATGTCGTCCATGTTCTTGGACTTGAGCTCGGTGCGCAGATCGTTGATCTTCTTTTCCAGCTCGACGGAATGTGTCCAGATGCTGTCGTCCTGGCCGTTTTTGAGACCCGCGATCATCGTCTCGATGCTCTGGGCCACGAGGCCTGCGATCAGGCGGATGTTGGCCATCTGCTCATCGGTGAAGGATTCCTTGCGGTTCTGCTTGAGCTTGAGCGTACGGGAGATGTTGAAGCAGGAGTCGCCCACGCTCTCGAGCTCGCTGATCTCGCGAAGCATCGAGCGCACGCGCGCCTTGGCGTGGTCGGACATGTGGGCGTCCGAAGCATCGCTCAGGTAGTTGGCGATCTCGTATTCCATGTTGTCCGAGGCGTGTTCGCTCTTGTCGATCTTCTCAAGAAGCTTTGCGAACTCCTCGCTGTCAGAGCGGGCGGACGCTTCAATCAGGGACTGCACGTCGGCAAACGCCCTCTGCTCATGCTCGGCAAAGGCAAGGATCGCCTTCTGGGCCTGCAGCACCGCGATTTCGGGGGTCTTCATCAGGCCGCTCGTCAGGAACTTCAGGTGGAACGCATCGACGTCCTGCTTGTCCTCGTCGGGCTTGGGTTTGATGAGCGGGCAGACATAGCGCTCGAGCTGCGGGATGAACCAGATCAGGATTGCGGTGTTGATCAGGTTGAAGCCCGTGTGGAACGCGGCCAGAACGAAGCTCAGAAGCGAAGCGTTCGCAAGGAACTCGCTCTGGGGAACGCTTCCGCGGGTCATCGTCGGATCGTATCCGACCACGGCGCAGGCGGCATCCACGAACGGATGGAACACCAGCAGCATCCAGAGCACGCCGAATACGTTGAAGAACAGGTGGGCAAAAGCGGCCCGGCGGGCGTTGACGTTCGCGCCGAGGGCGGCGATGTTCGAGGTGATCGTCGTGCCGATGTTCTCACCCATCACGAGCGCGATGCCCTGGTAGATCGGAAGCACGCCGCTTGCGCACAGGATCATCGTGATCGCCATGACGGCTGCCGAGGACTGCACGCAGAACGTAAGCACGCCTCCGATCAGCAGGAACAGGATGGTCGTGGAGAACGCCATCGGATCGAAGGACGTGAAGAAGTCAAGCAGAACCTTGTTTTCGCCGAGGTTCATGCTCACGCCCGTCGCACGCAGCGTCCCCAGGCCGAGCAGCAGGAACGCAATGCCGAACAGGAAGTCGCCGATGTAGCGGCGCTTCTTGTTGTAGATCAGGATGATGCCGAGGAAGAACGCCGGCCAGACAACATTCGTGATGTTGAACGAGAAGCCCGCGGACATGATCCACGCGGTGAGCGTCGTGCCGATGTTCGCGCCCATGATGATGCCGATTGCCTGCGCCAGAGTGAGCAGACCGGCATTCACAAAGGACACCGTCATCACCGTCGTTGCAGTCGAGGACTGCACCGTTGCCGTGACAAAAGTGCCGGCCAGAACCGATGTGAACCGGTTCGTTGTCATCGTGCCCAGAACACGACGCAGCTGCGGACCCGCCATCTTCTGCAGCGCTTCGCTCATGACTTTCATGCCGTACATCAGCATGGCGAGCGAACCAAGCAGCTTGAGTCCGACCATGACATAGCTGTCCATAGATTCCCCTTTGTTTTTTTGCTATCAGCGCGACGGTTTATATCTAAATTGATCTAGATGCAAGTACAGTCACGCACCTAATCGTGTAAATATAGGGAAAACCCTTTCCAAATGGTAATTTCGTAATGAAGGAATCATCTAGGATGTTGCTTGTAGTCAATGGGATCTTAAATTCATCTGAAGAGCGCAAGCGGCAACAGACTGCAAAACGGGGAAGTTGGCACCTTACAAGCCTCTTCGCGCCTTGCCGCCCCCAGCAGCAGGCGCATCTGCTCGGCTCTGCCGGAAAGCACGTCGAGCGCTTCGGCTAGCGTTGCCGCCGGGGGATCGTCCTCGGTGTCCTCCGGCACGAGGTCCGCAAGGAAGTACCTCGGCTCGAGGTTCCGCTTCCCGCCGTGCACGAGGTCGACGCGAAGCGCCTCGCCCGAACGGATCCGCACCTGCAGCCAGGGGCCGGTCACCGTCCCTTCGCTGAGCGTCTCCACGCCCCAGAGCGATCCGTAGAACGCGTCCGCAGCCCGCATGATCGCGATGCTGCAATAGAGTCCGATCACGTAGGCCGCCTCGAGAAACTCCGGCCTCGCAAGGAGCCGGAGCACCTCTCCGGCACCCTCCCCGGCGAGCGCATCGGAAAACCGCGCGCCGCGCCCGAGCGGACACGCGGCTGCGAGCATGTGTCCGAGGCGGCGGTCGATGTAGGCGTCGGAAAGCGGCTCGTCCTCCTTTTTTTGGTTGACGAGCTGAACGTTCTCCAGGGCGTACCCGGCCTGGGCTGTGAACCAGATCTCCCGTGCTTCGGTTCTCTCGCGCTCGATCCGGTCCCGCACGGGCTTGACGGCAAATCCCGCGAGATGGACATTCTTCTTTGCGTGCTGCTTCTGGCGCCGGACGATGTCATCGGCCTGTCCGACGTAAAGCTGTCCCTGGGTGCGCATCTGCAGATAGACGCCGGCGTAGCCCTCCCCGAGGGCCTTGCCGATGCACTCGAGCCCCTCGTCGAGCTCGGCGGCCTCGAAAATCACCGTGTAGCCGCGGCTTGCGGCAAATGCCTTGAATTCTGCAAGGCTCTTCATGTGTTTTGCCATGAGTCTTTCTCCTTTGTTCCGTTATCTGTAAGTGCCCGCATCCCGCTCCAGGCGCGCCGCGGTGGCAAGGCGTCTGAAGAGCTGGTCATCGATGCGGCTAGCCGGGCTCGCCCCGACACGGGAGAGTTCGGCGGCAAGCGCCGGGTTCTTCGCAGCCATGTCGCGCAGGCCTGAAGCGATTTCCGCGGTATCCCGGTAGCCCGCGCCGAAGAAAAGCGCATTGCGCAGGGCAAAGTTGCTGTCGCGGCTTGCCTCGCGGTACGCGGCCCGCGAGACGAGAAGCAGTCCGCGCTCGAAGGCGGCTTGCCCCCGCGCCTGGTCAAGGCCCGAGGCCGCCGCGCCGCCCGCGCGCTCCATCCGCTCGGCGAGCCTGCCGCTGCCCGCTGCCGGGTCGGCCAGCGTTTCGGGCCGCGGCACTGCCGCAAGCGCGGCTGTTGCCGCCCGCCGCACGTGTGCGCCCTGGGCGGCGGCAGCCGCATCAACCCCCGAGCGGCTCCCTGCAAAGTACTCGGCGTTCAGGTCCGAGGCGCGCCGCATGCCGGCCGGCCCCACGGGATCGGCGGCGGACATCGCCTCCGCGCGTGCGCTGCCTGCCTCTTCGGCAAGCTGCATCTGGCTTGAGCGGCTGTACATCGCCCTGAGGGCCTGCTCGGGCGAGCCGAATCGGCTCACGGCTGAGCGCAGCACGTCGGCCGATCCGTCGAGCGTCGTGGTGAGCGCGCCCGACTTGGTTTCGGCGACGGTGCTCGAGGCGGTCTGCGCGGAGCTCTGCGTGAGCATCTGCTCGCGGCTTGCGGTGCGGCTTGCGGTAAGAGCTGCGCTGAAGCTGCGGGCGGCGCTGCGCACAGACTCGTCGCTGTGGGTTCTGGCGATGGTGTCGGCGGCGCTCTTGACCTGGCTGTAGGCGCGGCTCGAGCTCGTTTCGCTTGCCGTGCGGTCTTCGCCGCTTGCCCGGTCGATGAGGCTTTGCGCATCCTTCACGCTCATGCCGGTTGCAAGGCCCCCGGTCGCCCGCGTGCCGGATCCCGCCGCGACTGCAGCGGGGCCCGAGCCGCCCGCACCGGGGAGCGCCACCGCGCCGACGCGCCCCGAGCTAGAGAATTCGCTTGCCTCTGAAACCTGGTCGGTGCTCGTCGAGGCGACCGCGCTCCCGGCGCTGATCGAGCGCGAGGCCGATTCGGATGCCGAGCTTGAAGAGACCGCGGCGCGCATTTCGCCGAGCGCCTCGCGCAGGGCCCCGGCGAACGCGCGCTGGGCCGCATCCGTGCTCTGCATCGAATCGCTGATGGAAAGGCGCGCCGACGAGGTCCTTGCCGTCCCGTGGGTGAAGGCGTTGCTTGCCGAGGTGCTGCGCATGAGCGCCCCGGTCTCGCTCTGGGAGAGTCCGAGCGAGATCGCCGTGCGGGTTGCGCCCGTCACTGCGCCGCCCTCGGTGCGGGTCACTTCGCCGTAGGCGTCGCCCGTCACGAGCTTTCCCGAGTCCGCGGTGCGGATCGAGCGGTTCGCCTGGTTCGCGCTGCGGTTGTTGGTGGAGACGTTCTCGAGCGAGACGTTGCCCTGGGAGATGTTCCCCGAGGCAAGGGACGCGCCCTGGCCCGAGGCCGCGGCCTGCGCGGGTGCCGTGAGATTGCCCACGAGCTGGCCTACGGCCATGTCGCCGGCCCGCACGAGCGCGTAGCTGATCATGGGCACCGCGCACATGAGAAAGCCAGCGATCGCCTGGCTGCTCGCGCCGGTTTCGCGGATGAGCGAGGCGGCTGCAAGGGAATTGCCCCCGAAGGCTTCGGCAATGCGGGTGTACGGATGTGCGTCGAGCGCAATCATGAGAAAGTTCACCACGCTGCAGAGCGCCGGCCAGAGCTCCACCGTCACCAGCAGCATCAGGTACGAGCGCAGCACGCCGCCCATGGCCCGGCCCATCGCAAGGCTGAGCAGCACGATGAGCGGAAAGCACGCGATGATGACGACTTCAAGCGCATTGCGGATCTTCGGGAGCGACTCTTCGGCAATCCGGGCCATCGTCCGGTAGTTGATTTCGCTCGCGAGGCTCCCCTGCGCCTTTGCCAGTCCCACGGCAAGCGCCAAGGGGCTTTCGCTCCGGACGGCCGCGCTTTTCACGGCTTCGGGTACGACCGTGAGCATGAGCGCGTGCTTCAGGCTCGCGTCCATCGAGCGCGACAGCCCGAGGAGCAGGCTTTCGGCCTGGGGCAGCGCCGCGGCGATCATCGCCGAGGGATCGGCGTGGGTGCCCGCAAGGCGGCTCCCGAGCACGGCCTTCACGGCGGGCAGTTCAACCTCTTCGAGCACCCTGCCCGCATATTCCATGGCAGCCGGACAGCGCAGCACCGTTCCGTCCGGCATGGGGGCGCTGCGCGCCGGATTCACCCAGCCGTCTCGGCTGATGTCGGCCCAGAGGTCCGTCGAATGCGTGAGCGCCGCGGCCTTGGTGCGGTCCGTGAGGAGCTCCGGCATCACGCAGTGCCGCATCAGTGCGTCAAAGGTCGATCGGCCTTCGCTTGTCACCGGTCCCAGACTCTGCATCACTTCAAGCGCGCGCTCGGGAAAGACCGCACCGAACCGGCTGTAGCGGTCCGCGTCCACGCTCGAGAAGACGTTCTCGTAGGTCTGCGTGAGCCACCAGCCGATGCGCGTGATGCTCGAAGCGACGATGCCGATGCCGGCGGGAACGTTCGCCACCGGATAGACCTCGGCGCTGCGCACGTCGTGCACGACGACCGTCACGCGCGGGGCGACCGCGATGAACCAGAAGAGCACGCAGCAGGCAAAGCTCGTGATGACATGCCGGCCCTCGGCGCGGGTCGAGCCGATGAGCAGCGCGCCGATGATCATCGCGAGCACCAGGCACGTGCTGAGCGTGAGAAACTCCGTGCTCGAGCGCACGGCGGCCAGGGCTTCGAGCAGGTTGCGCACGATCTGCCCGTTCCAGTAGGCGTAAAACGTATAGCCGTCCATGGATTGCCTCCTGCTGCTATTTCCCCGTGAGGCCGCCGCCCGAGGGCATCAGCCGCTCAAGCGCGAGCGCCGCGTTTCCCTTCAGGGACCGCTCGACGTGCTCGATCTGCTCGATCATCGCCCCGGCGCGGATCATCGACTGCATGACCGTGTCGCGTCTTCTTGCGAGCTGAGCGTCGATCTCGCCGATCCGGGCAAGGAGCTTTTCGGCATGCTTCTGGTGCTCGAGCGTGACCGAAGAGCCGGGGCTCGCCTGCAGGGCCTGCCGCACGTCCCGGTTCAGGCCCTCGAGCGCCGTTGTGATCGCCTCGTAGGCGGCCGCGCGCACGTACGCGCTCACCAGATCGGCGGCGATGCCGCGGTAGCGCGACAGGCTCGCAAGGTTCAGCACGCGCAGCAGTGGGACCGAGGAGAGCGCCGAGAGCAGCACGAGCTCGTCGTCCGTGACCAGCGCCGCATTGCGGCTCTCGATCGCGCCGAGGTAATGGGCTGCCGCCGCCTGCATCTGTGCCACAAGGCTTGCCTCGCCCATCGCCTCGGTCTTCGGAGCCAGGCACTTTCTCGTTTCGTCGCACGCGAGCCGCACGACGGCCCCGGCGCTCTGCTCCTCGTCAAAGAGCACGGGCAGCAGGTCGACCCCGGCGATCTCCCGCGCGGAGAGAACCTTGTCGGCTCCCGAGCCGCTTTCCCGGAAGATCGTTGTGCCGAGCATCGTCATCATCGTTTCCTTGAGCGCGGTCGAGCCGCGGGCGAAATTGCCCGAGCCGAGCAGCGCCCAGGTGAGATTGATCTGCGGGGCGTCAAGAACGTTCCCCTGCGAGTCCCTGCGCTCGGGGGCGCTTGCGACTGCCTTCGCGCCGTTGTCCCGCACGAGACGGTCGGCTTCGGACTGGTCGGCCGCCTCGCCTTCGCTTCTCAGGCTGTTTTTTGCGGCCTGCACGACGCGGGCGATGTGCGTTGCCGCTCCCGTGTCCTCAAGCAGCGACTGCGCCGCCTGGCACGAATCGCTGTAGCGGTTGGTGTAGGAGCGGATGAGGTCCGCGTACCGGCCCACCATTTCATTGAGGTCCGGAGCCATGGTCTGGAGCGCAAGCTGGAACGCCAGGCCCGGCAACGCCGTGCCCACGCTTCGCAGAAACGAAACGAACTCTTCGCGCGAGGGGATGGAAAAGGCGCCGAGAAACAGGTCGATGCCGCCGCAGCCCGCCTTCAGGGACGGGGGCGAAATCGAAAACGGCGTGAAGTCGCGGCGCTTTGCGTGGTAGACAAAGCCTCCGCCCGTCATGGTGGTGAGGCTTTCGCTCTCGACAATGCCGGCGGGCGTGACGTTCGCCCCCTCCTTTGCTTCGTCGATGAAGTCGGAGACGAATCCGCCGCGGGCGGCAAGGCTCGCGGCGCAGAGCGCGGCGAAGAGGGCTGCCCGCAGCGGCGTTGGATGGTGGTTCATCGGGTGGTTTCCTTCTGATGGTTTTCGGTAAGCCGCATGAGCCTGCGGCCGATTTCGGTGGAATCGACAACGCCCGTTGCGATGATCCGGGCGTTTTCGAGCATCGCCTTCTCGCGCTTCACAAGAACAAGCGCGGGAAAGTGCGTGAGGCCCCCGGCGGTCTTCTTCTCCAGGCCGGCCGCTGCCGCCGCCTCGGGCATGAGGGGCAGAGCTCCCGAGACCGAGAGCGTGACGAGCTCAAAGCCGTATCCGGCGGCAAATCGCCTTGCGATGGGGGCCATGAGCTCGGTAAGGCGCGAGCCGTCGGCAAAGAAAATGAGCCCCCAGTCGCTCTTTGGCAGGGCGTGCAGCCCCTGCTCCACCGACTGTTCCCGCTCGCGCGAGAGCGTTGTGCTTGCCAGGTTCACCGTCGGATGCAGCGCGGTCCAGTCAAAGCGCGGGTTCTGCAGCAGCGTGTCGCGCCAGGCGTCGGAAAACGCCGCGGCCTTCTGCTGCACGAACGCGTTCGCTTCGAGGTAGGCAAGAATGTTTTCTCGGCTGGGATCCATGACGGCGCGCTCAAGGCGGCGCTCGCGCTCGGCCTTGAGCCTGGCCAGGCTCGTGATCGCTTCGAGCGGCTTTGGCGCCGCCCTGCGCTCCTCCCCGGCGTTCTCCCCGTAAAAGAGAAACGGCCGCTCGGGCTCGCGCCAGACGTCCCGCTCCCAGAAGGTTTGGGCCGGGAGGCCTGTGGCTGCAGCGGCAAGCGCCGCAGCAAGAAACAGATGGGCAATGCGGGTCATGGGGTGCTCCTTGTGGTGGAAGAAGACGCGGGGCAGGAAGCGCCGGCGCATTTGCCGCCAAAGCCGCCCGCGTCCGGGACGGAGGCGGCTTCTGCACGGACGGCCTCTCCCGCCCGCGCCTTTGTCCCTTCGCTTGCGGCGCCGGCCGCCGCGGCCGAGCTCGAAGCGACTTCGGAGATGATTTCCGAGAGGTCGATCGTGCCGAAATCCAGGTTCTGAAACTCGCTGATCGTGAAGCCGCGGCACTGGGGCGATTCGGGCGTGCCCCAGCCCAGGCCGAGCTGCCGGCGGCCCTGCACCTGAACGCTGCGCGCAAGGTGCGAGTTGAAGCAGCACCAGGACTCGCGCTTTTCAAGGCACGTCCCGCCGCCCTTTTTCGCGCAGTAGCTGCCGACATAGTGGCAAAGGCCGTTCGCGGCCCGCACCGAGTGCATCCGGTCCTCGGGGGTGCAGGAGAAGTACTCGGCGGCCATCTGCCCGGCGACGCTCGCGAGGAACCCCATGGGCGAGAAGGAGAACGCGAGGGAGCCGCCCTCGAGCGAGGCCGTCACGCCGTAAAAGGAAAAGCTCGGGGTGTAGGCGCCGCTTGCCGCATTGCCGTAGAGCGCGGTCAGCAGTCCGCTCGTCGCCTCGCTGGCCGAGAGGATGTCGTACACGAGCGGGCTGCCCGCGTACTTGATCGCTTCCCCCGCAAGCTGCACGCCGGCAACGAGCGCAACGGAAAAGGCGCTGTTTGAGAGCGCCGCGGAACCCGCGTTGTCGTGCCGGCAGCAGGAAAAGCCCGCGGCCTTTACCGAGCAGCTGCTCGCGCTGCCGCCGAAGATCGAGGCGCCCGGCGCGTCGCCGTAAACCGTGGCCTGGCGCGCGATCTCAAGGACTGCGATGCCCCGCACGAAGTCGCTGCTCGACTCCATGGGCGCCTCGGCGCACACGCCTCCCACGCAGAGCGTCTCGTCGCACGCCGTGCCGGTCGTCACGGAGCGGCGCTCGCCGCCACATTCATAGGTCTTGGAGAGCATCCGGCACTCGGCTCCGGGCTCGGGATCGAGGCACTCGACACCCTTGAGCCTGCACGTGCCGTCCCGTTCCAGGTCCGTGCACGAGCTCACGCGCTCCGTAGCCGTGCCCGTCGTGCAGGTGTACGTCACGCGCTTTTCGCGGCACGAGCCGTCGGGGTGGCGCGAGAGGCATTCCTCGGAGCCCGCCCTGCACGAGGCATCCGATTCGAGCCCTGCGCAGTGCGAGATCTCGACCCGGCCGACTTCGGCCGACTCGGACGAGATGAACTCGGCTTCGCCCGCATCGGCCGCTTCGCGCCCGCCGGAGCAGCGGTAGACAAAGCGCCTGGCGTCACACGATTCGCCTGAGCGCGCCGTGCACTCTTCGCGCTCGAGCGTGCAGGAGCCCTCAGATGCAAGCGCCTGCAGGCTGCGGCAGGTCGAGTTCCGGACGGTTCTTCTGCACGAGAGCTCGCGCTCGTACGCCCAGCAGGGGCTCGTCATTTTGCGGCCGTTCACGGTGCGCACCGCGGGCTCGCTGTCCACGCATCGCTCGGCGACGACCTCGCACTCGGTGCCCTCGGGCGCGGAGATCTCGGCGCAGGCGCCAAGGTCTTCCGTGAGGGAGTTGAGCGCCTGGGTGACGGTGGAGACGTGCGTGGCATCGCCGGCTTCGACGACGCCCGCGGGAATCTCCTTGTCAACGCACCGGTACCGGCCTTCGGGCACGCACCCCTCCCCCGAGCAGGCGGGGGCCTTGATGCGCGTGCAGCCCTGAGCGGCAAGCACCGAGCAGCCGCTTCGGGTGACGCCCCCGCAGGCGTAGGTGCGGATGCATTCGGTGTCCGATTCGTTGCAGGTCTCGCTTTGCAGCCGGCAGGAGCCGTCCGAGAGAATCTCCGAGCAGGCCGACTCGTCCACCGTCCGCGCCCGGGCTTCGGTCTGTCCCGTCCAGGCGGCGTTCAGCGCGGGAAGCGCGATTTTCGATTCGCACGCCCAGCGCTCGCGGTACGCAAGGCACGTTTCCGAGCCGTCGCTCCCCGTCACGCGCTGCGCGCAAGCGTAGTCGCTCCGGCGGCACTTGCCGGGCCCCGAACGGGATGCGTCCGCAGAGAGCGTGCTGCAGCCGTCCGCTTCTGCGCTCTCGTCGGTGAGGCACGACTTCTTTTCGGTGTACGCCCAGCAATCGCGCGTCACGGCGATGCCGTTCACGATGCGCGTGCCGCCCGGCTCGCTGCAGGTGCGCTCCGTGACGATGCATTCGCCCCGGGCAATCCCTGCGGCACAGAGGACGGCCGCCAAGCCTATATACAGGGAGAGGCGCAGAAGACGGGTCATCTGGTGCACTCCTCGATCCAGTATTCGGCCTCGGCCGTCTTCTGATAGCGGGTGAAGGCAAAGAGCCTGTGGATGTCGCCCGTGCGCACGCGCGAAGAGCCTGTTCCCTGATAGACCGTGAGCGTGACGTCAGCCGTGCAGGTCGCGCCTTCGCAGGAGAGCTCGCCCGCAAACCGCGCCGTATTGCCGCCGACGACGACCGGGCTGTCGAAGGTCTTTGCTGACACGAGAAGCGACGCGCCCCCGTTCGCCTCAAGGCGCAGCGTCGGGGTGCGCCCGTCCTCCGAGGCGCACGTGTAGGAGAGCGTCAGGGTGTCCATGCCGGGGACGGCGTCCTCGGCAAGAGCGGCGCTTTCGGTGTGCGATGCGCTCTGGACGGAACCCGGCGAGCAAGTCTCGCCAGGGATGACCGAGAGCCTGCGCACGCAGGTCTTTTCGCTCACGCGGTACACCCCTCGAGTGCAGGCGGCGATGTGGTAGGACTTGACGGGGGCCGAGACGGCGAGCGTGCAGGAGCGGCTCTGGGCGTTCTGCTGTCCCTCAAGGCACGCCCAGGTGTCGACCGTGCGGGTTTTGGCAACGACCGGTACGCTGCAGGTCGCGGCAATGCGCTCGGCATAGGTTTCGCTGCAGGCATAGGTGCTCGTGAGGCTCGTCACGGGGACGCTCTCGATGGTGCAGGTGCGCTCCTCGGAGCTGCCGATGATCTGCACGGTCTGCTCTTCGCAGGTGCGGGTCACAGGGGGCGTTGAGACCTCGCTCGTCACCGGGCGGCAGTTTGCCGCACTCATGGAAAAGCCCCCGAGCGCTACAGTGTCCGGCGCGCTCTGCGTGACCGCGCGGCGCATTGCGGATATGGCGCCGGTGGGATCGGGGTCGATGACGGGGCGCTCGATGCCGCCCCGGTCCACAACCTGCACGGCGCGGCAGCGCGGATCGCTGGCCGAGGCGCATGCGTCGGCGTCGATCCGTCCCGGACTGTAGAGAATTCCCTGCCCGCCCGCGGCAAGCGCACTCATTGAGGCGGTGTCGCCGCCATTGCGGGCGGCATGCGCGGCAATGCCCTCGCTCGCCTGGAGCGCCCTGTAGTCGGGAACCGTCTGCGCCGCGGCGGCGCCTGCGGCTGCAACGAGCGGGAAAAGGATGATCCCCCTCATGGAGCGGCTCCGGCGGGAAGGCGCCCGAGCGCTTCCGTGAGAAACGCGGCAAGGTCGCGGTTTTCGTCTCCCCGGCGCTCGAGCACGTGCCGCAGCGCCCGGCGCAGCGTCACCTGTCCGCGCACGATGTAGACCGGGCCCTGGGCCTTGTCCGTCCCCCGGCCTTCGATCACGAAGACGGGAACGCCCTCGACGCCGTACGCCTCAAACGGATCCGGGCTGATGAGAAGCTGTCCGCCCTCGCCCACGAACGCGCCGATGTTCATGAGCGCCTGGTTCACGTGCCGGCGGTTTTCCTTCCGGATCGCATCCGGCGCGGCAAAGTGCGCGCGCTGCTCGAAGTCCTCCGGCACGGGCAGTCCGCGCAGGATCACTTCGCCTCCGATCCGGGGCGCCTCGCTTGTGAGCGTGCGGACGTATTCGGGCGCAAGGGACGTGCTCACCGCGACGCGCACCCGGAAGGGGAGCGTGTGCGGAAGCGAAAAGTCAAGGCCGCCCGCGCAGGCTGCGGCAGCGGAAAGTCCTGTCAAAACAGCGAAGAATGTCTTTTTCATGTTGGATTGTGCATTGCTTGAAATGTGGAAATCAGTAAAAATGCGGCGCTAGAAGAAGCCGCTTCCCTGGCAGCAGTCCCGCAGCCGCCAGAGCAGGATCGCCCCGTCTTCGCCCGTCACGGGCGGGGTGCGTCCCGCGCCCCAGGTCTGGGTCGGCGCGCCGAGCGCGTGGCAGCAGGTGCTGCCGCTTGCCTCGGGTCTCGGATAGATGAGCTGTGTGCGCCAGACGTCCTTGCGCGGAATCGGCTGGAAGTACGGACCGCACTGGCCCGCCTTGCCGTACGCGGCCCAGAGCACGCCCTCGCGGGCGAGCTTCACGCTCATGCGGGCGGCGATGAGATGCCAGGCGGCAAGCGGGCTTGTCATCTGGGCCATCCAGCCGCTTAAGGGATAGAGGCTGCCCTGGCAGCCCGAGCACCAGAAGAGCTCCGGGCGCGGTGCGCCGAGCGTTGCCGCGGCGCAGTCCGCCGCGCATGCGGCGACCGCCGCCGGATTTGAGAAGATCGCCGACTCGGGGGTGACAACGAAGGCCGCGACCGCATCGTTCCATAAGGGGTCGAGCTCTGTGAGGTAGGCTAGATCCCAGGGGCTCTGCTCAAGGCAGACCGTGTCAAGGAGCGCTTCCAGAACGAAGAGCCAGGGCGTGTGAAACCAGTGCGCCTCGTAAAAGGCCGTGTGCCTGCCGCCCTCCTCGCCGACGCGTCCGCGCGAGCTGCTGCGGCCGTGCGCCGGCGCCTGCAGTCCCTCGAAGGCGACGCCGCCCAGCGTCGGAAAGCACCAGGGATGGCGCACGATCTCCACGGTGCGCAGCGGCTCCCAGAACGACATGTTCAGTCCCACGCGAAGCGAGGGGCCGGCGCCGCACGTGCACACGGCGGGCGCGTCCGTTGCGGGATCCGTGACGCCCTTTGCCGAGAGTCTTGCTCCCGCGACCTTGATCGGAAAGATGCAGCTCCAGCAGACTTCCGTCACCGGATTGGTGACGCGGCCGCGGCAAAGGCCGCTTGCCTCAGACATGGCCGGGAATGCGCAGACGAGAGCGCAGAACAGGATCACGAGAGGCGCCTTCATGCCGCGTCTCCCGCGGCCTCTTCCCCGCTTTCGGGCTCTCCCGCCTTTCTCAGGATGGGATCTGCCGCGGCCGAAAGGCTCCTTGCCCACTGCGGCAGCTTGCGGTCGCCGAGCACCGCCTTTTCCGCGCCGCCCAGCGGAAAGGTGACGGACCAGCCGCCAAGGCGCCGCTCAAGAAGGAGCGGACTGCCGTAGTTGCCGATCACGGCGCCAAAGAGCCCCGCGGGATCCTCCACGACGAGGCACCGCCTTTCGTGCCGCACCATCATCCGGCGCACCTCGTCCGTGAGCCTCGGCGTGACGACGATCAGTTCACCGAGCGATATCTGCGAGATGTTGAGCGCGGCAAGCCGGTGCCGGGGATTGGCAAGGTCGCACAGGAAGATCGGCAGGCGCCGCGTCCAGCCGAGGTACGCCTGGCCGTTTTCCCGGGTAAGCAGCTGATAGGCGCTGCCCGCGAGCCGCGCAAGATCCGAAGTTGCCGTTTCAAAATACCGAACGAGCCGCAGCCTGACGGTCTGCTCGCGGGTGAGCAGCTCCCCGTCGTACCCGGTGCGGAAGGCGTTGCGGCGCCGCTCGGGGGCGTCCTTGGCAAAGAGTTCCTGAAGCGTCTTCTCGACCGAGCGCTTTGCCTCATGGGGATTGAAGCCGCGCACGAGGTCCGAGGGCGTCGCGTGCCCCTTTTCCAGGACGAGCGTGAGCGCGGAGAGCGCCGCGGTGGCAAGCCGCTCGCCCCCTGCCGTGCGCCCGATCTGCGCATACTGCAGGGCGCTTCTGAGCTGCAGCACGAGTCCGTCGGCGTCGATCCCGGGGGCATTTGCCCGATTGAGCCCGGCGATGTCGCGCCGCATGTCGCTGCGTTTTCTGAGTTCTGTCATGGCTGAGTCTCCGTGGTGTTCTTTGCGGTGAGATGCCCGGCAAGCAGCGCGAGCGCCTCGCGGCCCCCCTGCCTGCTCGCCGGGATTTCAAAAACCGTGGCCCGCGTCCCCTCGATCGAGACGATCGACGGGAGCGCGGCGATGGAAAAGCGGCGGGCCAGGACGGCGTTCTGGTCGGCGTAGAGCCGCACGTCCGAGAGATGCGGCGGGTTCCTCAAGGGGCCTGCCATCACGACAATTCGCGCCGGGGCAAGGGCTTCAAGGGCCTGACGGGCGCACAGGCACTCGTCCTGCCTTCTCGTGTCGGCAAGGATGTACGTGCGGCGCAGCGTCCCGATGGCAAGCCTTGCGGCGCCTGAGAGCTGCGCGCTCTGATCGGGCGTGAGGAGCTCCAGGCTGCGGCTCGCAAAGCGCGTCGCGCGCGGCAGGTCGCGTCCCGTGAAGCGATCGGCCCGCTCACGCATCGTCTCGAGCGCTTCGCGCCGCTTCTGCTCGAAGAGCCCGAGGCGGCCCGCCTCCTTCACGCGCGCGGCAAGCACCCGCTTCCAGTCTGGCTCGATGACGGGGCTCGTTGCCGAGATGGTTTCATCAAGCAGAACGGCGCTTGCTGCGGATTGCGCAGCCAGGGCAAGCGCGAGGATGCCCGCCAGGGTGGTTCGTTTCATTTGGCCTCCTTCAGACGTCCGAGCACGTCCCGCACGAGCTCGGAGGTGCGCTCTGCGCCCGCCGGATAGGCGAGCGCGCTTCGTGCCGGGAGCACGACCGCCCCCTCCCGCTCGATCCAGCGGGCAAGCACGGCGCGGGTTTCGCGCTCGACGGCCTGCTGCCCCGAGAGCGCCCCTTCAAGCGCCACCCGGCCAGGATCAACGACGATGAGCGGGACTTCTCGCGGCAGGGCCGCCGCAAGGGCAAAGCCGGCGGCCGCGCACCAGAGTATTTCGCGCAGTCCAAAGGCAAGCGCCCGCGGGGGCGGCACCAGGCTCGGCTCCACGACCGGCGCTGCGGGCTCGAGCGGCTCCTTGTCTTCTGGTGCAGGCCGGGCTGCACCGGTTTGTTCTGTTTGCGTGGAAGCGGGAGCAGCCTCGATCGGATCGCGTTCGAGGATGAAGGGCGTATCGGGGATGATGACCGCGTCGGCTTCGCTTCCCGTGTCATAGGGCTCGACGGTGCCGGCAGGGGGCGGAGTGCCGCTCGGCTCATTTGCGCAGGGCGTTGCGGACGCTGCCGCGGCCCCGTACTTCCTTGCCTCGGCCTCCTCGGCAAGAAACATGTCAAAGCCCGATTCCGGACAGTCAAGCCGCACCCAGCGCTCCATCATGTCCTTGCGGCGCGTCCAGAGCGCCCGGTGCGCGGCGATCGCCTCTTCGTCCTGCCCCTCGGCTCGCATCCGGTTGATGGTGACGCCGGCAAGCTGCTCCTCGATCTCGTCCGCAAAGGGGCGCAGGAAATCGGCGCTGTGCGCAAAGCTCTCGGGAACGGTATCAAGGCGCTTCATCGTGCGCTCCCTGTCACCGAGGCAATCGCCTCGGCGATCGAAAGGCCTGATTTCTTTGCGCTTTCCACGGCTTCGAACACTTCGCTGCGCGTCGAGTACGCCGTCATGGAGAAGTCGTCGAGCAGAAGCCGACCGATCACGCCCGGGGCGTCTCCAATGCGGCAGTAGACCTCGCTCCACTCGTCGGCCTGCGTGGTGAGCGAGCGGATGCGCTCGCGCACGTACTCGTCGGGCGTTGCCGCCCGGATGCTCGCCTCCTTTTGCCTGAGCAGAAAGACGCTGTCGGCGTTCATGCGCACGGCCCGTGCCGTGCCCGAAGCCTCGAAGTCTTCCATCGACTGCGTGATGCAGATGATTCCCGCTCCGTACTTGCGCAGCGTTCTGCAGGCCCATTCGATGAAGCGGCCCGATTCGCCCGAGAGCAGCCTCCAGGCTTCGTCGATCACGATGAGCTTCTTGCTCGAGCGGGGCATCCTGCGGATGTCCTCGAAGATGCGCATGATGAGCACGAGCAGGATCACGCTCTGCAGGAGCGGCTTGTTGACGAGCGACTCCATCTCGAGCACGACGAGGGCCGAGCCGAAGTTCACGTTGGCCGCTCCCTCGAACCAGCGGGCGTAGCGGCCGCTTGCCGAGTACGGCATGAGCCGCGTTGCGAGGTCCTGCAGCCCCGGATCCTCGCTTTGCATGAGGTCGACCGTGAGGTCGGTGAGCGTGGGAGTGAGGCCGCCGGCTCGAGCCTCCCGCACCACGCGCAGGATCGAAACCTTGAGGAGCTCGGCCTGCGTGATCTCGAGCGGCGTCTCGCCGTTTGCCATCGTGATGATGATGTGGGCGATCTCCTCGATCATGTCCTCGGGGTCGTCAACGATGTCAAGGGGGTTGACGCAGAGCCGCTCGTCGCCGCCGAAATCGATCCCCTGCCCGTCCATGAGCTCCATCAGGTGCTGGTAGCTGCGGCCGATGTCGAACACCCACACCCGGGCGTCCGTGGCGAGCATGCTCATCACGATCTCCTGCGTGAGCACGGACTTTCCGGAACCCGAGGTGCCGACCACGATGGCGTTGTAGTTGCCGTTTCTGTTTGCAAAGGTGTCCACGCCAAAGAGCTGCCCGCGGCGCGTCGTGAGCAGCGCCATCGGCGTGAAGTGCGCGCAGCCGCTCCTGCGGGGCGTGCCGCGGTACTCCGAGGAGATGGGCATCATGTGCGCGGCCGCGCGCCGCGTTTTGGTGCTCGTGTGCCGGGCGCTTGCGAGGTCCCGCATCAGCCCGTACGCCCCCTCCATCGGCAGCGACATCGCTAGGCCCAGAAACTGCAGTCCCAGATCGACCGCACCCTCGAACCTGCCCTCGGCAAGGATCGCCTTGGCGGTCTCGGCGGCCTGGGCTCCCCGGCCAAGGCTCGTCCAGAGCACGAGCTCGTGGGCGACGCGCGCGAGTCCCCCTTCGCTCTCGCACGCCCTCTGGGCGATCGCAAGATCCTGCTCGCGGATCGAGAGGTCGGTGAGGTAGCCGCCGATCTCGGTGCTGCGCAGCTGCTTGACGCGGGCGAGCTTCACGGCGGTCACGGACTTGTCCCGCGCAAGGGGCGTGGGCTCGATGAGGGTCGTCAGCATGAAGGGGCAGCTGAGGCTCGCCCCTGCCACCGCATCCGATCCCATGAGGCTTGCCATGTCGTTGACGTGGATGAGCCCGGGGTACCCGGTGACTTCGAGCGCGACGAGCTCGACGGGAGCCTTGCCGGGACTGCGCACGAGGATTCTGTCGCGCTCGACGTCGTAGGCCGTGTCGTGCCGCACGATCTGGTCGCGGAGCTGCTTGCGCGGGTCGAGCGACTCGGCGGGCTCGGAGCCCGAGAGCACGTGCTCGAGATTGAGGAGCTCTCGCGCGGTCTGCGTGTAGTCCTCGGCCTTCCAGGCCCGGGCGACGAGGCCGAACGAGTCAAGCGCCGAGATCGCCGCGTCCGAGCTCTCGCAAAAGGCCTTGAGTGCCGGCGCGTGCGCCAGATCGCGCACGTTCTGCACCTCGCCGATTTCCGTCGTGATGCTGATCCAGACGCGGAAATTGCGGGCTGCGAACGGCGCGCCCCTGTGCTCGCCCGTGAGCGCAATGCGCTCGAACATCGCCGCGCGCTCCATGGCCATGGCGCCCGCAAGCTCAAGTGCGCCCGGGGAAAGGCGCGCCGCGCCCCTGCCTGCCAGCACGTCCGTAAGGTACGGGCCGAGCCGGGGCGAGGCGTACCGGGTCACGCCGATCACGCTCCTTTCGGGCAGCTCGCTCCTCACGAACCGCTCGATGGCAAGCGTGAGCGCCTCGTCTGCGCCGAGCAGCGGATTGATTTCGTAAACGCGCCCGAGCGATCGCACGGGCGTCTCTCCGCCCGCGTTGAGCAGAAAGAGCCGCTCGCGCTCGGCATAGGCGAGCACGGTGAGCGCGCCGCTCAGGCGGTCGACCGTGGGCTTTGCGCCGTTGCGCGGCAGATCGACCGAGATGCCCCTGAGGTTCGCTTCGGGCGCAAGCGCCGAGGTTAGGCGCGACCAGAAGCCGCGGGAGCCGCCCGTCATCTTGCCGCTCCCGAGAGCGCCCTGCGCCGAAGCGATTCGATCCGCCACTTGGGCTCGGCAACGCGCACCCAGACCCGCTCTTCGCCGTGCAGGTCGCCCTCTGCGTCGACCCAGGGCAGGATGTTGAGGACAAGCACGGATTCGGAGGCGCGCATGGGATCGCGCACGGGTTCGGCATAGCCGATCGGCGCGCGTTCGTCTCTGGAAGCGGGTCGCGCGGCGGCCGATGGCGCATTGGCGCGGCCGGAGGCTTTGGCGGCGCCGCGGACATCGATGCCTGGCCCTTCGCCCGAGCGGATTTCCCGCTCGACGATGCCGTGCGTTTCGGAAAGCGTCCGGCAGCTCACGCCGGCTTTCATCGGACAGCCGAATTCGTCATGGGCGTCGATGAGTCCGCTGATCGAGCTACAGCCGGCAAGGGCGAGCGCGGCAGCGGCAATAAGCGCCGTTCTGGCGCGGTTCAGAATGCTGGATGGGTTAGTCGATGTCATTGTTGCGCTCCTTCATGGCGCGGCCGAATACGAGTGAGGAATTGGCTCCCGGCGCGTCCTGCACCGGGGCTGCGGCGGGTTTGGCGGGCGGCGGCTCTTCGCCGAGCGTCACGCCCTGGGAGAAGACGATGTCGACCTTGCGGCCGCTGTCGATCTCAAGCACGGGAAAGATCTTGTCGGCAAGCCTGAGGTAGTAGGAAATGATCCGGTCGCTTGCCGTGTCCACGCCCTCTCCGAAGCCCGCCTTCCAGGGGTTGTTGACGCTGCTTGACTGCGCGCCCGAGCTGTAGGTCGTGGTGTTTTGCGCCGAAAGCGAGACGGCCTTGCCAAGGCCCGAGACCGTGCCGAGGAACAGCGCGTTGGCGATCGCCTGGCCGCTTCGGGTCACAAGGCGCGCCCGCATGCCGGTCTTGCCGTCGTCCCCGGTCACGTACCCCTGCACGCGCACGTCGAGCGCCTTGCCGTTCTCGCGCATGCAGCTCATGCGGTCAAGGCGCACCCAGACGCGCTCGCTCGAGAGGTCGCCCGCGGCGTTGGCGGTGACAAAGCAGCGCTTGACGCGGGCGCGGAATGCATTGGGCAGGTGCGCAAGGTCCGTCACCTCGAGCAGCATCGGTATCGGATTCTGTGCGGCGTTGCCGCCCGTCGGAGCGGTGACGCCCGAGAGCACCGTGCCGCGCATGAAGCTGCCCGCGGGGATGTGGGAGCGGGCCCTTTCGTGTCGGGCCCTGTTGCGCGGGAGCCGCTCCTCCCCGCGCCCGCGCGGGCCCCCGGCGGGA
>ODAI012342838.1_pt1 | contig 30726 bp, 31 predicted proteins | sample 1539321 | NCBI WGS metagenome assembly ODAI01 (sample SAMN02144231, study PRJEB22623) | gut metagenome | biome: sheep rumen | host: Ovis aries | place: New Zealand
TCACAAAACATGTGAAGACGTATTAACAATGGTTTGGATTTGCAGACAAATCAAGTTTATAGATTATTAACGTGGATCGTAAATAAACAGGTACAGCATGGACCTATTGATTCAACTTATGCAGGGTGCTGAGTAGTTACGTGAGTACGCACTAAATTAATTCCGCCAAAGGGTCAAGTAAGTATCTTTTTGAATGGATTCATATGTTGTCAAGTAAAAAAATTACTTCTCTCTATTCAACAAAGAAAAATTAGCGAACAATACACTCTTTAATTGTTTCTACAATGTATTTTACATCTTCATCGCTGACATACGGCCCAGCGGGCAAGCACATACCCACCTTGAAGATCGCCTCAGATACGCCATTCACGTATGCCGGTGCATCTTTGTAAACGGGTTGTTTATGCATAGGTTTCCATACTGGTCGTGCCTCAATGCCAGCAGCATCCATAAATACACGAAGTGCTTCTACATTCTCATTTGGTTGACAATCGGTAGTTGCGGAATCAGCCACATGAATAACACCGGCAGCTCCACCAACAGCACCTTTAACTATAGTTTTATAAGCATTCTCCTGGCCTTTAATCTTCAAGTCGGGATCAAGCGTGATAGTACACAGCCAATAGTTACTGTCATACTCTCCCGTAGCCGGTTGGCTGTGTACACTCACGCCCTTTATATCCTTCAGTAATTCTTCATAGAGTTTCTGTACGTGTTTGTGATGAGCTATATGGTCATTCACTACAGTCATTTGGCCACGGCCAATACCTGCACAGATGTTACTCATACGGTAGTTATATCCTATCTTCTCATGCTGGTAGTACGGATAACTCTCACGATACTGAGTGGCATACATCATGATTTCACGCCATTTTTCTTCGTTAGCCGTAACCAAGGCGCCTCCACCAGAAGTAGTAATCATCTTGTTGCCGTTGAAGGAGAGTACACCAAACTTACCAAATGTACCTAGCACCTGACCATTGAAACGTGAGCCAAAACCTTCTGCAGCATCCTCCACCACAGGTATCTCATATTTGTTAGCAATCTCCATGATGCGGTCTATCTTATACGGCATGCCATAAAGTGCCACTGGGACTATTGCCTTGGGCTTCTTTCCTGTCTTGGATATACGGTCTTTGATTGCCTCTTCCAGCAACTCAGGGTCCATATTCCAGGTTTCCTTCTCGGAATCAATGAATACAGGAGTGGCACCCAAATAAGTAATAGGGTGAGAAGAAGCACAGAAAGTAAAGCTCTGTACACAAACTTCATCGCCAGGGCCGACACCACAAGCAATCAAAGCGAGATGAACAGCAGCCGTACCGGAACTCAAAGCTACAACACGCTTGTTTTGACCACAAAAGACCTGTAAATCTGCTTCGAAGCCATTTACGTTAGGTCCAAGGGGCACAACCCAATTCGTATCGAACGCCTCTTGGATGTAATTCATCTCTTTACCGCTCATGTGAGCCAAACAGAGATAAATTCTTTTTCTTTCTGACATATATATAGTTTTTAATTGTTATCTATTTAAAAAATATCAACGCCAAAATACTCCTTAATAATTTGTTTAGGTGCTTTTGCATCGCTCTTTTCCAATTCCTTCCACATCTTATCAAGAGCCTCGCGGAAATGGAATAATACCTCTAAAGCTTTCTGATCATTTACCACACCAAAATAGACCATGCTGGGAAAATCACCATCATATATTTTTTCAGACAAATACCATCTTGGTTCTTCGCTTTCCCATGCGATAGTCATTAGATAAGGCATTGCAGGCCATTTCCCTAAACTATCTGGCTTAACATCGTATAATGAGGCTATATAAGGGTACTTTCTCCTAAAATGTTTCTTCAACACAGCTACGCCACCCTGCTGTTCAACGCCATTTTTCACGAAGTCAAGCAAATTACCCAAACAACAGCAAGCAATGATGCAATCCTTCTGCATGATGAAGTAACTTACCAGGTATAAATCCTCAGCCAAAGGAGATACTGCCTCTATCAATCCTGGTCGTATCAGTTTTGAATTGATGAGCATATCATCATCCAACAGTCTCGGTGGATTCTTAGTAATAGCAGGATAGACATCTACAGGAACTTTTAGATTCTTTTTAGCATCATCCAGTTCATTTTGAATCCTTTCAGCCAATTTCTTTGTAGCATCATCGAAAACAGATTCTGCCTCTCCCAAGATGAGCGCAATCAAATCAGCCTTTCTAATCTTGGAAGACGCCCTCAAGCCTTTCTCCTTAATGATGGCCCGAAGTTCCGCTATAGTTTTCTTCTGAAGTATCTCTTCTGTATATTGGTCGTCAGCCTTACATGCAGTATTATTCATAGCAATGATGCTCTACATCAATCTAAAGGGCAAACCCAGCTGCTCCCTTTTACGGAGAGCAACTAGGTTATCGAGTCAAAAAAGAGTTTCTATACACTATATGAGCATCATTTCTCCATGCTCTTCTGAATTCTACCAATCAATCCTGTAAGCACCTGGCCAGGACCACACTCTACGAAATCCGTCATGCCATTACCCATCATATTGATAACACTCTGAGTCCAGCGTACAGGAGAAGTTAACTGCTTCAGTAAGTTATCTTTGATTTCCTTCGGGTCGGTATGCGGTTGGGCATCCACATTCTGATATACAGGACAAATAGGCGTACTAACAGGGGCCGCTTCGATGGCCTTTGCCAATTCAACGCGAGCCATTTCCATCAATGGTGAATGGAAAGCTCCACCCACGGCCAGTGGTAAAGCTCGTTTTGCACCTGCTTCTTTGAGCTTGGCACAAGCATCTTTTATAGCATCCACATTACCAGAAATTACTACTTGTCCAGGACTATTATAGTTAGCAAGAACAACCACATTGCCCTCTTTGCTTATCTCAGCACAAACCTTTTCAATGACATCATCTGGTAGAGCAATAATAGCAGCCATTGTAGAGGGTGCTGCTTCACAAGCCTTCTACATAGCCATAGCGCGGGCATAGACCAAACGCAAACCATCCTCAAAGGATAAAGCCCCTGCTGCTGTCAAGGCAGAGAACTCTCCAAGTGAATGGCCTGCCACCATATCGGGATTAAATTCATCCAAACATAGTGCAGAGATCACTGAGTGAAGAAATACCGCAGGCTGAGTAACTTTTGTTTGCTTCAAATCCTCATCTGTTCCATTGAACATGATGTCCGTGATGCTATAACCAAGAACCTCGTTTGCTTTGTCAAACAGTTCCTTCGCTTTTGCGTTACTCTCATATAGGTCTTTGCCCATTCCAACGAACTGAGCTCCCTGACCAGGGAATACGTATGCTTTCGCCATAAATATTACTATTAAATTTTGTCGACGTGATGACCAGAGAGTATTTCCTTCCTCTCTGACAGTATTAAAATTCTCTCTAATGATACTTTTGCTTGTTCTTTGTTTGAATGAGGAGGAATAGTATTTACCCCTATACCGGGAATAAATGCATCTCCCGTAAAGATCTTATCCTCCATTACCATTGTGAGGCATCCCGGATTATGACCTGGTGTCTCAAAAAACTCTATTTGAGGTTCTGCTTCATACAATAACATCTTCTCACCTTCATGTACAACCTCCACATTATCACCACTATAACCAATTGGTGTACCATTGTACTTCGACAAATTCAACTTATCCGAAGCCAATGCCTCCTTTGCATATTCCGTACAATACACTTTACATTCCGGAAATTGCCTTATCAAAGACTCTATCCCGTAAATATGATCAAAATGTGCGTGCGTTAAAAACACGCCTTCCACGTACAAATGCCGTTCATCCAAATAGGACAACACCGGCTCAATATCCCCTATATCCACCAGCCAAGCCTTATCCTCCCCTTGTTTGGAGAGGATGTAGGTCTTGGATGTAAAGATGGTATTGGTAATGTCGTGGATCTCAATCATTCACTTAGGTTAAAGGACCCAACAAAGTGTTCCACTTCACCAACCTGTCAATCAGCACAATGCCATCCCACGGCATCTCAAAATTGAGCATACGGCCAATCTGCGGGAAGCGAACAGCACCCTTCTGGGTGGCAGCTTCTGCAAATTCAACAGCCTGCTCCTGAGTTGCCTCAATACCAATGGTCTGAATGTCTTCGGTAATGTGCTTAATACTTTGCATAATGCTTTCAACCGCATGAACAAACAGGACACGAGAGTAAACCGGCTTGTGCAGTTCATCGTGATCATCCAGCAGGATAGAGTAAGACATTGTTTCACTACCAATAGCCGTTCCACAGAAGTCATATACTCCACGGATGGAATGGATGGCAGAAACCTGCTCAGGTGACATGGTAGGCTTAGGTATCTGAATTTCCGTCTTGGCCATGGATTCGTTCAGGATCTCACAGAATTTCTCGGGGCTTACGGCTCCACCCTTTTCTACAAAGAGATTGTGAGCAGAGGCACAACCGGTCTGGTCAAAGACAGATACATCCACAGATACACGTCTTGCCAATTTCTTGGCAGCCTGCTCATCAGGAAGCATCTCCTTGGTCACTACTGCATATGAAAGCTTAGGACCAAAGATGACAGTTTCGCAATCATACTTAGAAGGATAACCAGCTACTGTTTCAACAGCCTCACGTCCTCCCCAGGCAATTCGTACATCCGCATTCTTGGACATATTCTCACCCAATTTCACAGCATTGCGGCTGAAGTAAACCACAGCCATAGTCTTCAGCAGGTCATCACCCTTGATGGTGTAACCGTTAGGTGTGGTATATTCCAAACCTTCAAAGGCGCTTAGCAGACCTGCAAACACACCTTCATCGTGGGAAGACACCTTCAACAGGTTCACATTCTTGGTCATGATACACTGAACCAATGCAAAGAGGCCCAAAATCTGCACATTACCGGCCATCCAGTGGCAGCAAAGACCTCGTGAATTGGCTTTCAGCAAATGTTTGGCAGAATCCGGGAACGGCAAGTAGGTATCTGCATATTCCACATTGCCTCTCAGTCCAAAAGTAGCCACCTCTTTCAAATGGCGTTCACTGCACCAAGTAGCCAGGAAGTTCAAGCCTTTATCTTTCAAAAACAGGTATTTCGGGTCTGTTGCCCAACGCTTGGCAGCAGCATCAATCAGACCAATCAAGGCTTCAATAGGCTGTTTTCTCAGCCAAGGTAGTTGATCCTTTAGGGAGTCAACAATGCCTTGCATAGTCTTCTCGGTATTATCACCTTCAATCAGCGTTCCGTGGAAAGACTGTACTTCCAGACGGGTATCAACCGTACCGCCTGTAGCACGTTTCTGGAAAGTAAGCTTGTTGGAAAGAATATCTCCACAACCTCTGACCTCAGCCTTCTTCAAACGACCAAGGATCTTAAACCGCTTACCAGGTCTTCCATAAGGACAAGGTTCATCAAACCACATTCCCAAGTCATCCGTCAATACAGCATTGCCAGGATAACTGTGAGGAACAGGGGTAACAAACTCTAATTTACCCTCTTGACCAGCAGGAAGCACTTCGCCTGTCACAATATCTCGAACCAGTACCTTTACATAACTGGATTCGTGCTTACAACCGCAAGGACAGTCGGGATAATTCAAGCCCATCTGCTCAGTGAAGCCGTAGATATCAATCACATCCACCGGCTCAATGCCAAAGCAGTCTGCCAGTTGTTGGTTGAACAGTTCCTTGCTAATCTTTTCGCTCTCCAGTTTCTTCCAACCGCCAATATGGATAATCTTAGAGCCTTTGGGAAGCGGAATGGTGATGCCTTTCTCCTTAACAGCCTTCAGTACATTGCTGTAAAGAATATAGGTAAAGCCAAACACCACCACGGGCTGGTCCTTATCAATACCAACCACATACTCCTGCATGGCATCCACGTCGAAGTAGGACACACCATCTTTAGCTTTCAGGAAATAACCAGCTTTCGATGCGAAGTTCAAATAACCTCTAATAGCAGCAAATCGTGCTCCCAACAGACTACTGAACTCCGACCTTGGGTCAATATCCATCACCAGGAACGGCTTTTTCTCCTTCCCAATCGCTTCCTGAATGACCTTTACCATGGCCTTGGCCTGTCGCTTACTGGTAATCTTATCCACCACTATGGTACTAGGTGTACCAGAGGTGGCAGAAGACTGCAAACGAAGTCTAATATCTTCTTTGGGTACTGATGCCAATCCCATTCCCAAGTCTTTATAAACGCTCACTGCCACAGGTGGAATATCCTCCACGTTCTTGATTTCCGCATGAGGATCAAAACCCTTGCGGTCACAGAACTGCCGGTACATCTCGTTATGCTCGCAGTGGAAAATCAATTCCTCCTGCAAAGCCTTCAGATATAGCCGCTGCTGTTCATCGTTGTCCGAGTATGCTGGCAACGTGAACAGTTCATCCATATAAGTTAACTGCTCTTCCATATATCTCTTAATTCTTCAATTTCAATCTTTGAATCTTACCAGATGTTGTCTTGGGAATCTCTGCTATCCTCTCAATCACGGTAGGCAATTTATATACTTCCAATTTGGGGCGTAATGCATCAAGTATCTCAGCATCGGTCAAAGTTTCATCATCACATACGATAAATGCCTTAACCAACTCACCCATCACCCCATCAGGATCAGGTATGGCCACACAGGCACTCTCTTTGATTCCGGGGATAGCATTCAGCATATCCTCTACCTCCATTGGTGCAACCTTCTTGCCGCCAACATTTATCATCTCTTTGATGCGGCTTTTCAAGTAGATGTATCCTCTTTCATCCTGCACACCACTGTCGCCAGTACGGAAATAATCTCCGTAGAAATCGGAGGCGAATCTTTCCGGTGTTTCGTTCCAGTAGCTACAGGTTACGTGTTCTCCTTTCACACATACCTCACCCTGCTCTCCGTATGGTAATTCTTTTCCTTCAGGTGAGAATATCTTAATATCACAATTAGGCGAAGCATGTCCTGCTGTCAGCAAGTCATCCTTACAAGCCTTGAATTCCATAAAAGCGCTTCGTGAAGCCTCGGTCGAGCCATAGTGCATACAGATACGTGTATTGGGCAGTAGTTCCATCAGCAGTTCTTTGTCCTCTTTCGACATAAACGAACTACCTATCTCAACGTATTTCAGCTGGTCTGCAAATTGTCCTATCTTCTGGCCACTCATCTTCTTGATATAGCCCCAACTGGCAGGCACCATTCCAAAACCAGTGCAGTGGAACTTCTCCATGTTCCCAAAGAATTTCTTCATGCTCGCAAATGTGCCAAGCATCACAAGCGTTCCTCCTTTTGTCAGCACACACTTTACACGACCCAGTCCAAAAGAATGACTTACTGGCAACGCCAGCAGTTCTATATCCTCTGCTGTATTCTGTATAAATTCATTGATATTCTCAGCTGCCGCTGCCACGTTTTTATACGATAATGCCACTCCCTTCGGAGCGCCAGTTGTTCCTGTGGTAAACAGCACATCAGCAATATCATCCATCTGTGCTGGCGCATATTCAACAGGCTCACCTCCTTCTGTAACTTCTGCAAAAGTCACAGGTTGTATATCAACCTTATGTAGCATACCCAAAACAGCCACAGGCTTCGTTGACTCATAAATGTAGTCAAAACGAGTTTGATTCGTATCGGGGTCAATAGGTACGCATATACCTCCTGCTATATGTACGCCAAAGTAGGTGTACACAAACTCGATGTTGCCAGCAGCTGCAATAATTACCCTATCGCCTTTTTTCAATGCCAAACGGGATTGTAGGACATCTGCCGTTCTCAGACATCTGTCCCACAACTCTCCGTATGTCACTACTGTTTCCCCGGCTATTAGGGATGTTTTGTTGGGAAACAACTTTGCATTTTGAAGTATCTGTTCTTCTATTGTGATCATTTACTGCTTCTCTTCTACAGCTTTAACAATGTCATTTACATCTTCCATCTCCATCATCTCCTCAGGTTCGAAGCTAATATCAAATGCTTCTTCTACAGCATTCAGAATGGCAAGATGACCCATAGAGTCCCATGCAGGGAAATCACCTACAGTGCTTTCGCCAGTTACTTCACTCTTGTCTACTTCGCAAGTTGTTGCGACAATCTCAATTACTTTTTCTAAAATTTCCATATTCTTCTAATTTAAATTATTAATAATTTTATTCTTAATACTTTCTATATCAAGTCCGCACTGTTGCAATAGGTACTTATAACTTCCTACTGGCACAAAGCGGTCATTTATTCCAAGCTTTAGTACTTTTGGATGGGATGTGTACTGACTTAATGCATCAGCCACTGTACTACCCAACCCTCCAATGATGTTGTGCTCCTCCAAGGTCACAATCAACTTCTTGTCTTTTTCAATAGCCTCTGTATCAAAGGGCTTGATGGTGTGCATATCTGTAACCGATGCTTCAATGCCATCGGCTTCCAGTTCTTCTGCCACCTTCATAGCATTACCTACCATACTACCAGTAGCAATAATCTGTACATCCTTACCCTCTTTTAACTTGATTGCTTTACCAAAGGCAAAATCTGTTTCTTCATTAAACACAGCGGGGATGGCTGTACCTCCATACAATCGGATATATACAGGATGCTTGCTGTTTACAGCATATTCAAACGCTTTCACTGCCTCGTAAGAGTCACAGGGCGCAATCACCTCCATTCCTGGTATAGTACGCATCAGAGCAAGATCTTCAAGTGCATAGTGGGTATTCCCCATGTACTGAAGTGAAACACCAGAACCTATGCCAATAATTACCAACGGTAACTGCATATAGCCGCAATACTGTCTCACCTGTTCAAAACTGCGCATAGTAATAAAGCAAGCCTGTGCAACACAGATGGGCTTATAGCCTTCTTCTGCAAGACCAGCTGCCGTTCCAATCATGTTTTGCTCAGCTATACCCATATTCATAAAATGGTCTGGGTATGCTGCTTTAAACTTGTCAAGACCAGCTGGTGTTGACATATCACTCGACAACACCATTAAATCACTACGATGACCCATCAGTTCCATAAGGGAGATTCCAAATACACTGCCCCCTTGGCCAGCCATCGACATCAGTTTGAAATTCACCTTATTCTCCATTGTATGCTTGTTTTATTTCTTCAACTGCAAGTTCGTATTTCTTCTTTGGCAATACGCACTGATGCGACATTTTGTTGTTCATCAAAAATGAAATGCCATTGGCCTTGATTGTATTGGCAACGATAGCGCGAGGTTTCTCAGATGCCTTACCTAAGGTATCAAGCAATTCTGGAATAGAGTGGCCATCGACTGTATTAACGTCGTAACCGAATGCTTTCATCTTGTCTTCAATAGAGAGAAGATTCATAATGTCATTTGTCGGGCCATCCAATTGATATTGGTTGCGGTCCACAATTACTGTTACATTATTCAATCCAAAGTTGACAATAGCCATCAGAGCTTCCCAAACAATTCCTTCATCCATCTCACCATCACCCAAAATTACATAGATTCTATTGCCTAAGCCCTTATCTTTGCAAGCTTTGGCGACACCCACTGCGTAAGAAATACCCAATCCTAGGCTACCACCTGAGAATTCAATGCCTTTCTCCAGATTACGGTGAGCATGACCATGAAACTGTGTACCATCTGTTTCAAAGGTTGCAAGGTCATCTTCCGACATCAACCCTTTCTTCCATAGTGCAGTATAAAGGGCTAACACACCATGACCTTTACTCAATATGATTCTGTCTCTACTTTCATCAGCCATTGAAGGGATGTTGGCCACCTCATAAAGACAAGCCATCAATTCCATAGCAGAGAAGCCACCTCCAATATGGGCACCAAAACTGGTACTCTGAGCCATATCCAGAGCCTTGAGTTTCATCTCATAGCACTGCTGCTCTAGTCTTTTTATCTGTTCATTCATGCTTCATGACCGTTTAAATGTGGAAACGAAATTTGTCCCCCCCCCATCAATACGAATTGTTTGGGACGAGATATAGGAAGATCGATCACTACCTAAGAAAATACAAAGCTGAGCGATTTCTTCTGGTTGGCCTACTCGATGAAGCGAAGTCTTACGTACCAACTCATCCACGACCTTTGATTCCATTTCGCTCAACATTTTAGTTTCGATGAGTCCTGGCGCGACCGCATTAACACGAATATTGAAATCTCCCCACTCGTATGCCATTTTTTTTGTAGCACATATTAATGCAGCCTTACTAGCCCCATATTCCAATTGAGAAAGGTCGCCATCAATACCTGCTATACTGGCAATATTAATGATACTACCACATTTCTGTCGTAGCATCACTTTTGATACAAGCTGTGACATTTGCACTGCTGCAAAGAAGTTCACCTGCATGACTCGATGCATGTCTTTCAAAGACGTCATAACTATTAAACGACTTGGACTTGTAACACCCGCTCCATTTACGAGTATGTCGATAGGTAGCTTTTCTACTATTATCTCTCGCATACCTCGTTTAATATCCTCTTCGTCCTCCAGATTGATCTTCACAACTTTAATCCACACACCACAATCCTGAGCTATAGTGTTCATGTCAGATAGGAATTGATCATCATCTCTATGAACAACAGCCCAAACGTTGCACCCTTCCTTTGCGTAAGCTTCTACAACAGCTCGACAAATGCCTGTTCGCGCACCTGTGACAATGGCGTTCTTCCCTTCCAGTTCTTTCATTTCAAATTTCTATCGGTTCTAAACAAATTATTTTATCTGTAAATACATGGGCTGCCCCCCAAGAGAGTCCTGATCCAAATCCACACATTACCAATTCATTCTCACCATCTTCGAGCTTTTCACGAATCTGTGAGGTCATCGTTATGGGGATAGTACAAGAACTGGTATTGCCATAGTACGGCATACTATAGGGGACTTTTTCTTCTGCAAGTTTCAACTTCTTACGTATTTTCTCATCTATCATTTTGTTTGCCTGATGAATGAGCAAATAGCTGATATCTGGCAAACTAAACTCAAAATGCTCAGAAAGTTCCTTGATACACTTGCCAGGTCGGGTAATTGCAAATGAGAACACTGACATACCGTCCATTGAGCACTGCATAGCATTACGCTCTATTCCTTCGTCATATTTCTTCACGACCAGTGACTCCGGCGTTGTGGAATAGCGCACACCAACTTCACGGCAGATAATGGCCTCCCATCCAGCACCGTCACTTCCAAGATTAAACTGCATAGGGTGCTTTGCATCAGGATTATACTCCAACAATGTTGCGCTTCCTGCATCACCATGCAACGGCCATACCGTTTTGTCAAGACTTGACTGGTTCTTAGAGGTCATCTCGCCTACGCAAAGCAAACAGCGCTTTAGTTGTCCGCTTTGCATCATAGAAGAAGCCACACTTAGCCCATAAACATATCCGGAACAAGCGAAAGGCAAATCAAGTGCAACTACTGAAGTTTTCAAACCTAACTTATCCTGTAGGATATTAGCTGTATTGGGACAGATGTAGAAATCACGAGAGGTAGAAACGAAAATAATCAAGTCGATACTCTCGCGTTCCCACCCTGATGTCTCAAATAGTTTCTCTGCTGCTGCCTGACAAAGATCTGATAGGGTCAAGTCAGCAGGAGCCACATGTGAACTAATGACTCCTGTGACACTGGTAAAGTTCTCTGCCTCAATATCAGTAAAAAAAGGTTGTTCAGCCGCTACCTTCACTTGTTTGGGTACTGCAGTCGCAATTGCCTTTATTTCTACGTTCTTTATATCTAAAAATGCCATTCGTCTATTTTAATGATTTACAGTATAACCACCATCAACAACGATGTTTGTGCCAGTGATGAAAGAGGATGCGTCCGACAGGAGAAATGCCGTTGTACGTGCAACTTCTACGGGTTGTCCGTATCGTTTCATCAGATACTTCTCTGCGTCGATAGCTTTATCTTCATCGGTTAGAGCATCAAGGTTGATGAGCGGAGTTTCTATCATGCCTGGGCAAACATTGTTGCAGCGAATACCACGTGGGGCAAACTCTATGGCTGCATACTTTACAAACGACTGAAGTGCAGCTTTCGACATGCCATAGATTGTGTTACCTGGGCCATATGATACAACGCCCCCAATAGATGCCGTAAAGACCATTGATGCGTTACTCTTTAACTTCTTTTTCTTAAAAAGCGACTTTGCCAACATAGCATGGGAATAGGTGTTGGTATTCATAATGGTCTGCACATCATCTTCTTTGATAAACTTAATAGGCTTATTACCTATGGCCATACCAGCATTGCTCGAAACACCATCCAATTCCGGCAGTGAAGCAACTAAAGTTTCAAGTCCTTCACTCGTTGACACATCTGCTATCACCATCTGATGCCGTTGCCCATTGCTTGTGTCTAGCTCATCAAATGCATCCTTCAAACGTTCCTCATTGCGAGCGGTTATCACAACATTTGCACCTAGTTTACTGCATTCAATAGCAGTAGCCTTTCCTATTCCAGAAGATGCTCCTGTCACAAGAATGGTTTTCTTTTCTAATGAATATGGATTATAATTCATAACTTATAAATGCTTATTGGGGGTATTCTTAATTTATTTGTTTCAAAATAGGCAGATCCCCATGAGAGTCCCGTTCCGAAGCCACAAACCATAGTCTTTTGAGCACTATTCCTGTATTCCTCTGCACATTCAGAAACAATTGTCAAAGGTATGCTAGCACTCGTCGTGTTACCATATTCTCGTAATGAAAGAGGTATTTTTTCTGTTGGAACTTTCAAACGTTTAGCAATAGCTTCTACTATCAATTTGTTGGCCTGATGCAACACAAGATAATCAATATCTTCAATGCTAATACCATACTCTGAACAAAGTTTTTTTAATGCTTTCGGCACTTTTGTTATGGCAAAGGAAAAGACATCTAAACCATCCATATCATCAGCAAGACCTTCTGTTAAGGTTCCCGCTCTACGAGCCAACTCAATATCAAGAGTTTCATGGGTATATGGGTGACGGTAGCCTCCTTGGGTCAGGATGAGCGCCTTACCTCCATCACTCATTGTTCCATTATTGAAAAAGATAGCAGGAGCACCTTGCTCATACTCCAACGCAGTAGCCGTACAACAATCACCAAATAGTGGACGACTTTCACGGCTTGCTTGATTCTGATCCTTGGAAACAGTATCACCTACTAGCATTATTGCTCTCTTGATATTGCCGGTCGATACCATAGCAGAAACACTGCTCAATGACATCACCCAACCAGGGCATCCATGAAAAAAATCAAGACACATTGTACTTTCATTCAGTCCTAAGCGCTCATGAACCAAGAAAGAAGTGGGCTGGTTTCTGTAATCAGGATTCTGAGTACACAGAGCCAAAAGGTCTATGCTCTCTTTATCCCAGCCTAACTCATCGATCAGTTGTTCAGCTGCCTGATAACAAAGATCACTTACACAGATTTCCGGCCCAGCTATGTGCCTGCGCTCAATACCAGTTGAAGCAATAATCTTCTCCGCTTCACCTGACCCATAAAAAGGTATATCGCTGTTTTTCTCCACTATGGGGGGAACACAGGCTGATATGCCTCTAAGTACGACATTTTCAACTTTCAAGAAAGCCATCTAATTATTCCTTTGCCTTTACTGCGTTAAACAAATCCTCAACGGTATTCGAGTTACGGATGTCGTCACCCTTGATAGTCACGTCATATTCCTCGTCCACCATGGCGATTACACTCAGAGCTATGAGCGAAGACCATTCGTCAAGCTCCTTAAACACAGTTTCTGCCTTGATTTCACTAGCATCGGTGTCATCAAACTGTTCTGCAAAGTTCTCAATAAATTCCTTAATTTCCATAATTTTTAAAATTTTAATAATTAATAATATTAATACTTAAATAATTTCGCAGGATTACCAAGATACGTACTATTATTCTTGGGCTTAGTCAGAAGCACTGCTCCTGCTCCAAGATGTACACCATCACCAACTTTGATTTGCTGAAGGATAATAGATCCTACTCCTAGTAAGTTGCCATTTCCTATAGTAACCTCACCACTGATACGAATGTCAGGCATAATAGTATTGTAGTCACCAATAGTCACATCATGGCCCATCACCGTATCGCCGTTAAATAGGTTATAGCTTCCGATCTTTACGTCGGTAGAAATCCAAGTTCCACCTCCAATAATGTTACCTTCTCCAATAGAGAAAGTCTCCGGATCCGCAATTGTGGTTGTGGGAGCTATTATATTAGGGAAAGAAATCTTAGGATTAGATATACGCTCCCTTACACCTTTTACAGATTGGGGATTACCAATACCTATCACCATTGCAAGTTCCGTTGGCCATGAATTAATTTCAGAAATTCCACCAAGCACCTTGCCAAAGTGTGAAACCTGCATTCCTTTCTCTTTACCATCATCGAAATAACCGATGAAGTTCCAATCCCCACCAGCCTTGTTTATAAGTTCAATAAGAATGGTCGTCTCACGTCCCAACCCTCCTGCTCCAAAAATTGCGATATCTTTCATACTTTTAAAACTATAACCTTGACCCTAACCTTAACTATCTCTCAGAGAATATAAAAAGCCATTAATCTGGCGTTCAATCTCATGGAGGTCATCTATCAAACGCCTCAATTTAATCCATTAAACGCTTCCATTGTTGCAGCTGTAGTAGAATTAATATCTTTCCGCATCAGCACGTTCTTGATTGTGATAAAAAAAACCTTTATATCTGTCATTAACGTACAGTGGTCTACATACCATACATCCAACTTGAATTTTTCTGTCCAGCTAATCGCATTGCGACCATGACACTGTGCCCATCCAGAAATACCTGGACGTACTTCGTGACGTCGAGCTTGCTCTGGTGAGTACAAGGGCAGGTACTGCACCAATAGAGGTCTTGGACCAATTAGCGCCATATCTCCCTTCAGCACATTTATCAATTGTGGCAATTCATCAATACTTGTGCTACGTACAAACTTTCCCACTTTTGTGAGACGTTTTTCATCTGGTAACAGGTTGCCTTCAGAATCACGCTCATCGGTCATAGTCTTGAACTTAATAACCTTGAATATCTTAGCATCCTTACCTGGACGTTCCTGTAAAAAGAATGCTCCTGAACCTTTATTTGCAAAATGCAACCAGATTGTTACAACCAATAAAATGGGGCTGATGAGCATTAATACCACTAGCGAAATCCAAAAGTCAAAGAAACGTTTAAAAAATAGTCTATACATAAATTATTCTATTGGAACTATATCATGATAGTATTCAACCCAAAGTTGAGTCATTTTTTCTCCATCAAAATCTGATATTACACGTTTCCTCCCTGCTTTTCCCATTTCCTTGATTAAATCAGGTTCATCCACAAACTTTCTCATTGCCCAATACAGAGAATCCACATCCCCCACTTTACAACGAATACCCGTTACATTATCTATCATTGCATCCATAACACCGTATGCGTCAGAACAAATCACTGGTAAACCTAAAGCCGATGCCTCAATCACGCTAGATCCAAAACCTTCTCGGTATGTAGGAAGAACGAACACATCCCCTGCCTGTAACATCTTATTAGGTTCTCTTGTTATCCCGTAATACAAAAAATTACCATCGTTTAGACTCTTGTATTCGCCAAAGTGCGAAGCCACATTCTCCTCATCATTGCCAAAGAGTACAAGTAGTAAGTCTTTCCTCTCAGACACCAGCCTGTCAAAAGCGGGTAAAAGTTCATACAAGCCTTTATCATGATTTAAACGCCCCATGAAAACAAATACTGTTTTATTTCTCGCATTGATTTCATTTCTAGCCTCAATTCTCAATTGCTCATTTGGTTCAAATCGTTTTAGGTTTACACCACATATTGAACCTTTACCTAAGACCCTTGAATTTTTTTCTTTAAGTATTCCCTGTTTTAAAAGGAACTGACGCTGTCCTTCTCCATCAACAAGAAAATGATTTCCGAAGAGAACAATCATTCTGTCCATAAACTTCAGTAACCAGCGCATTGGGCCTTTCTTATTCGCCCATACCTGGCCTGTAAAAATATGAATTCTAATAGGAATTCCAGCCAAGAAACCAGCCAACGCAGTAAGGAGTCCCGCTTTGGGCGTTACAGAATGAACGACCAAGAACTTCTCTTTCCTGAAGTATTTAGTCAACAAGAAAAGGGCCTTGATATCCTTAGACAGGGATATACCCCTTTGAATGCCTATACAATGATAGCCATCATAATCCACATGGATTTTTGACTCATCTGACTCATTTGAAACATAGTATACCAGATATTCATTCCTTAATGCTGTCATGTGGTTCTTTAGAAATGACTCAGCTGAACCAGGAATTGCCGTTATAAAACATATTTTCTTTCGCATTGTACCATTATTACATTAACCCTTTGGCGGAATTAATTTAGTGCGTACTTAATCCTGCCTAAGGGCTTTCCATTTACGTAGTTCACATATTGTAATACGGTCAGCGCCCTAATCTTGCCAATGATTCTGGCAAACAGACCGTATGTCTCTTTTGCATAGTTTCTGATGATGACCAGGAACTGATCCGTCAGTTGTGAGAACAAGGTCTCAATCCTCTTCCTTGCCTTGGCAAATGGGATGTATGTCGGCTTCCAATTCTTCTGGTTCTCCCTGTACGGACACTCCAGCTGGATATGGGCAGTCTCGAACAAGTCAAGTTGGATGTCCTCGCTGATATATGCCTTGTCACCGAAGATCTTGATATTGTAGAATCCCTGCTTCACATCCTTCAGATAATTGATGTCGTGTACGCTAGCCTTCGAGAGGTCATAGGAATGGATTACACCGCTTAACCCGCAGAGTGCATGGAGTTTATATCCGAAATAGTAGATGCCCTGAGAGGCACAGTAGCCGAAGTCAGGAGCCTGGGCGAAATCCCCTGTACGCCCCATCGTACAGCGCTTGCCACGTGCAGCACGGCAGACTTCAATCGGTTTGGAGTCTATACAGAAATATTCCTCGCCGCCGTCCATGGCATTGGCAATGCGTTTGCGAATCTTTTCACACAAGTCACTCGTCGTCTTACGGCGGTCATTGAACTGGCGGCGGGATATGAGGTTGGGAATCATATCACGGCAGTCATTCAACTTGTGTTCAAACAGCCAGTTCTCACTGTCGATACTTTCAGTCTCAGCGGCAAGCGTCAAAGCCACCACCTCAAGGTCAGAGAACTTGGGAACGACACCACGACGTGGCACATTTCCCTTTTCATTCACAAGATTCCCCGAAAAATGCTTGCATATCTCGAGAATTTTAACGAACTTTGCGTACAAGTTGCACATAGTTTGATAGTATAACTTAGTTTGACGCCACTAAGTTGTTAAAAATCAACGATATGTGCAACTTTTGTATCATAATTTTACTTAAAGTTTAATTCCGCCAACGGGTTACATTATTCATCCTACAGTCCTTTTCATTCCTTCTTTGAATGGGACAACACAATAGTCAATATCTTTAATCTCTGATAAAGATCTAGAGTACTCGATACCTCCGTACGCCTTTTTTACTATAGGAACGAACCTAAATGGGTAAACGAATATGCCCAGAAACTTGGATTGTTTAATAGTTTTTCCCATGCCCCTTCCTATCGTCGCCAATATTTCGTTCGCATTTACCGAAATATCATCTTGTGGGCAAAAAACTCCACACAGTTTTTTATCAACAATCTGAAAAATGAGTTCACACAAATTGTCTATATACAACATGCTTTGTCTCACATTTTGATATGCAACTGGTATAATCGGAAGTTTATTAACGACAGAAGCAAAGCCTGATATATAGTTGCCTCTACAACCTTTGCCATATACGCTCGGAGGTCTTACAATGGCAACACCGAAAAGACCTTCTTCAAGTTTTTTCAAAGATTGCTCCGCCATGTATTTACTTCTACCATACATTCCAGACGGTCGTATTGGTGTATTCTCATCAATAATATTTGGCCTTAGTTCTTTTCCTAAACCATATACTCCCATGGTGCTGAAGAATACATAATGCTTCACTCCATCTTTTCTTGCTTTACTCGCTATTTCAAATGGCATCTCCGTATTCACACGCTTGTAAAGCTCCCAGTCGTTACATTGTGGTTGGTGCACAATACCTGCAACATGCACTATAGCATCATATCCAGAGTAGTCATAGGTTTCCCACTCATTTGATAATGTATCAAGCTGACTAACACGATAGCCTTTAGATGTGAGCCAACTATCTATTTTATTACCAATGTAACTATCCTTACCTACGATAAGAACTGATTTAATATGCTGTACTTCCATATTAACAAAAGCTATGAATTGTTCTCTTAATTTTATAGTACTTAAATCGAAAACTCTCGCCAAATAATTTTATGCTTATCCTAATCAAGTTATATTTAATAATTGCCTTGAGCCACATTTTTCGAAAATCCCATTCTGTTCCTCCATAATTCTTCACAAATTGTCGATAATCGCTCTTTTTCTTATAGATGCTGTCAGCTGTTGTACCTCCCATCCTAAACTTTGCTAGATCTTTGTTGACATGGATGAATTTAGCTCCATTCTTATAAAACCTGCACAGTAAATCTATATCCATATTATAGCGGAAATCCAGACCATACATGCCATATTTCTCATATGCATCTTTTCTAATAAAACGAGCTGGATGGGCGGTACCATACTGTAATTTAAGTTTGTCAAACTTAATATCAGGAATCGAAGAAAATTCATCCCCTGTATCCACATTCCAAAAGATAACATTACCGCTATATACATCCACTGTAGGATCATAATTGTCAGCTATCGTCCTTAAAGCATTTGGCATAAGGAAATCATCTGAATTAATTATCCCAACAATTTCACCTGTTGCTCGATTTACCCCTTTATTAAAGGCATCACTGATACCTTTGTCTGGCTCTGAAACGATAACTGCAATTTTATCTTGATATTTTTTTACTATATCAAGCGTTGAGTCTTTAGAGCCTCCATCTATTATTAGATACTCTAGATTATCATAATCTTGAGAGACGACACTCTGGATGGTATCTTCTAACGTTTTTTCACTATTAAACGTGATTGTTACAATTGAAATCTTCGGATTATTTTTTTCCATTATTTAAAATACATATATGCAAAGAAACCAATAGATAGGAAATATACGACAAATCGTACGCATTTGTTGTTTTTTAATTTTGTATCGAAAGCAGTATCAATAATCAATGGTACAAGAGGTACGATAGAAAGGATATAATAATAACTAATTCGCATGATAGAGCCTCCTATTCTAACAAAAGGAAGAAGCAATAAGGATCCTATCATTCCTCCAATCAGCAAACTAATATGCTCTTTTCTTTCAAGATTTCTGTAAAACACAATACTCATGACAGCCACAAACTCTATCAATAAGATCACACTTATCACGCCATAGTTGTCTTCATTTATAAACACAGAATAAACAGTGCCTGCCATGAGCTGTGCAACAATAATTCCAGATAAGTATAATAATATAGGTGATGCTATCAGTGCAATCAGTAGCCATTTCTTGGAATTTTTCAGAGCCGGGATAAAATAGAAAGGAAGTGCAACTACAGAAGAATTATGGATTGTAAACGCAATAAGCATCATTCCAAAATATTTCTTCCAATCGCGTAAAATAACATATTTTGAGGCTATTAAGAAAAGACCTAGTACTATAGCTTGTCGCATGAAACAATTGACAATATTCGAAAACAATGCGAAGTAAATCATAAACGACAACAAGATACCTGCATATGACTTGACATACCTCGAAATCATTACGCCAAGAGGAATGATAAAGAACGCTGCTGTAAAAAACATAAAGAACGTAAAATCTCCACTGATATACTGAGACAACTTAATGAAGACAGGATAGCCACCATCTCGTTCCGTATATTCTGTTCCGAACAAAGTAAAATTATTTATCAAGTCTGAGAAAGGTGTACGTAGAGTCTCTTCAAATGCGCTTAGATAATTGAGGGTATCATTATTTTCAGGCAAATTGTTAATATCCCGCAATCCAGACTGTAATATCGCCACAAAACAGAGGAATGCGACCAGTACGAACCTTCTTTGTCGTACTACATCTACATGTCTTCTCATTTTTTCATTCATCTGATTCTAGGCTTAAATGATTGTAGGGGCGATAACATTGTCAATATACCTCTGTAGCGACTTCTTTTCACGAATCTCTTCTGCAAGCCCATCGCTAATCAACTTAAGCGAAAATCTGTCTATCTTGTTTTGGTACCAGTACCAAATCCCTTCAGAAAAATCCTGACAGTCCTTCCACTTAGCTATATAACCATTCCGTTTATGCAAGATTATATCCAAAGCAACTCCCATCTCGAAAGACACAACGGGGACATAGGACATTACGCCATAATTAATCATCATAGGACCAGAATCTTCTAATGAAGGGCATACAAACAAATCACAACAGCCATATGCCTTGAAGAGTTCTTCAAATGGCAGTCTTCCTAGGAATTTGACATCGTAACCCTCTGGAAACTGTAAAGATGAATCGCCCGCAACAAGTATTAGAATATTTGTCAGATCAATGTCTTTCTGCTTTAGAAGCTCGAATGATTCAACAAGCTGAGCAAAGCCTTTACGTTCATCATTCACAGATGCAGCGCCACATAAAATGACATACTTTTCATCAGCTATCCCCCACAACTCTCGCCCGACTTTCCTTTCAAACGAATAAGGATTAGGTTCAAGTGTTGACGAAACCACATGTATACAATTCTTAAAAGGAATTGCCTTCTTGGCTCTATTTATATCATTCCCAGTACCCGAGATAATCATATCTCTGGTAGTATATTTTTGCTTGAATGCAAGAGTCTTCTGAGCAATGTGGCTTTTCACCCCAAGTGCTGGGCATGGGTAGCAACCATTTGCATACCCCTTACAATCCCAAGGATAATGGCACCCACCTCCTATTGGAGCATTGTCCGTCATGATATATATAACGTGTGCTCCTGTCATTTCTTTTAATTGACAAATAGTCTTAAAAGACACAAAATCCGTAACCCATCCTACTACGATGATATCAGGTTTCTCATCATAAAGTCGAAGAATCTTTTTTGCTGAAACTCTGCTACGCTGCAAATCATAGAAAATATACTTGGACTTAGGAATTTTTAAAATATATTTCTTATAAAGATACCAAATTGCATGATAAAGGAATAATATAATCCTATCCAAGCGCCTATGATGATCGTAAACACCGACCGAGAAAGAAAAATCGGAGTTTTTATCCCAAACAATCAGTTTGGCATCTGCGCCGCTCTCCCGCATAGTTTTAACACCATTAAGGAAAGCCAGACCAGCACCTCCATAGTCGTTGGTCGACAGGTACAGATATCTAAGAGGTCTACTCATTGATTCTTAATTGCGTCACAAATTTCCTCTACCTGAGCAGTTGTAAGTTCGAAATACATGGGAAGGCGTACAAGGCAGTCTGCATATTTATCACAACATGGAAGGTCTCGTCCATCGTGCTTGTCATGATAATATGGACTGGAGTGTAAACTTAGATAATGGAATACGGCTCCTGCTCCATGATTTTTCAGATTAGTAATCAGAGCAGTACGTTCGTTTAGGCTATTGCATACTAAATAGAACATGTGGGCGTTATTGGTGGCATACGCTGGTATATCGGGAATAGAAAAAATACCAATGTCTGCCAAAGGCTTCAAGTTCTTGTAATATGTTTCCCAAAGTAACTTCCGTTTCGACTGTATTTCGTCAAGACTTTCAAGCTGAGCCCACAGAAAGGCCGAATTAATTTCAGAAGGCAAGAAACTGGAGCCAGTATCTACCCATCCATATTTGTTTACTTCTCCACGGAAAAATTCAGCACGGTTTGTTCCTTTTTCCCAAATAATCTCTGCGCGTCGGATAAATCTTTCGTCGTTTACGCACAACATTCCTCCTTCTCCACCTGCAGTAACATTCTTGGTTTCATGGAAAGAAAAACAACCGAAATGGCCAATCCCACCAAGCGGTCTCCCTTTGTAATAGGAATCTATCGCTTGTGCGGCATCTTCAACCACAAACAGATTATGACGATTGGCTATGTCCATAATCTTGTCCATGTCACAAGCCACACCTGCATAATGAACAGGAACAATTACTTTAGTCTTATCCGTAATCAATGCCTCAATCTTTTCCGCATCAATATTGGGATTGTTTGCACTGCTATCTGCGAAGATTATTCTTGCGCCCTGCCGTACGAATGCAAGAGCTGAAGAAACAAACGTATAAGACGGGACAATAACTTCATCACCCGGCTTAACATCGCAAAGGATAGCTGCCATCTCCAAAGCATCGGTTCCAGAAGTCGTCAATATTGATTTCTTAAAACCATACTTTTCTTCGAAAAATTGTTGGCATTTTTTTGTAAACACACCGTTTCCTGACAGTTTACCAGTATAAACTGCCTGATACATGTAATGGGCCTCTTTCCCCGTAAGGAAAGGTTTATTAAATGGAATGTTCATAATCAATCTATTTTATATAATTTCGTTTTTACCATATACTTTCCTGCCTCAGTAATATTCTGTGTAATTATACAGCCAAGCCCGATCCATACATCATCACAAATCGTGACGTGATCTGAAACTATTACACAAATACCATAGAAATTGCGTTTCCCTAATGTTGAAAAGCCAGCCGAGTTAAAACGTCCAGATATGTATGTGTGTGCACCGACTATATTATCATGACCAATTTCAGTATGTCCGTGGATAAAAGCATTGTCTTCAATAATTGTGTTGTCACCTACTGTAGATTCGCTTCCGATGAAAACGCCTTCTCCAATTTTCACGTTCTTACCCAACTTTACATTAGGCATAATAATATTCGCGAACGGCACTTTCCCTTTAAGGGAATTAAATGTTCTGTCCCTAAAAGTAAAATTGTTATAACCTGCCGCAAAGAACACATAATCAAACATATTACTTCTATAGCATTCCTCAATAGCAGATATTTTCCCCAGTATCGGAATGTTACTTATTAAAGTCCCTTTTTCCTCATAATCATCAAAAAAACCAACTACATTATAAACCTGTGTCTCTTCAACAAAAGCACATATTTGCTTTGCAAAATCTTTTGAGCCAATTAAAGCGAGTCTTTTCATATAATAAATCTTCTATCGTTTGTCTTATAAATGAAATAGCCACTTCTATCACCACTGCATTCTACATAATGCAGTTCAGAATCCGTAATCTCTGCCGCAACTATTTCGGTATAATTATTCCAATTCTCAATAATAGATTTCAGCCTCTCTGTTTCTTTCGAAAGGAAATAAACACCAGAATATGAATGTTCAGTTATTTCTGGTTCATGGTATTCACCTAATGCTACTTCAATCACTCCCCTTAGGAAATCATATCCAGTAGATAACTTGACCAAATTAGAGCCTATAAAATCACCACCCATACGAGCTCCTATCTCTATTACACGAATATCACCGTTCTCAGTGATTTTCAATTCAGAATGACTAGCGCCATACTGTATATGGAGTGCATCAAGTGCTTTTAGGACTATATCTTTCACTCTATTCTTAATCTCATCAGGTAAAGATGATGGTTGGTGATGTTCCAACTCAACAAAGAAAGGTGCACCTGTAGTTACTTTGTCTGTTATTTGAAGGATATGGTGTTTACCCTTAAATGAGATACTCTCTACACTAATTTCCCGTCCTGTAACGAACTCCTCTATGATAGCCTCATTATGGAATGATACCTTTTGTGCCCTGCGTATAGCTTCCTCTATCTGTACTGGGTCGAGTACCTTCTCTACTCCTTTGCTACCAGAACGGTCTGTTGGCTTCACTATTAAAGGGAATTCAAATCCTTTGATGTCAAAGTTACCATCCGCCTTAACCAAGGAGAATTTGGGCGATAGTACCCCATTCTCCATGAAACAACGACGCATCTGATATTTGTTGGTCGTGGTCTCAGAATATTCATCAGGATTTGAAATTAAACCCATCCGTGATGCTACATAATTGATGGTAGGTACTGGTAAGTCAGCAGCAATGGTTGTAATTCCGTTAATACCAACTCGCTGACATATCTCCAATATCTGTTCTTTCTCCTTAACATCTATGGGATAGAAATAATCTGCCACATCCTTACAAACCGCCCCATCTGCCCAGGCAAAACAATGAACCTCCAAGCCCATCTCTTGCGCTTTTCTTACCAACGGTAGTTGCAAATAGCTGGCTCCAATAACTGCTATTTTTTTCTTCATCACTTGTGACAAATTTTAAATTTACTTGCAATATAATTAAAAACAATCTCCCTAGTATCTTTATTCATCATTATATAAGAAGAGAAAGCTACGGCTATGAAAGCTATTAAAGCTTTTATGAGACTTTCTATAATAGTGCCTCCAAGAAGAAAAGCAAAGGGAAGTGAAATTACACAAGACAATGCGGCCACCTTTAAACAAGCCCAATAACATTTTATCATTTCACTAATTTTGTAATCTATATCCTTGTGTAAAACGTACGGTTTTATTACAAACGAAAAAATAACCCCACTAATAATGCCCATATACTGAATCCAGAGTGGGCCACATCCCATTTTAAATAGAAAATATAACAAAACAAAAACGCCTATTCCGGAGAAAACAGAAGCGATAGAATTAACCTTCATTTTATTAGCCGCCATCATTGGAATATAAAAGGACGCGCTAAATGTACCTAATATCTGCCTAACAATGATCCATTGGGTAAAGATAACAGCGTACTCGGGCACTTCAACAAGCCATAACGCCATTATCTTGTCCACAAGAATTATGGCCGGCAATCCTAACATCAATATTAAATCAAAGCAATAAACGGTAGTATCAAGAGTTAATTTTTTTGAATCATCTCTCTCACCAGAGGCATATAATTTAATAATTTGCGGATTAATTGCATTTCTAAAATTATTGACAAACAACATCATTGCTCCAGATACTTGATTAGCTATGGACTGCGCAGCTACAACGACTGGCGCAAAAAAAAGGTTGATTAGAACAACTATGCCTTGCACATTAAGTGTTTCTGAAAGATTTGCCATTATGTTCCAACCTGAAAAACCAAGCATTTCTGTAAAAATGTGCTTATCAAAAAGCTTTTGGAGGCTTGATTCTTCAAAATGCCTGCGACAATATATACAATATAATAGAGCGACTAGAATTTGCACAACTGCAAGCAAAACTACATAAACGACTAGACGGTCATAAGGTGAGACACTCAACAGAAAAACAACCATCAACTTAGCCAAGGCCTCAAATATACTTATATATGCATATACGCCCATTCTTTCATAAGCCATTATAAGGGATGTAAATGGGACCTGTATAATGCTGATTGCAGAGGTTATAACTGAAACATGGTATGCAAAGACAGCCGCACTAAATCTACCCTCGGAAATTACCATTTTATTATACACATACCATAACCCGGCAGTTTCCAGTATGAAGGTTAATATTAAAGCTAGGGCAAGGTGAGTATAAAAGGCTGTATTAAAAGTAAGATGTAATTTCTTCTTATCCTCACGGCCAAGTTCATAAGTCAGGAAACGAGATGTCCCAATACTTAAAGTGCCGTTAATAAAGGAAAGCATACCGACAACCCCTCCAACGACATTATAAAGTCCAAAGTCGTCAACACCCAGCTTATCCAGCACTACTCTGGACATATAGAGTGTCACTCCCATGATGAGTATCATCCGGAAGTAGAGGAACATCGTATTTTTCGCTATTCTCCTGTTGTCTGACATATACTTTTATTATGTGAAAAACATGGTCATGAAAGAGACAGGTTTACTAATATCTAAATGAATCTGAATCTATAGCTTCTTTCTTTTCTTCTATTACACGTAGCAAGTACTGGCCATATTGGTTATTTAACATTGGCTTTGCCTGCTCTCTCATCTTTTCTTCCGTGATCCAGCCATTGCGGTAGGCGATACCCTCTAGACATGCCACCTTAAGTCCTTGGCGTTTTTCTATCACTTCTACAAATGTGGAAGCCTCAGCTAAAGAATCATGCGTACCAGTATCCAGCCAGGCAAAACCGCGGCCAAAAACTTGTACCTTCAACTCACCGTCTTTCAAGAATTCTTGATTAACTGTGGTGATTTCAAGTTCGCCTCTTGCACTGGGTTTAATATGCTTAGCCACATCTACCACCTTATTGGGATAGAAATATAGACCCACTACAGCATAATTGGACTTGGGGTCCTTCGGTTTTTCCTCTATGCTTAAGCAGTTACCCTGCTTGTCAAATTCCGCAACGCCATAGCGTTCAGGATCTGATACCCAATATCCAAACACTGTTGCTTTCTGATCTATCTCAGCAGACTTAACAGCATTTCTAAGAAGCGTTATAAATCCTGAACCGTAAAAGATGTTATCGCCCAAAACGAGGCAAGCAGAATCATCGCCTATAAACTTCTCCCCAATAATGAAGGCTTGCGCAAGACCATCCGGAGATGGCTGTTCCGCATATTCAAAGTGAACACCATAATCAGAACCATCACCCAAAAGGCGCTTAAACCCTGGCAAGTCGTAAGGCGTACTGATAATAAGAATATCCCTTATTCCTGCCAGCATCAGTGCACTGATAGGGTAATAAACCATCGGTTTATCATAGATCGGGAGCAATTGCTTACTCACACCCTTTGTGATAGGGTAAAGACGGGTGCCACTACCGCCTGCTAAAACTATTCCTTTCATGTTAGAACTCTGTTTTATCATGACTTTTGTCGGCGACTCGGCAAAATGAAAATGAATTCTCTTTTGCACTCGCTGCCCCAAAAGTTCATCTCTTTATTTGTATTCTTCAAAATAGGGGCAGGATTGTAAGCGTCCAATTTTCACACCCCATACTCTTGGATGCCGATAAACAGGGACATCTTGAGATTTCCCATAATCATAACTGGACTAAAATTTGAATTATTTAACTGGTTGGCATAGCATCATAGGAGTCAGATTCTTGCGTCCCGTTGGTAGCAAGCGAGACAAGCTCGAGCGCTCATAATCCGTACGTCCATCAACACATGCCGTGAAAAATTTCTTTAGATATTCGCACACCGAGATAGCCTGAGCTTTGCATGTGGCTATGATGGTGTGATAGACAGCAGAGCTCTCCACACCCTCATGGCTACCAAAGGATTTCGAGTTGGATCTTTCGATTGTCATCGTCCTGATGTTGCGTTCTGCCTCTGAGTTCTTGGACAAGCCAAGCGGCAAAGCCGAGCGATCGATGTTGTAACGACCGTCGTTCCTCCATGCCATGACTTGATCCCAGGAGTTGTCGAGATAGTTAATGGCCTTTGTCAACAAGTCACTCTTCTGTTCTTCACTTGTCAGCAGCCTTGTCAGCTCCATCCTCATCTCTGTGATTAACTCTATCGTTCTTGCATTGTGCCTTTCCTCTTTTATCCTGTCTGGCGGGAATTTGTTCTTCTTGTAAAAGGCTTCCATCGCATATAGCTCATTGATCCTGTCGAGAAAGTATCTTGCCCTTTCGTCCTTTCCCTGGATGAGGGCTTTCAGGAAGCGGGCCCTCACGTGTGCCATACAGAAGATGTGCTCTACCTCGGTAAGCTCGCTGTCCAGATACTTATATACATTGTAGGCATCCGACTGCAGGGCTGCTATCTCCGCCTCACCGATAAAGTCTGTCAGTACCTTACGCCCACGGCTTCCATTGTCGTAGAAGAAGATGACTATCTTCGCCGACTTGTTCACCAGACACCAGATGTAAGCTTTCTTGTATTTGTCCCGTATCTTAACCCGGCACCATGTCTCGTCACAGTGCACGATGGAATCCTTCTCCAGAGCTATCTCCTTTAGTATGGGGATTATGTGATTGAGATGTTTTGCACCCTTCTTCAGCCAGTTCAGGACTGTCTGGCGGCATGTCTTAAAACGCTGTTCCATCAGGCGTGTCATCTCGCGATACACAGGAGTCTCCATCATGTATTTGTTGAAAACAAGCTCAACAAGCATGTCTATCGTAGCATGGGTTCCAGGGAGACTTTCCGGTGCCGCACCTTCCATCATTTCCACATCCTCGTCGAGGCCGAGTTCCTCTTTCGACTCCTGGCCGACTATGGCTGTTGCAAGATTCTTCACGGGGAAGTATTTCGTATGAGCCTTGCCTTCAGTATCAACATAGGTGATATACTCACAGAGTACGGTTACCAGCCGCTTCTCTTCATGTATCCTCTGACGGAATTCCACTTTCGTAATCTTGCAGCCTTCCGGTATCAGTGAGCGGTCGCACCTGTAGGCTTTCTTGGCTCCATCGGCATGCATCGTCTCATATTTCTTTCCCTGACGATACGGGCGATCCTCGGGTTCCTTCCCCGCATTACACTCTGACGATGTGCTTCCCGTTTCCACAGAGGCCGACTCGGTTTCAGGCTCTGCTGATGATACGGTGCCTGATTCGGGCGTTCCGTCCCAATCATCTTTGTCATCATCCCGTCCCTTAGCCTTACTCTGCTTTGACTTCTGACTCTTGGTAACAAACTTCTCGTCGCGAAGCACCTCATACAGCTCCCTGTACTTCTTTGCCTCACGCTGAGACTTGCGCAGCTCTTTCTGAGTCTTTACGAGTTCATCCTTCATTCCGCCCAACTGAATTTGCATATTATCAAAGCCCTTCTGCAGTACTTCCTTCATCTTGTTCGATTCGGCAAGTTGACTGCTGATAGCATCGAGCGTAGCCTGTAGCTTGTCGAAACGATCCATCTGGGCATCGAGCTTGGCATGGAGAGCCTCGTTCTGAGCCTCTCTCTCCTTAAGCTGGCCATATATAAAGTTGATAAAGTCATTCTTCTCCGAATCGGTCATCCCGTCGCATGAAATTAAGGCTGGAAAGTCAAGTCTGCCCTGCCGTTCCAATTGCTCTCTGTAGAACTTGCGTCTTAATATCTCTTCTAATTCCATGCCTTAATTTTACTCTGCAAATGTACATAAAAATTTCGCATATGTACAAATTTTAAGGCACTTAATTTATTGAGTATCAGTAACTTAGGCAAACTTCAACTTATCCCTTTCTTAAGTTTGTATTCCTTTATCACAGGGCTTTCAAGGATGGCCAAAATGTCTTTCCATTCTACCTTGTAGACGCGTTTATAACCCTCGGTTACAATACGCATAAAGCGGTAGCCCTTGTCGAAAGTATAGGTATGAACGCAATACTGATGATGCTCGAAATTGACCATGCGGACTGTCCGCTGGTTCTTGGACATGTAGAAATAGACATCGCCATCATAAGGGGCACGACCATACACTGTTCTCACTATTTCCATGATGCGGTTATAACCACATCTCATATCCGTCATATTCGGAAGAAAATAGAAGTTGCGGAGTCCTGAGATCGTCAACATAGACCCTCCAGCTTCTCTACCAACTCCTTGAGCTCATGGTAGCTTAAATTCTTCTTCTCGATCCTGAGTCCGTTCCCGAACACCAGCTTCACATACTTGACACACGATGTCCTCTTCGGACCTTCAGCTTTCTTCTCTTCTGCCTCGGTCTCTGGCTTGGGCTCTTCGTCGCGTCCCACGATCTCAACCGGAACAATCCGCTTCTTACGATCCCGGAACCACTTGTTAAACACCTGATAGGGTACACCCTGCTGTATGCAGAATTGCTCTATCGAAACTCCCTTCGGTTCACCTTCTAATTTGTAGAGAAACCAAAGCTTTTCACAATCTTCACTACTGCACATAATCTCAAAAAATAAAGCTTGTGCAAAAGTAGTCATTAGCCTGGAGCTACACAAGATGTGAAAATTGGACGCTTACTCTTCGATATGATATCACCTATAGTTTTTAAGTCCATGGTGATGTTTACAACATCAATTGGAGTTAATGAACCACCTACAATGACAACTCTTAGTGCAATCCCGAGCATATCAAGGATGCTACACAATAACTATAAATTCTCCACTCGGCAGAAATGCCCTTTCGCTTTGTTTGCTAGTCGGGCAACCTTGTGCCCGAACTAACTCATTCTTGAAGTCTTTTTCATTTTTGGAATCAATTTTAGTTAGTTTTATGCGGCATAGACCGCGTGATCTAGAATCGCATCGACAACACCATACCCTTCCACCTACCCTTGCAAGACTCAATGCGTTTATCTCATTCCATATTGTTTATTGACAATTTCAATATGTATATCTTTGTTCTGACTGGCAGTATCGAACTGCATCACTTTTGCGACCACCTGTGCAATCAGATTCTGTTTCTTTTGTTAAACTTTGTATCGAAATGTTTATTTTTATTTTCAAACCATTATTGCAAGCTTTCATCCCTCATCGGAAACAATCCTTACACATGGAGATTGTGTTTCTCTGCCTTGTCTGTTAACAATTGTCTGATTTCCTACTATCGGTGCCTCTTGGTCCTCCTTCTCATTAACATTCCTTTACCTTCCAGTATAAAACTTTCTTAAAGCTATTGCCTGTTTGGTGGAAAATGCGTACCTTTGTATAGAAATGAGCGGGAAAGGCTCAATTTCCCGGATGTCTGATGAATGTCTGATGAAACAGGAAACGGTGTTTCTGTTTTATGTTGTGTATCAGGCTGTTATGCGGAAGTTCACATTAGCTAATTAAACCGGCTCAGCGGATTTACCCGGTTGGTAAAGCTTGGCTAATCAAGAATAAAGTGTTACCTTTGCAGCATGAATCATACCCAACTGCTGCGTGCCATCCTTCCCGATGTGCTGATAGACAATTTTGATGTTGCCAAGTTTGAGA
>ODAI010830573.1_pt1 | contig 30725 bp, 26 predicted proteins | sample 1539321 | NCBI WGS metagenome assembly ODAI01 (sample SAMN02144231, study PRJEB22623) | gut metagenome | biome: sheep rumen | host: Ovis aries | place: New Zealand
GCCTTTCTTGCCGGCAATACCGGTGATGACATAGCCGGATTTCTGGCATGTGCTCTCCACGATCCAGGTGCCGTCGTCGTCCGGGCGGTTCGTGTTGCGGATATTGATCGGAATACCTTCGTGGCGGACGGGGAAGATCGCGTCCTCGTGAAGAACGGAGGCGCCCATATAGGAGAGCTCTCTCAGTTCCCTGTAGGTGATCGTCTCGATCCCGACCGGATTATTGATGATGCGGGGATCCGCCACCATAAAGCCGGACACGTCCGTCCAGTTCTCATAGACATCGGCGCGGCATGCTCTTGCGACGATGGATCCGGTGATATCGCTGCCGCCTCTTGAGAAGGTCTTGACGTTGCCGTCGAAGCCTCTTCCGTAGAATCCCGGGATTACCGCCCTGGGGTTCTCGGAAAGACACTGCGAGAGGACCTCATTGGTCTTCTCCGCGTCCAGGACGCCGTTCTCGTCGAAAAAGATCACGTCCTTGGCATCAATAAACTTATAGCCGAGATAACGGGCCATGATCCGCCCGTTCAGATACTCGCCTCTGGAGGCGGCATAATTGCTGTCGGGACTCTGGTGCATCTTTCTCTCGATCTGCGCGAATTCGCCCTCCAGAGAGAAACCCGTAAGGCCGAGCCCTTCAATGATCTCTTCGTAACGCTCTTTGATCGTTTCCAGCTCCTCGCCGAAATCCTCGTCCTTGGAAGCTTTATAATACATTCTGTAAAGAAGATCCGTGACTTTGATATCGCCGCTGAACCTCTTGCCGGGCGCCGATGGGATCACATATACTCTCGACGGATCATCCATGATGATCGAGCCGACCTTCCTGAACTGCTCTGAATCCGCCAGTGAACTTCCACCGAATTTTACAACCTTTTTCATAAGCTGGTCCCCTGCATACCGATGCAGGGTCTCTTCCTCCTCCTGCCTGATACTTCGCTCTGCAACTGTCTTATATGTAATACCAGAATTCCTTCAATCCTGCAAGAGACGAATGCACTGTTTTACATCGCCGAAGGACTTCAGGGCTTCCGTCATCTCTTTCTCGGTCATCGCCGCGGTCACAAATGCGGTTTCATCCGCAGGAGCTCCGCTGCAGACAAGCTTTTCAGCGCCCGCGAACACTTTGTCCGCCTGTGCGGCGCAGCTTGCGGGGAGCCTGACAAAATACTGATAAGTCTCCTGCATCGGATCCGCGATGGCGAGGACTTCGTCGTCCCAAAGGATCGCTGCCGTTCTTCCGGGGTTCTTGGCGCATTCCATGACATCCGAGACGACTGCGCTGGCCGTGGGATACTTGCCCGCGCCGCGGCCGTAGAACATCAGGTCATCCACCATATTTCCGTGTACGAAAACGCCGTTGAAGACATCCTGTACGCTGTGAAGAGGATGATCCGCTCTCACCAGGAAAGGAGCTGTGCGGACACTGAGGCTTCCGTCCTCTCCCCGTCTGCTGACGCCCAGGAGCTTGATCGCCATCTTCATGCTTCTCGCATAAGTAAAATCATCCGTCGTGATACGGGATATCCCCTGGCAGGGAATATCTTCGTAGCGCACAGTCTTTCCGCTGATCAGGGAAGACAGGATCGCGATCTTGCGGCATGCGTCATGTCCCTCGACGTCCGCCTCGGGATTTCTCTCCGCGTACCCTCTCTCCTGCGCCTCTTTGAGCGCCGCCTCGAAGGAAAGACCGGCCTTCTCCATTCTCGTCATGATATAGTTGGTCGTTCCGTTGAGTATGCCGAAGACAGCCGTTATATTCTCCTGCGTCAGACAGGAGCAGATGGGGCGGATCAGCGGGATCCCGCCGCCCACACTGGCTTCGAACAGATAACTGCAGTTATGGCTGCGCGCGGTCTTAAGGAGTTCCGGCCCGTGGGCGGCGACGAGTTCCTTGTTGGACGTGCAGACGCTGACACCGCGCTCGAGCAGAGCCGCCGTGAACTGATAGGCGGGCTTTTTGCCTCCCATGGTCTCGCAGACGACGGAGATCTCCGGATCATTCAGGATATCCTGAAAATCGTGTGTGACCCTGTCATTGTAGGGGCTTTCGGGAAAATCCCGCAGGTCAAGAATATACTTGACGTGAATGCCTTCCGGGATCGTCTTTCTGATCACATCCTGATTGCGGTCAATGAGCTCCACTACACCGCTTCCGACCGTACCGAATCCGAGAACTGCCATCTGTATCATAACTGAAATCTCCTTTTATTATCTGCTGTGAAGCGGTTTCTTCGCATGCCGCTCACTGCATTTTATCCCTGCCCATGATCCGGATCCTCCGGACGCCGCCGAGCGCCTCGATCTTGCGGATCATCTGACTGATATCTTCTGTGTTGTCCCTGATCTGCAGGCTGATGCTCAGATCCGCCACTCCGCTGATCGGGATACTCTGATGAATCGTCAGTATGTTGGCGTTGCAGCCCGAGATGATCCCGAGAAGCCCGGCCAGAAGCCCGGTCTCGTCGTTGATCTCGCAGGTCAGCGTGACGTTCATTCCCGACATGCTGTCGTGGAACTCTTCGATATCATCCTTGAACTTGTAATAGGAACTGCGGCTGATCCCGGCCAGTTCAGCGGCCTCGTTGACGGTTCTGGCTTTGCCGCAGGCCAGGTACTGGTTGGCTCTGGCGACGCCCCGAAGGACATCCGGCACCGCTCTTGCCCGAACGATATAATACTCTGTTTTTTCGCTCACAGATTACTCCTTTATAATTCAGTAAGCACCGACGAAAAATATAGTATCACTTCTCATTCCTTATTGCAAGGACATTTGTATTTCTGGAGCGGACATATTTCGCTGTATAGAAAATGGTCAGAGCAAGCGCCGTCAGTACAGAGATGATCGTGCACGGCACCAGCCCCCATGGAAGATACGTGCATTCGATCCGGTGTGTTCCGGCCGGAACGGGCACCGCCATGAGGCCTCCGTCCACCTTCTCCACTGTCACTTCCTGTCCGTCCACAGTGGCCGTAAATCCGGGATCATAAGGAACGGAGAAGAAAACCAGGTTATCTCTGGGCAGGTCGATGGAAGCCGTAAATCCGCTCAGAGTAAAGGAAAACGCACTGCAGGCGGATTCGGCTCTGTCCCGGCAGTATCTGGCGAAATCGTCGTCGCTGATCGTGACCTCCTCCGCGTGGATGTCCTCCTCCATATATTTGCCGTATTTCCGGACCTGGTCCTCCGTGAGGATCAGATCCTTGACAAGCAGGCGGTCTGTCTGCACGCCCTTGCGCATCGCGCTGTAGTCCTCGTCCCTGACGTAATCCGTGAAGGTAAACCCCATGGGGATATAGTTGCCGGTTTCATAAATAATATATCCGTTATTGGAGTCCCTCTCCTCATAGCCCGTCATGCCGCCCTTGTCCTCGAGTGTCTCAGAGGGCTTGACCAGAGAGTTCTCGATATAATAGCGCACGGAAAGGAGCGCCCTGGCGCCGACTCTTTCGATGGGAAGCGTGGATTCCACGGTTCTGATCATGCCGATCTTTCTATAGAAAGTAAATATGGAAGGATTGACGGTGCTCTCAAAACAGTGGATGGTCGGATACTCCCACACCATCTCGTAATTGGTGGAGGTCCCGTCTGTCTCGACCCGGAAGAAAGAGGATGTATCTGACAGGACCGGCTTTGTGTCGAGCATCTGCCTCTTCCACTTGACGCCACCTGTCTTCGCGATCAAAGAATTTCCGTTGTACATGACAGATACAGTCGTTAAAAAACAGGAGAAAACAGTGACGGCCACGAGCAGGACTCTTCTGTATTTTGCCAGACGGGGTATCCGCGGAAGCACTATGATCACCAGTATAAGAAGAAGGAGCTGGACCGCCGTCGATATGAACTCCACCTTCAGAAGATCCATATTGCTGCAGATCGAGAACCATTTGAGCCTGCCTTTTTCCATAGTCGGAATGAGGGCGCACAGCATGATCGCGGCTGTGATCACTGTTGTGATGACCGTTCCCCGGATCAGGGTTTTCCGGGGGCACACCTCCAGCGCTCTCGCCGTCATGGCCGCCATGATCAGGAGAGGCATATAGAGCCAGCGCGCGTAGTAGTTGGAATTGAAGGCGCTGTAGACCGAGTTGAGGACCGGCACAAAAGCCATCAGGCCGCAGAGCAGGATCATGCGCTTCTTCCAGGTGTTTTTGTAATACTGCAGGTAGGCGATAACGCCTGCCATGGAAAAGCAGGGAAGATACGCGGCCAGGGATCCGTTGCGGATCTGCTCTCCGGAGAAGAGCGTGGGTTTTGCGATAATGTCCGGCACGATAAAGAGCGACTTGAGGATGGCCAGAGGCGTCGTCGGCTCCTCATAGACCAGCACGCCGTATCCGTTTATATAGTTGTCCAGGCGGCTGTTTCCGGAGACGCCGGAAATGGACTGCACCAGGAAAAAGGCGGCCAGAAGAAGCCCCGCGCTGCCGTTCAGCACAATATAGAGCACTTCCCGGAGGATCTTCCGGGGCTCTCTGGACGGGCAGTACCGGATTATATAATAGAGGATGATGAATATGACCTGGCCAAAAAAGAAATAGTAGTTGATGATCGACATCAGGGCCGTCATGAGCGTAAAGCCCGCCGCTTTCCTCTTCTGCACGATCTCGTCGAAGGTCAGAAGATAGAGCGGGAAGAAGGCGGTCGCGTCGTGAAAATGCTGGAATACGATATTGCAGGCCTGAAATCCCGAAAATGTGTAGAGAAAGCTTCCGATCAGCGCATATACGTCGCTGCGGACCTGGCGGCGGATCCAGGCATAGGACGCCGCCATAGCCGTGCCGTAACGCAGGGACATGACAAACGGAAGCAGATAAGGGACCATCTTCTCAGGAAAAGGGATGGTCAGCCAGAAGAAAGGGCTGCCCCACAGATAGAAGGAAAGGCTCCCTCCCATGCTGCTTCCCAGGTCAATGTAGGGATTCCAGAAAAAGCGGCCGCTCCGGACGGCTCTGTGAGCCAGGATATAGAACGGCACCTGCTGCACGTTGTAATCCCCGTAATAGAAGAAGATCCCTCCGTGATAAATCAAAAAGGGAAGGACCGCTGCCAGATACAGCAGCGCTCCCCCCGTAAATATCAATATGTACTGTAATGCGGTTGAACGTTTCCTGATCAAAATAGTGTCCTCTGGTTGAATATCACGCGATGCACCGGTCACTGTCCATGCTTTTACAGCAAAAGGAACGTTATTTCCCGTTCTCGGATTCAATGAAATCCTTCATGCTGGGCATACGGGCAAATACGAGAGCATATCCGTCGTCTCCGTAATTGAGCGATCGGTTCACGCGGCTGATCGTGGCTGTAGAGGCGCCGGTCTTCTCGGCGATCTTCAGATACGTGTCATGTTTGCGCAGCATGGTCGCCACTTCGAATCTCTGCGAGAGTGAGAGAAGCTCGTTGACCGTGCAGAGATCCTCGAAAAAGCTATAGCACTCCTCCTTGTTCTCCAGTGTGAGAATTGCTTCGAAAAGGCTGTCTACAGCTTCCGTCCTTAGTTTTTTATTCATACCCCAAAACTCCTTACTTCAAGCAATGAACAATCCGTGCTAATATTTTAGCATTGTAAAGTTTTAAAGTAAAGGCTTTTGGATGTGTAATTGAAGGTATGTATCATCTTTTGGCGAGATTACGTTTATTGATTTTTGCTCTTTACTTTTGTGTTTTCCTGTGCTATTTTGATAATGTTGCACAAATTGATTTATTTTTCACAATCTCTTTGTGCCTATTTCATTCATCAATTTTGGAGGTAACATCATGAGCAAGGGTATTGTCAGAAGATTCAATAACCAGAGAGGTTTTGGATTTATCAGCGATTCAGAAGGAAACGATGTATTCGTACATTATACAGGGATCAACGGCGAGGGCTTCAAATCTCTCGAAGAGGGCCAGGAAGTGGAATTCGATGTCATTCAGGGACAGAAGGGACCGCAGGCCGTCAACGTAACAAAGCTTTGATCTTCTGACTGTGTGAAAGAATCTATATGTTAAAAAAGGGGATGTCGCATTAAGCGCAAGGGGAAAACCTGCGTTTGGCGTCATGCCCCTTTTCAATTTACATTGAATCCCTGCAAATTCAATGCAAATGAGAAGGGGCTTGACGCATCCGCTCAGGATCATGACCCTTTCGCATTTACGACAGCCCCTTTAAGTTTATGACGAAATCGCAGCTCCTGCCGCTCTGACAAGATCATCCAGCTCCAGATCTCCTCCGAACAGGGACAGAGCGCTGCCCACCGTGACATCCATTCCGTCTCCGGAGAGCTCCCGGATCCGGTAAAGATCGGACAGGGAGTGGACGCCGCCCGCATAAGTGACGGGGAAGCCCGTCCCCTTCTGCCAGTCTCCCAGGATCGCGACCAGGTTCTCTTCGATCCCGGAACGCTTTCCCTCGACGTCCGCCGCGTGGATCAGAAACTCGTCGCAGCAGCCGGACAGCCGCTCCAGAATCCCGGGACAGATCTCCAGATCGGTCCACTTCTGCCACCTGTCTGTGACGACTATGTATTTCCCGTCTTCTCTTCTGCGGCAGCTCAGGTCCAGGACCAGCCGTTTTCTTCCCACTGCATCGATCATCCTGCCGAGAGCCTCTTCGCTGAGCTTCCCGTCTCTGAATACGTAGGACGTCACTATGACGTGGGAGGCACCCGCATCGAGAAAAATGCCGGCGGTCTCGGGTGTGATCCCTCCTCCTGCCTGCATGCCGCCCGGAAAAGCGGACAGCGCGGATATAGCCTGCGCAAGATCCTCGCGGTAGGCAGTCTCCTTGACGGAATTGAGCAGGATACAGTGTCCGCCCGCAAGGTTCTTTTCTCTGTAGAGGGAGGCGTAATAGGCGGCGTTCATGCCTGCGACGAAATTCTCGCTCGCCGCAGCCCGGGAGCTTTCTGTCTCATCCCTCAGCGTGCTGCCGACGATCTGCTTCACTTTGCCGTTATGAATATCTATACAGGGTCTGATCTTCATAGTGCTGTCTCTGTTTTGACCGGGGCGGATCAGCCGAGCACGTCGCTCATGGTATAGAAGCCCGCGCCCTTGCCGGCCAGGAATTTGGCCGCTTCCACAGCGCCCTTGCCGAAAACAGCGCGGCTGTACGCTCTGTGGGAGAGCGTGATCACTTCATCCTGTCCCGCGAAGATCACGTCGTGATCGCCGACGATCGTGCCGCCGCGAACAGCGGAGATCCCGATCTCCTTGACAGGTCTCTTCTCTCTTCTGGACGAGCGGTCATAGACGTACTCATATTCATTTCCGAGCGCCTCGTTGGCCGAATCGGCCAGTGCGAGAGCTGTGCCGCTGGGAGCATCCAGTTTCTGGTTGTGGTGCTTCTCGACGATCTCGATGTCAAATCCCGCGGCAGCCAGCCTGGGAGCAGCCTGCGCGATGAGGGCCTGGAGCAGATTGATGCCCAGGGACATATTGGCGGATTTGAGTACCGCTGTCTTTAAAGAAGCGGCTTTGAGCTGTTCCATCTGCTCTTCGGACAGGCCTGTCGTACATACGACGGCCGGCAGCTTCTTGTCCGTGCAGTACGCAAACAGGTGATCCATGGCGGAAGCCGTGGAGAAGTCGATGACGACGTCTCCCTCCGGGCACTCCTCCAGAGTTCTGTATACCGGGTAATCCGCATATGCTTCTCCGAATGCGTCGACGCCGGCGACGATCTGCACATTGGCGTCGTTGGAGCAGATATCCGTTATAATGCGGCCCATACGTCCGCAGCATCCGTGCAAGATGATCCTGATCATTCTCTTCTCCTCCCGCTTCTTTCAAAGTACGCCGAAATTCTGCATCGCTCTGCGCAGCTTCTCCGTATTGGCAGGCGTCATCTCTGTGAGGGGCATGCGCAAAGGACCTGCATGGAGACCCATCAGATTGACCGCTTTTTTGACGGGGATCGGATTGACTTCGCAGAACAGAGTCTCGAAGAGCTCGTTGGTCTCCATCTGGAGCCTGGCCGCGCCCTTGACGTCGCCGTCGAAGTATTTCCAGCAGAGGTCATGCATAGCCTGCGGCGCCACATTGGCCACCACCGAGATCACGCCTATGCCGCCCATGGAGAGGAGCGGCACGACCTGGTCGTCGTTGCCGGAATACAGATCGATATTGCCGTCGCAGAGAGTCATGAGCTTGACGATCTGGCTGATATCGCCGCTGGCCTCCTTAATACCCACGATGTTGGGCACGTCCCTGACAAGGCGCGCCACTGTCTGCGGCTGCGCGTTGACGCCGGTCCTGCTGGGTACGTTGTAGAGGATGACGGGTGTGCCGGGGACTGCGTCCGCGGTCATTTTGAAATGGCCGTAAACGCCCTCCTGGGTTCCCTTGTTGTAATACGGCGTGATCAGAAGAAGACCATCGGCGCCGTAGCCGGCCACTTCCCTGGAAAGCTCGATCGCAGTATACGTTCTGTTGGAACCTGTACCGGCGATGACGGGAACTCTGCCCTTGGTGTAATCGATGCAGAATTTGCATACATCGAGGTGCTCCTGTTCCGACATGGTGGCTGCTTCGCCTGTAGAGCCGCACACGACGATCGCATCGGTGCCGTGGTCGATCTGATAATCGATGATGTCGGCAAAGGCCTCGTAGTTGACCGACTGGTCCGCCTCCTTGAAGGGTGTTACGATTGCGACTGCGGATCCTTTAAATACTGCCATACTCTTCTTCCCATCCTTCCCGCTGCTGATCACTCTGCAGCCAATCAAAAATTTCGAAACTGCACATTGCCGATCTCTGAGATCCTGTCGGCAAACTTGCAGACTTCTTCGTCCATCTCACTTCCGGTAATGATGATATCGGTGTCCATACCGGAACCGACAAGTTCCTTCAGATCATCCACCGATATGATGCCCTTGTTCACAACCTCCAGAACCTCGTCGAGGATCAGAAGGCTGCACTCTCCTGTCGCGAGGACTTTTCTGGCAAAGCCGAGCCCGTTGCGGATATACACAGCGGTCTCCTCCTGTTCCTGCGGAGTGCGGTCCAGATAATCGACTTCGGATTTTTCAAACCGGAAGAACTTGATCTCGGGCTCAAGTCTTTTGGTAAACTCGCTGTCGGTTATGCCCTTGCCCTTCAGAAACTGAATGATGACGACGCGGTCTTTTTCCGACGCCCGCTTCAGGGCAATTCCCAGAGCAGCCGCTGACTTACCGTACCCGTCACCCATAAAGATCGTAACTTTTCCAGAAGCCATAACGATTCTCCATTTGTTTCTATATCAAAAATTATAATATCCCTTTCAAAATAGCACTTTTTCCCATATCTGTAAATTGGGAATCACATTCTCTCCGGCGCCGTGAAGCCGAGAACCCCGATGCAGTCGGTGAGAATGGAAAGGGTCAGTGAAAGCAGAGCGATCCATCCCTCCTTCCTGGCGCTGTCCTCTTCCGTGAGGATCTTGGTCGAGTGATAGAAGGAGTTAAAGTCATTGGAGAGCTTGTAAATATACGCGCAGACGCGGTGCGGCGCGATCTCGTAAAAAGCGCTGTCCATCATAGCGCCGAATCCCGCCAGATCCGTCTGAAGATCCTTCTCCGCTTTGCTCCCGGCAAGGCCGATCGCGCAGCCGGATACGGGTTTGGAGCCCTCCGCCTCATATTTCGAGAGGATAGACTTGATCCTCACGATCGTGTAGAGGATATAGGGCCCTGTATCTCCCTCGAAGGAAGTAAAACGGTCTATATCGAAGATATAGTCCTTGGAGGCCTGGTTGGAGAGATCGCCGTATTTGAGCGCCGCGAGGGCTACCTGCCGGGCGGTCTTTTCAGCCTCTTCGGGCCCGATATCGGGGTTGGACGCTATTTTGCCCCGCATCTCATCATTGATGTCGCTGATCAGCGTGGAGAGCTTCATGACGCCGCCGTCTCTCGTCTTGAAGGGCTTTCCGTCCTTTCCGTTCATCGTACCGAAGCCGATGTGCCGCAGCTTCGTGCTCTCCGGGACCAGCCCGCACTTTCTCGCCGTGCGGAAGACCTGCTGGAAATGCAGCTCCTGTCTCTTGTCCGTGATATAGATGATCTGATCGGGGTGATACAGCCTGTTCCTCTCGCTGATCGTGGCCAGGTCGGTCGTCGTGTAGAGAGCCGCGCCGTCAGACTTTAAGATGATGCAGGGAGGGATCTCCTTGGTGTCGGTCTCCTCGGCTACGTCGACGACGAGCGCACCGTTGGACTCATAAGCGATGCCCTTCTCTTTCATGGAGGCGACCATGCCCGGAATGGCTTCGTGTACGGTGGACTCGCCCCACCACAGATCGAAATCCACGTTGAGATTGGCGTAATTCTTCTTCATGTCCGCGACGGACACTTCTATGATCTTGTTCCAAAGAGCGCGAAGTCCTCTGTCGCCTTCCTGCAGCCTGTGGGTGTTTTCCATGGCCTCCGCGTAATAAGCGGCGTCCTCCTTGGACTTCTTGCTGGCCGTCGGATAGATCTCCTCGAGCTCGCTGACTGTAAAGGGCGCTTCCGCGGGATATTCTCCCTCGTAGGAGGCGTCAAAATAGCACAGATCCGGCTGTCTTTTGGACACTTCCGTAATGACCAGGCCCATCTGCAGGCCCCAGTCGCCAAGATGAATGTCGCCGATGACATTCTCTCCGTGATAACGGGCGATCCTCTTGACCGCCTCGCCGATGACGGCGCTCCGCAGGTGTCCTACGTGAAGGGGCTTGGCTACATTGGGTCCGCCGTAGTCCAGGATGATCGAAGCGGGTTTTTCGGGAATCTCGAGTCCGAATTTCTCTTCCCCCGCCATCTGCGCGAGGTATGAGGCCAGGAACTCCTCGCGGAGCTTCAGATTGAGGAACCCGGGCTTGACGGCCTCCACGGAGGAGAACACCCGGGAGCCGCTGAGCTTTTGAACAACGTCGCTTGCGATCATCAGAGGCGCCTTGTGGTATTTTTTGGCCCCCGCCATGGCGCCGTTGCACTGATACTCGCACAGGTCGGGGCGGTTGGACTCTGTCACTCTCCCAAGCTCTCTGTCATATCCGGCCGCCTCGAAGGCGTCTGCCATCTCGCCGGAAATCAGGTTCAGAAATTTTTCCACGTGTATACTCCTTGTCTGTAATTTGCTTTTCTACGAACTGCGCGCGTCTCTCCTGGAGAAAGCGCATCCGCAGAAGTTCTGTCTGTATAGTTCAAATTTGGCTGACAGCTCGATGGATCTCTTGTATCCGTTCTTCTTTTTAAAGTCCGAGGGCAGAAAGCGCACGCCGTACAGGCTCCCGACTTTCTCTCCGATCTCGTTGAGCCTGGCGGCGTTCTTGAGAGGACTGATCGTAAGCGTGGTCGTAAAGAGATCAAATCCCTCTTTTACGGCTGTCTCAGCCGTCTTTCTCAGCCGCATTTCAAAGCAGATCCCGCAGCGGTCGCCTCCCTCAGGACAGTCCTCGAAACCCCTGACGGCCTCCAGATATTTTTCCGGGTCATAGGGCGCCTCGATCATATCGATCTTCATAGCTTCGCCTGTCGAGTGCATGCCGGTGAAATCCTGTGTGTCCACCTGCCGGTTATAGGCCTCGATCAGCCGCTTCTCTTCCGCCAGTCTGTACGAGTACTCGCTGTCCGACGTGATATTGGGATTGTAATAGAACACAGTGATACGGAAATACTCTCTGAGGTATTCCATGACATAGCTGGAACACGGGGCGCAGCAGCTGTGAAGAAGAAGCCGCGGTTTAACGCGGCTCTCCTCCAACTTCTGTATCTCCCTGTCCAGCAGCTTGCTGTAGTTCGGGTTCATTTTACTCTTTCCTGATAAAGGTTTATCTGAAATAGCGCACGCCGCTCTCAAACAGCTTCAGATCCTGTTCGCCGTAGATATTGAGGTTGACGCCTGCGCCTTTGCGCTCACAATGCGCCATCTTGCCAAGGATCCTGCCGTCGGGCGATGTGATGCCCTCGATGGCGGCAAAGGAGCCGTTGATATTCCACTCTTCGTCCATGCTGATCCTGCCGTCGGGATCGCAGTACTGCGTAGCCACCTGGCCGTTCTCAAACAGCTTGTCGATCCACTCCTTGGGAGCGACGAAACGTCCCTCGCCGTGGGAGGCAGGGTTTACGTAGACGCCGCCGAGTTCCGCTCCGGCCAGCCAGGGGGATTTATTGGTGACCACTTTGGTGTAGGCCATCTTGGAAATATGGCGGCCGATCGTGTTATAAGTCAGAGTCGGCGAATCGGCCTTCTGGCCCGTGATCTCGCCGTTCGGCACCAGGCCGAGCTTGATCAGGGCCTGGAATCCGTTGCAGATTCCCAGGATCAGTCCGTCTCTCTTGTGGAGAAGGTCGCCCACAGCGTCCTCGATCAGGGCATTCCTGAAAGCGGTCGCGAAGAACTTGGCGCTTCCGTCCGGCTCGTCGCCTGCGGAGAAACCGCCGGGGAACATGATGATCTGCGCCTGTTCGATGGCCTTGGCGTATTCACTTACGCTCTCCCGGATGTCGAGAGGGGAAAGGTTCTTGAATACTTTGGTGATCGTCTTGGCGCCGGCCGCCTGGAAAGCTGCCGCAGTGTCGTACTCACAGTTGGTTCCGGGGAACACGGGAATAAAGACTGTGGGCTGCGCGATCTTGTGGCTGCAAACGGCGATGCTTCCCTTATCGTAAAGGGGCGTATCGATGGCTGCGGTATCTTTGGATGCCCTGGAGGGAAATACCTTCTCAAGCGGCGCCTTCCATGCGGCGAGCGCTTCCGCGCCGGATACGGAGGAGCCGTGCCATGTAAAGGAGGCATTGTTACCGCACTCCGTCACGGTTCCGATGATCGTGTAATTATCGGGGATATTCTCCTCGAGGAGAGCTTCGCAGTCCGCGTCCATCTCCAGGATCAGATCGCCGATCCTGTTCCGGAACATGTGCTTGAGAGGCATCTCGTCGTCAAAAGCCGCCCCGAAGCCGTTGCCGAAAGCCATCTTGGCGACGGCGGGCGCGATCCCGTAGCAGTCCACAGCGTACGCGGCTTTGACCTTGCCTGCTCTCATCAGAGCGGTCACCTTGTCATAGATGGCGCATACGTCGTCATAGACGGGAATATCATATTCATCGCGCTCTATATCGATCTGCACGAGTTTGTCTCCGGCCTTTTTCAGTTCGGGCGTGATCACGTCGCCGATCCCGGCCACGTCAACTGCAAAGGATACCAGCGTGGGGGGAACGTCAATATCGTTAAAGGTGCCGGACATACTGTCCTTTCCGCCGATACTTCCGATCCCGAATCCAAGCTGCGCGTCATAAGCGCCCAGAAGAGCCGAGAAGGGCTGGCTCCAGCGCTCGGGATCTTTGGACATTCTGCCAAAATATTCCTGGAAGGTCAGATGGAGCTTCCTGAAATCTCCGCCTGCGGCCACCACCTTGGACACGGACTCGGTCACGGCATAGACAGCGCCGTGATAAGGGCTCCAGGAACTCAGATAAGGGTCAAAACCGTAGCTCATCATCGTAACGGTATCGGTCTTGCCGCCCAGAACCGGAAGCTTGGCGATCATGGTCTGGGTCTCAGTCAGCTGATATTTGCCGCCATAGGGCATATCGACCGTTCCGGCGCCGATCGAGGCGTCGAACATCTCCACAAGGCCTTTCTGCGAACATGTATTGAGATCCCTCAGGGAAGCGATCATCGCTTTTTGGAAATCCTCTCCTGTGAGATCGCGGTTTCTGCGGTCACCGATCAGTTCCCCGATGGGCTGGCATGCGAATTTGTTGAGATAATTGTCGTCTTTGGAGGGCATGAGGACCCTGACGTCAGTCTCCTGGTGCGCGCCGTTGGTGTCCAGGAAGGATCTCGCGATATCAACGACCGGTTTTCCTCTCCAGTTGAGAACGAGACGGGGCTCCTTGGTGACGACAGCCACCGGGGTAGCTTCCAGATTCTCTTCTTTAGCATAAGCGAGGAACTGATCTTTATCTTCGGGGGCCACGACGACGGCCATTCTCTCCTGTGACTCGGAGATGGCAAGCTCTGTGCCGTCCAGTCCCTCATATTTCTTGGGAACGAGATCCAGATTGACCCTAAGTCCGTCCGCGAGCTCGCCGATCGCGACCGAGACGCCGCCCGCGCCGAAATCGTTGCACTTCTTGATGATGCCCGAAACTTCGGGTCTTCTGAAGAGTCTCTGGAGCTTGCGCTCTGTGGGCGCATTGCCCTTCTGGACTTCCGCGCCGCACTCGGTCAGGGACTGGTCATTGTGAGCCTTGGAGGAGCCGGTAGCTCCGCCCATGCCGTCACGGCCCGTGCGTCCGCCCAGGAGGATGATGATATCACCAGGGTCGCTGTTCTCGCGCTTGACATTCTTTCTGGCCGCCGCGCCCATGACAGCGCCGATCTCCATGCGCTTTGCCACATAACCGGGATGATAGATCTCCTTGACATGTCCCGTGGCCAGACCGATCTGGTTGCCGTAGCTGGAGTACCCCTTTGCAGCTCCCATCACGAGTTTCTTCTGGGGCAGCTTGTTCTCGAGGGTCTCGGATACGGGAACGGTGGGATCGGAGGCGCCTGTCACGCGCATAGCCTGATAGACGTATCCTCTTCCGGAGAGCGGATCGCGGATCGCGCCGCCCAGGCAGGTGGCAGCTCCGCCGAAGGGTTCGATCTCCGTGGGGTGGTTATGGGTCTCGTTCTTGAAGAAGACCAGCCACTCCTCTGTCTGGGGGCCGTTTCCGTAGTCGACCTCCACAGGCACAACAACAGAGCAGGCGTTGTTCTCATCGGACTCCTCCTGGTCCGTGAGCTTGCCGTCCGCTTTGAGCTTCTTCATGCCCATGATGGCGAGATCCATCAGGCACACATATTTGTCGTCGCGCCCCTTATAGAACTCTTCTCTCGTATCGAGATAGCTCAGATAGGTGGGCTCGATAATATCTCTGTAGTAGCCGTCCTCAAACTCCACGTCCCGCAGCTCTGTCGAGAAGGTCGTGTGGCGGCAGTGATCCGACCAGTATGTATCAAGCACGCGGATCTCGGTAATGGTGGGGTCTCTGCGCTCTGTGCCGGCAAAATAATTCTGGATGAACAAAAAGTCCTCGAAAGTCATGGCGAGACCGAGTGAGTGGTAGAGCTTTGCGAGCTCGTCCTCGTACATGGCCGTCATGCCTGTGAGAACAGCGACGTCCTCAGGTTCCGGATATTCCATCTGCAGTGTGAGAGGCTTCTCCATGCCCGTCTCTCTGGAATCCACCGGGTTGATGCAGTATTTTTTGATCCTGTCGATCTCCTCTTCGGAGATCTTTCCCTGCAAAATATAGGTCTCTGCAGTCCGGATCACGGGATTCTCATTCTCGTTGAGGAACTGAACGCACTGCACGGCACTGTCCGCCCTCTGGTCGAATTGTCCGGGGAGAGCTTCGACACTGAACACAAAGCCGTCCTCGGGGATCTGAATGGTCTCTCTGTAGAGAATATCTACAGGGGGCTCGGAGAACACGGTCCTGCACGCCGTCTCGAACACTTCGTCGGAGATATTCTCCACGTCGTATCGGATCAGTTTACGGACACCGGTAAGTCCCTCTACAGCCAAAAAGCCGATGATATCTTCCTTGAGCTGCCTTGCCGCTACCGCATAGGGCTCCTTTTTCTCGACATAGATCCGTCTGACTTTACTCATAAATAGCGCTCACTCCTCCTGTGGGGTTTGAAAATAGTAGATGTTGTCTCAAGGAATTATATCATAGGATTTTGAAATGTACATACTGATGATGTCCAATGATTCTCAAACAGGCGTCCAAAAATTGATGCAACATGGAAAATTTCCTGTTGAACATCCCCTTTTGATGTGTTATACTCTCAAATGTTGACGGGTAATACCGCCGGTAATTGAATAGGGGAATCATACAATGGCAGTATCACGGTCTCCAAAACCGTTCATGGGGGTTCGAATCCCTCTTCCCCTGCTTTTCGGATTCAGCTTCGGTGCAAGACGCATCGAAGCTGTTTTTGATTTGCGATAGAAAGATACCGGAGCGGTACATGCTGCCGCTCCGGTATCTCTATTACTTGTGATATCAATCGATTCCCGCGATCCGTCTCACAACGGCTTCGTCTACCGGGAACGGAGGAAGTTTTAACTTGCTCTCGTTGGCCAGGACTTCTCTCACCGACTGCTCGAGGATCTCTGCCGGCACCTGGTCCCTGCCGCAGGTCACTTCATAGTAGTCTTCCAGCGCGTCCACGCTGTCAAATCCCGCAAGATTCAGGATATAGGCGGCCTCCTCCGGATCCGCCTCTCTGAGATAGGGCGCGAGAAAGTACCCACAGGCCTTGCCGTGCGCCATATTCGCGCTGTATGTCAGCCGGTAACTGAGCGCGTGGGGCATGGAGGTCGCCGTATGTGCGATCGCCATGCCGGCCAGGCAGGAGGCGTTCATCATGTTGCTGTAGTCCGCGGAAGACGCTTCTCTGCGGCCCAGGATCACATCCTTGCTGCGGGCCCATATTTTGATGCCTGCTTCCGCGCACATTCTGCTGAAATCCGTCGCTTTGGAGTGGATATAGCTCTCGTACAGATGGCACAGGGCGTCCATAGTCGTGTTGGCCAGGACCGAAGCCGGCGCAGCCGCGAGATATTTGCCGTCGATCAGCGCCAGCTGCGCGAAGATCTTGTGCGGAATGGAGCCCTTTACGTGCTTATCATGTCTGGTCAAAACAGAGACCGCCGTCACTTCGGATCCTGTTCCCGCGGTCGTCGGGATCTCGGCGATGGGAACAGCCGATGTCTCAGCCGACTTGTCATACATATACTCCCACCCTTGGTCCGCGTGGCGGATCATCAGCGCGATGGCTTTGGCCGCGTCCATGGGGGATCCGCCGCCGATGCCGATGACGAAGTCGGCGTTTTCACTTAGGCCCAGATCTCTCGCCTTCATGATCGTCTCTACGGAAGGATTTTCTTCGACCTGTGCAAATTCCACCCAGGTGACGCCGTACCGGGACAGAGCGTCCGTCACATCCGCGAAAGCCCCGCATCTTCTGGCGCTGCTCTTTCCTGTCACGATCAGGGCGCGGCTGCCCAAAGAGGCCAGCTCCGCGGCATGATGCAGAACACAATTGTCTTCCGAGTATACCTTCACCGGTATATTGAAATTCATTTCGTTTCCTCCCGCTGATCAGGATTTTTTAGCAGGGACCTCAAAGCTCTTGACCGTTCCGAACTTGGTCGTCTGCACGATGCTCCTGAGGTCGAAGCCCGCATCCACGAGGATCTGCGCCATATCTTCCACAGAGATCGAGCCGGAAGCCTTCACGACGATCTCCGCGCCTCTGTCTTTGGTGTGATAGACGGCCAGAGAGTCCAGATTGGCGTTGTTGTCTCCGAAGAGCTTGGCCATAGGGGCAAATTCGCCGGGCGTATCGGTTGCGCCGAAGATGAATCTGGTGCCCTGCTTTTTGAGGCCCAGCAGCTCTACGAAGGCCTGGAAAATGTCTTTGTCAGTGATGATGCCGATGACTTTATTGTCGTCGTCAACGACCGGAAGGCAGGAGATCTCGTTGTCCAGCATGGTCTGCGCCGCGACTTCCACGAAGACGTCCTGGGAAATGGTCTTGACGTCCTTGATCATGATATCTGCGACTTTGGTCTTGCTGAGCAGGTAGTTGAGTTCGTAAATGGAGAGGGACGTCGAGTTGGCGCCGCTCTGCTCTTCTACCAGTCCTCCGGTGACCAGGCCGATCAGACGGCCCTGCTCGTCGACGATCGGAAGCCTGTGGAAATGGTTCTTTCTCATGATCTCGACAGCCTTGGAGATCACGACATCCTTTGTGATCGTATAGGGGTTTCCTGTCATGTGATCTTTAACATACATACTTGCTATCCTCCCTGTATTTAAGTCTGCTGCTTATACCGCCTTGCAAGATCAGCCGCCGAGATACGCTTTCTGCACTCTCTCGTCGCTCGCGAGTTCTTCCCCCGTTCCCTCCAGAGTGATCTTTCCGGTTTCCAAAACATAAGCTCTGTCTGCGATCGCCAGAGCTCTCTTCGCGTTCTGCTCGACCAGGAGTATCGTGGTCCCCTTGTCGTTGATCTCCTGAATGATATGGAAGATCTCCGAGACAAGAAGAGGCGACAGTCCCATGGAGGGCTCGTCCAGAAGCAGGATCGAGGGCTTGGCCATCAGGGCTCTTCCCATGGCCAGCATCTGCTGTTCGCCGCCGGAAAGCGTGCCCGCCAGCTGCAGGCGGCGCTCCTTGAGGCGGGGGAACAGCTGATAAACATCCTCCATATCAGCGCGCATCGCGTCCTTATCCTTCCTGAGATAAGCGCCCAGGATCAGGTTTTCCTCGACCGTCTGCTCCGCGAAGACCCGTCTTCCCTCCGGAACCTGGGCCAGACCCATGCCGACGATCTTGTGGGGCGCTGTCTTTGTCAGTTCTGTGTCGTCGAGCTTAATGCTGCCCTCGGCCGCCTTGACGAGGCCCGAAATGGCGTGCATGGTCGTTGTCTTTCCGGCGCCGTTGGCACCGATCATCGTCACGATCTCACCGTCGCGCACCTCGAAGGAGATTCCCTTGATGGCTTCGATCATGCCGTATTTTACTTTTAGGTCCTGTACTTTCAGCATAAGTTTTAATCTCCTAAATACGCCTTGATGACATCGGGGTTGGACTGGATCTCCTCCGGAGTACCCTGTGCCAGCATCATACCGTAGTTCAAAACAGTGATCCTCTCGCAGATTCCCATGACAAGCTTCATGTCATGCTCGATCAGAAGGATCGCAATGCCGAAATGGTCGCGGACGAAACGGATCATATCCATGAGTTCCGCCGTCTCCTGCGGATTCATGCCCGCGGCGGGCTCATCCAGAAGAAGGAGTTTGGGACTTGTGGCGAGCGCTCTCGCGATCTCCAGCCGTCTCTGCGCGCCGTAGGGGAGATTGCTGGCCGTCACGTCCGCAAACGGAGCCAGTTCCATGATCTTCAGAAGATCTCTCGCCTTCTCGTCGATCTCCTTCTCACTGGCAAAGAACTTGGGAAGTCTTAAGATCGCGGTGATCGGTGAATAGGGAACTACATTGTGAAATCCGGTCTTTACGTTGTCCAGTACCGTCAGTTCTCCGAAAAGACGGATATTCTGGAAGGTTCTCGCGATGCCGGCTTTATTGATGTCGACGACGCTCTTTCCGGCCGTATCCTTGCCGTCAAAGAATATTTTGCCGCGAGAGGGCTTGTAGACCTTGGTCAAAAGATTGAAGACCGTCGTCTTCCCGGCGCCGTTGGGGCCGATCAGACCTGCGATCTCGCCGGGGTAGACCTGCAGGTTGAGGTCATTGACGGCCGTCAGTCCGCCGAAGTCGATGCCCAGTTCCTGCACGTCAAGAACCGGTGTCCTTGTATCAGACGCCATGTCATTTCTGTATTCAGCCATTGGAAGCACCTCCTTTCGCCCTGGATGCAAACAGGCCCTTCCATTTGTTCTTGAGCCACTCGTTATTGGTGACCAGCATGATCAGGATCAGAACGACCGCATAGATCAGCATTCTGTAATCCTGCAGCGATCTGAGGAGCTCGGGGAGCAGGATCAGGATAACCGTCGAGATGATCGTGCCGGTCATGTTGCCCAGTCCGCCCAGGACGACATAGACGAGGATCAGGATGGATGTATTGAAGTCAAACTTATTGGGAACCAGCGTCGCGTAGTTAAGTCCGTACAGCGCGCCGGCTGCTCCCGCCAAAGAAGCGGAAACGACGAAAGCCAGCATTTTGGTCCTGGAGATCGGGATGCCTACGGATTCCGCTGCGATCCGGTTGTCTCTCGCCGCCATGATCGCTCTTCCGCTTCTCGACATCATCAGGTTATAGACGACGAGAAGGGCGATGAGAACCAGAAGTATGCCCACGGTGAAATTTGCGATCTTCTGTGTTCCGGTGGCGCCCATAGGTCCGTTCAGGAGCATCTTGCCGCCCGGCTGGAGCTTGAAGTTGCTCTCGACGAAGCTGAAATGCAGGCCCTCTGAATCGTAGCCGATATACGTATTCATAAAGATACTCTTGATGATCTGGCCGAACGCAAGAGTGACGATCGCCAGGTAGTCGCCCTGCAGTTTCAGGACGGGGATGCCGATCAGGAATCCGAACAGAGCCGCAAGCGCCGCCCCGCAGATCATCGCGATGATCAGTCTGAGCACAGGCGCCGCGACGGTGCCTGCCAGAATACCGGAAACACATACGGCGCAGAAAGCTCCTACGCTCATAAATCCGGCCTGGCCCAGATTCAGCTCGCCCGAGACACCGACGTTGAGATTGAGTCCGATGGAGGCAACTACATAGCAGGTGATCGGAACCAGAAGGCTGGAGAACAAGCTCGAGAGATTGCCGGTCTTGAGCAGCACCTCAACGATTATATAAGCTGCGATCACAAGAGCAAAGGAAACGAGCCGTCCCCTCCTGTTCCTGTCTCCTGTACGGGAGAATATTCCGTTCGCTTTTTTCATGTCTTCTCCCTCCTTACACCTTGACGTTGATCTTCTTCCCGAGAAGGCCCGTGGGCTTGATCAGGAGAACGACGATCAGAACGCCGAATACGATCGCGTCTGAAAGCTGGGTCGAAATATAGGCCTTGGCAAAAATCTCGATGATGCCGAGGACCAGACCTCCCACAAAAGCGCCCGGGATCGAACCGATCCCGCCGAATACGGCTGCCGTAAAGGCCTTGATACCGGGCATGGAACCCATTGTCGGATAGACAGAAGGGTATGTGGATGCCAGCAGTACCGAAGCGATCGCAGCCAGTCCGGAACCGATCGCGAATGTGATGGAAATGATCCGGTTTACATTGATCCCCATCAGCATGGAAGCGCCTTTATCCTCTGAACATGCGCGCATTGCACTGCCGGTTTTGGTCTTGTTGATAAAGAGAGTCAGGCAGATCATGACGACAATGCAGGTCGCGATCGTGATCAGCGTCAGATAAGACACCGATGCCTTGCCGATCGATATTCCGCCTGAAGAGATGACAGAGGGAAATACCTTACTGGAGGAGGACCAGAGGATCTGCGCGCCGTTCTGCAAAAAATAGCTTACGCCGATCGCAGTGATCAGGACAGCAAGGCTGGGAGCCTGCCTGAGGGGCTTATAGGCCAGTCTCTCGATCACAACGCCGAGTACTGTGCATACCAGCATGGCAGCGAGGACCGCGGCCGGAAAAGGGAGTCCGAATTTGGAGATCGAGAAGAACGCAATATAAGCGCCCACCATGATAATGTCGCCGTGTGCAAAATTGAGCATCTTGGCAATGCCATAGACCATCGTATAACCCAGTGCAATGATCGCATATACGCTGCCAAGTCCCAATCCGTTGATCAAATAGGATAGAAACTGCATGTCTGCCTTCCTTTCAGGTCTATAAGCAGAAAGCCCGCACAGTGGCGGGCTTTTTGCCTGTGTAACATATTTCAGATCTTATGATCCCGGAATGATTGATTATTCCGCGCTCACATAAGCGCCGTTCTGGATCACGACAGCCTTGGGGGACTTTGTGACTTCACCGGTCTCGCTCCATGTCATTTCTGCGCCTGTCAGGCCGCTGAATGTCATGCTTGTGAACTGGGCGGTGAGCTTCTCACAGATCTCATCAGCGCTCATATCTGCTGTGACGCCTGCAGCCTCGCAGGCCTGTGCGATCGCATATACGCAGTCATAAGCATCGGCTGCGAACTGGTTAGGGATCTCGCCGTTGCATTTCTCTTTATATGCGTTGACAAAGTTCACTGTCAGCTCATCAGTAGCATCTGCGGAGAAGGGAGTCAGAAGATAGACGCCCTCTGCCAGAGATGTGTCAAAGCCTTCCAGAGTCAGGATTCCGTCCATACCGTCGACGCCGAAGAAAGTAGGCTTGTAGCCCATCTGGTCCGCCTGCTTGAGGATGATGGAAGCGGGATCATAATAGATGGGAAGGAAAACGATGTCTGCGCCGGCTTCCTGAGCCTGTCCGAGCTGAACAGTGAAGTCCTGAGCGTTGGAATCGTCGAAAGTTCCCTCGTACACTACGCTGAGCCCCTTGGAGGAAGCTTCTGCTACGAATGTATCGTGGATGCCCTTGGAGTAGTTGTCATCGTTCTTGTAGATGATCGCTACAGAAGAGCCGAGGTCGGCGTGTGCCAGGATGTAGTCCGCACTTGCAGTTCCCTGGTTGGGGTCTGTGAAGCACATCTGGAAAACATTGCCGTATGCGCCGGACAGATTATCGGGATCCGCATAGATAACAGCTGTGGAAGATCCGGAAGGAGTGATCGCGAAGATCTTGTCCTCCGCATAAGAAGGGGAAACGGCTGCGCCGGGAGCGGATGTAACCGTTGCAAGAGAGAGCTGCATGCCCCAGTCCTTCAGAACGCCGTAAGCTGTAACGGCCTTCTCGGGATCGTGTGCGTCATCTTCCATATCCAGTTCAAACTGAAGACCGCCCTTTGCGTTGATTTCCGCAACTGCGATCTCAGCTGCGTTTTTAACAGCCTGGCCATAAACTGCTGCGGGGCCTGTCAGCGGTCCGGAACCGCCGATCTTGATCGCTGCGCCGGAAGCCGCTGCCTCGCCCGCTTCGCCTTCTGTCGCTGCTGCGCTGTCTGCAGGAGCAGAACTGGAAGAAGAACCGGAACCGCCGCATGCGGTCAATGCAGCCGCCATACAAACGGACATCGCTACTGCAAGGCTGGTCTTAAAGAATCTTTTCATTGTTTTATCCTCCCATTAAATATTTGGTTTTATAAATCACCAATGAAATCATTATAAATTTTTCATTACTTCATTGCAATAGCGTTTCAACGTATAGCAACAGCAAATTTCTCAAGAATTTTGCTTTCCGGTGCCGATTCTGATAATTTTTATTTCCCGAAGCCTAAAATCCGCCCCTCTCAAGGAATAAAAGTATATAGCGGACAGCTTCGTCAAAGGCTTTTTTTTTGAATCCGTGGCGCCCGCCGCCGATCAGATGATACTCGGAAGTCTCATAGAGACCGGCGATCTTCTCCGAATAGGACGGGGCGACAAGCGGGTCATGATCGCCGTGCAGCACAAGAACCGGTCTCTTATAGCTTGCGAGACTCTCCGGCTCGAAATCCCACAGGTCTGTCAGGTACCTGGCGCCCATCATGCTCCAGCCGTGATAGCTGAACACCTCGGGGACGCTCTCCCTGTCCGGAAACAGATCCCTTACGTCATCCAGGATCACAAACGCGCCATACATAAGCACGATTCGCGCAAAGGCTTCCGGCCTCACGGAAGCGGCTATAGCCGTCGCGAAAGCTCCCTGACTGGCGCCGATAGCTGCTATGCGGTCCGGATCGACGAAATCCCAGGTCCGCGCCTCATCATAAACAGTAAAGAGGTCCTCCATACAGGTCAGGACGGACATATTCTGCATAGAGCCCGGGCTCCTGCTCTCCTCCGCCGAGCCCCTGCAGTCCAGTGTCACTGCTGCGATCCCCCGGCCTGCCAGTTCCGCGGCATAGGGATCTCCGGATTCATGCGTCTTATACAGCTCGGGGCAAAAGAGCACAAGGGGTATCTTTTGCCCCTTCCCGGCCACTGCGGGAAGAAACCGTTTGGCGTAGATCCTGTGTTCGCCGCTCCCGCACCATATTTCATCTTCCGTAAAGTCGTCTTTGTAAAAATCTCTCAATGTTTTCCCACCCTGGTAATTTTAAGCATGACGGACCCCTGCCTACGCCTCGTCGGCTTAGAGGCGGGGGGCTGATTGCGCGGTTCACAGTATTTCTTACTACCGAAAAAAGCGGCAGCTCTCCGGACCGGAGGCTGCCGCTTTGGTACAAGTCTTACGCTTTCTTTTTGGAGCTGAGTACCTGAGTCGCCATCATAAGGACCAGGATCAGCAGAAGGATCAGTGACAGGGGATGTGTCACGATATCGCCGAACATTCCGCCAATGGAACCTGCGGAAATGATGGATCTGCGAAGGTTGACTTCAATCGTAGGTCCAAGGATCAGTCCCAGAACCAGGGGCGCTACGGGAACGCCGTAATACTTCATGAAGTATCCGATGATACCGGCCAGAAGCGTCCAGACAATGTCCAGAGCCATGTTGTTGATGGAATAGCTGCCGATGACGGAAATAACGATGATCAGAGGAAGGAGTACATTTCTGGGGATCTCGACAAGCTTTGCGAAGATCCTGATACCCATCATACCGAAGATCAGAAGGAAAATATTGCCGACAACGGAGAGCCATACCAGATTCGTGAACAGTTCGGGCTGTGCGGACATCAGCATGGAGCCTGCGCGGATTCCATGAATGGAAAGAGCGCCGATGAAGATCGCGGTGACGGAGTCTCCGGGAATACCGAGCGTCAGCATGGGAATCAGCGCGCCTCCGATCGCAGCATTGTTAGCTGCCTCAGGTGCTACGACGCCTTCCAGAGTACCTTCTCCGAAAGGTCTCTCGGGATTCTTGACGACTCTCTTGGTGGCATCATAGGCGAGCAGCGCAGCAATATCTCCGCCTGCGCCGGGCAGTGCGCCGACGATGGTTCCAAGGACACCGCTGAATGCGGCGATGGGAAGCATCTTGGCGAGTCTCTCCATGGGAGGACGGATCGAATTGACTTCCTGCTTCACAATAGGACTGTTTCTGTGAAGAATCTGATGCAGGGACTCTCCTACTCCGAACAGACCGATCATAACAGGAATATAGCTGATACCGGCGCGCATATCCACGCTGCCGAATGTAAATCTGCCGACACCGGTGATGGGGTCCATACCGACGACACCGAGCATGAGGCCGACTGTAGCTGCAAAGAGTCCCTTAAGAATACTCTTGCCGCTGATACTGCCGACGAGCATCAGACCCATCAGGGTGAGCAGCATGTAGTCACGGGGCGCGAAGGACAGCGCGATCTTGGCGACCTGCGGAGCTCCGAAGAAAAGAAAGGCTGAACCGATCAGACCGCCGACCACGGATGTGATCGTACTGGTCGCGATCGCCTTGCCTGCTTCACCTCTCTTGGCGAGAGGATAGCCGTCGAAGGTCGTCGCGACAGCGGCAGGCGCTCCGGGAATATTGAGCAGGATCGCCGCACGGGATCCGCCGTAAACGCCGCCGATGTAAACGCCCATCATAACTGCGAGAGCTGCTTCGGTACTCCAGGAATATGTCATGGCGATCAGAAGGGAGGTCGCCATTGTTACGCTCAGTCCGGGAATCGCTCCGACATAAATACCGAAGAAACAGCCCAGAGCGCAGAACAGGATCTGTGTTACCATTGATGACATAGCTTAACCTCCTTTCTCAGGGCAGAATGACACTGAAGCCATACTTGAATACAAGCACGATCATCATTGTTGCGATAAAGCCTACAAGAAGACTGGTCTTCCAGTCTCTTCCGCTCAGGTACAGTATTGCGAGCGTCGTGAAGACGAGTGTTGCAATAATATAGTGGACCAGGAAGATCAGCACGATGTAGAGGATCAGAAGTCCGATCATGACCATGACGTCTTTGTTGAAAACGCCGCCGTTCTCATCGACCGGCTTCTCTCCGCTCTTTTTTCTCTCGGCGTTAGCCTTTATGAAATTAGCCGCCGCGAGGAGCAGGCTGATGATCGAGATCACCAGAGGATAAAAACCTTCCGATGACGCGGTCATCTCACCGAAGGGTGTGATCTGGGCAGACAGTATAACAAATACGACTGCCAGAATAACAAGGATCAGATCAAATGTCTTTGCACCTTTTTTCATCAGTCGATTCCCCCTTACTCAAAATCTTCGATCCTGGGAATATTGTAATTCTCGGGAGAAATATTAGTTGCTCCGGAATCATACAAAAGCCACGTCGTTACGGACTGCCAGCGCTTGATGAAAGTCTCCGCTTCCTCTCCGCTGATCCCAAGCGGAATGATGTAGTTATCCGCGAGGTAACTCTGGAATTCTTCTGTATTATAGCCGTCGAGGAAAGCCTTGGTCAGAATGGCCTTCTTCTCGTCGTCGACTTCTTTCCTGCAGTAGACACCGGTAAATGCTCCCCAGGGGAAATACTTCTCATATTCCGGAAATACTTCGGAGATGGTCTCGACTTCAGGGATAGCTTCCATACGCTCATTGTTGAGGACGGTGAGGATCCGGAGGTCTCCTGTCTTGTAGAGATCGGCCGCTGTGGAATAGTTGACGATCGACAGATCCACGTGTCCGCCCAAAAGAGCGCTGATGATCGAGGAGTCGCCGTCGAAAGGAACCTGGTTGAATTCCACCTGGCTGGTGCTCTGCAGCATGCAGGAAACGTTATAGGGAAGTCCGCCGACGCCGGAGATACCGAGACTGATCTTGCCGGGATTTGCCTTGGCATCCTCGATCACTTCTTTGATAGACTGATATTTCGATCCCGGAGGGACGATCACGACAGGAACCTGGCTTCCGAAGAGAAGGATCGGATAAAAATCCTCGTAATCAATATTGGAAATATCCATTACGTGATACAGCGTGGGGTTTTCCGCGTTGAACAGAATGGAATATCCGTCCGCAGGAAGTCTCGAAACAAATTCGGTTGCGATCGCGCCTGTTGCGCCCGTCTTGTTCTGCATGACGATATTGGTACCGAGAAACTTCTGAGCCTGTACAGAAATACCTCTCGAAGTTGTATCAGTAGCGCCGCCGGCAGCCCACGCAATATACCCGTTAATATCATTGTCAGGATAATCGGCTGTCAGGCCGCGGACATACTGGTAGATTTCGTTGCCGGCAACCAATATGCTTACAACGAGCAGTACTGCGACTATGATCTTGTTTCTCTTACTCATGTCATATTCCCCCTTTGTAGCTTATTTCAAAAGTGACAGAATCTCACTAAGACTTCAGTTAATAATATAACACAAATCATCCACAGTTTACAATACGATTTTGTATATTTTCTACAATATGAGACTCGAGAATGTTCACTTCTGCTGTCATTTATCCACAAAAAAGAGACAAAAATATCCGGTAACTGCCCGAAGGCAGTTCCGGATACTTTCATGTGGCTCATTTTTTTACTCGAACTGGTTATTATTCGTCTTCGCCCTTCTTGGACCATACGCTTACGCCGAACCACTTCTGATAGTTCATAGCAAGGAAGATCATGAACACAAGACCAACAACTGCAAGTACAAGGTTAACGGTCATCTCGTTGATAACAGCCTGTGCCTCGTTTCCGCCTGCCATGTTGTAGAAGATCTTAGCCAGCTGGGGCATAAGGTAGGAAGCAGCACCCATGAAGGTGTAGTAAATACCAAGGTTTCTGCCCTTTGCACCGGGATGGAACTCCTGCATCAGAGCAACACCGCACTGAAGAGCGCCGCCTGCTGCGAAGAAGCCGATCGCGAAAGCACCGATCTGAACCATAACAGGAGAACGAAGAAGAACTACGAGAGCATACGCAATAACAGATCCAGCAAGGTCGATCAGGAGGATCTTAAGAGTTCTCCAGCGGAGAGCTGCCATGAATACGCCCCAGATGATAACTGCTGCGAAGGAACCGATGGTGTAGATGGAGTTCAGACTTGCTGCCCACATCTCATCCTGTCCCAGAACAGCCATACCGAAGGATTTCAGATACTGCTGTGCAGAGTACATGGTTGCCATTGCGATGAAACCGTAAATTGCGCATCCGCAGATTACCCAGAAAGGAATAGGGCTCTTAATGCGGGCTTTGCCCTTCTCAGCATCCTCGTCAACCAGCTTGGCGTTGGGGTCGGACTGCTTGTTGTCCTTGAGTTCCTTGAGCTCTTCGTCATAGGAATAAGGAGCAAACAGAGCCGTAGCGAGAACGATGACGGACATCACGATCGGAAGGACGATCAGGCTCTTCCAGTTGCCGGACTGAGACATCGAAGCAACGAGCAGAGGATAGATCGTACCGGAAATGGAGATAACGCCCTTGATCAGGATAACGGCAGTACCGGGAGCCTTTGTCCAGGACTCCTGTGCAACTGCATAGCAGGCGCCATCGAAGAAGGATGTAGCAACACCGGCCATGAAAGCTGCGATGGATGCAACTGCAACGCTGTTGGTTGTAAGAAGCAGTCCGAAGAAAGCGATGTACATGATCGCACCGATAACGATCATGACCTTACGACCGATCTTATCGGAAATCTCGCCGCAGATCCAGACAGATACGAACTTACCAAGACCTGTCCATGCGATAACACCGGAGATTCCGCCGGCATCAACGCCCCACTGCTGCTGGAAATTAGCAGAGTTCTGAGAAATAACGATAGCCTGAATTCCGTGTGTCAGATATGCAAAATACACGGAAAGGAGGGCCCAGATATACTTTTTGTCTCTCATGTTTTTCCCCTTTTTGTGAATTGATGAATTGAATTACATTTCTTTATTATGGCAGATCTGCGCAAGCCACACACACAAATCTGCCACACGTGCAAACCGGAACCTATTATATAGGAAATACCGATAGGACGTCAACAAAAACGTAAGGAAGAATTCGATCTTTTCGCAAAAGCGAAAGACCGGATCACTTCTTGAGAGCTGTCTTGCCGACAACGGCTCCCTCAGCCAGATACTCTTCGATCTGAGCGTCTGTATAGCCGATCTCCTTCATAACTTCGATCGTGTCAGAGCCCTGCGCACGTGTCACAACGTAGCTGGGATTTGCATTGGATGCGAATTTGACGGGAGCGGTAGCGATATTTCTCTTGCCGGAAGGGCAGTCGAGCTTGGTCATGATGCCGTTTGCCCATACCTGCTCGTCCTCGTACATATCGACGGGCTCGTAGCAGCCTTCGCAGGGAATATCGTTGGACTTGAAGATGTTGAGGATCTCGGCTCTCGTGAACTTTTTGATCGCCGCGTCGAGGATGTCGACAACTTCGCTGTTCTTATGTGTCTCATTGAGACGGTCACAGTTGTTGTATCTCTCATCTCCGACCAGATCTTCTCTTCCGACCAGTCTCATGATCTTGTCATAAGTCCTGTCGTATTCAGGAGCGCAGACAGCGATCAGCTTGTCATCAGCCGTTCTGAAAACATTGTTGGTAGGGCAGATAACTTCGCGTCTGTCCTTGGGATAGGAATTGCCGTACTGAGCGGAAACAACGCCTGTGCTGAGCATGAAGATCGCTGCGTGGTGAAGAGAAACGGTAACCTTGTCTCCCGCACCCGTGCGGTTTCTGTTAAAGAGTGCAGCGCAGATACCGGAAGCGAGGCACATGGAAGCCTGGAAATCGCCGAATCCGTTTGTAGGGATCATGGGATCGCTGCCCTTGTTGACTGTCGTGCCGAAGACACCGCCTCTGGCCATGTAGCAGGTTACGTCAAATCCTGCCGTATCCTTCTCCGGACCGTTTTCGCCGTAGCCGAGGATCTGGGCAAAGATCAGTTTGGGATATTTGACTTTGAGAGTGTCATAATCATATCCGAGTTTAACGAGAGCTTTGGTTCTGGTGTTGGTTACGAATACATCCGCTTCAGAAAGAAGCTTATCCATAACTTCCTTACCCTTTTCGCTCTTGAGGTTGATGGTTGTGAATCTCTTGTTCATGTTGGACATGTCATATCCGAGGTTCTCATCGTCCTCATACTTCATGCCGAAAACAGCGCCCTGTGTACGTCCGGGATCACCCTTGGGGGCTTCTACCTTAATGACATCAGCTCCCCACTCTCCGAGCACTCTGCAGGTTGTGGGTGCAGCAAGAAATGTTGTCAGGTCAACGACCTTAACGCCTTCTAATGGTCTCATATTCTCTCCTCTTGTAAAAAATCGGAATAAAGCCATAGGCCCGCGGGCCTATGGCTTTTTCGAGTATTAAAATGCAAGTAAGTTTCTATATCTGGGATTAGTCGAGGTAGGAAATACGTCCGCCGCACTTGTCGAGACCACGGAATGCAGTAAGTCTCTGAACGGTACGAGGGCCTTCCTCAAGCCACATAGCGCGGCAGTCACGATACAGTCTCTCAACCGGGCCGTAGTCAGATCCGTCGGGTCTGCGAACGCCGTTGTTGTCCTCGAAGTAGCCGATTCCGCCGAAGATCTCAAGCATAGCGTCGGAAACTTCACGAACAGTGTCGATGGAGAACAGCTTGCACATAGCAGCCTTCATATCAATGTTAACGCCTGCGTCATAATCCTTAGCGAAATCCCAGATCATCAGACGAAGAGCATTGATCTTTGTGCCCATGTCAGCGATATCCTGCTGAATCTTCTGTCTCTTGCAAAGAGGCTTGCCGAATGTTACACGGTCATGTGCTCTTCTGATAGTCATCTCGAGCATTCTCTGTGCCATACCAAGGTTGGAAACAGCGATGTGTGCACGGGAAACTGCCAGAGAGTGCATAGCGACCTCAAGGCCCTGTCCTTCTTTACCAAGCATGAATTTCTTGTGGACACGCATGTTGGTGAACTTCAGATCTGCGTGGCCTGCGCCGCGGCAGCCCATCATGTGGGACATAGGGATGATCTCGAATCCGGGAGTGTGTACGTCTACGAAGAATGCAGACAGGGACTCGTCCTTATCGGATGTGGGATCAGTCTTAACGATGAGGTATGTGAAATCGGAGCAGTCAGTGTGGGAGATCAGAGTCTTCTCACCATTGATGATGTAGTAATCGGGATCCTCGGGATCCTTGATCGCCAGAGTGTGAAGGTCAGCACCTGTGCCGCCGGTTCTCTCAGTCAGAGCGAAGTTTACATAGATGGTCTTATCCTGGAACTTGTCCATGTACTGAGCCTTGAGCTCGTCGCTTCCGAAGTCGTCCAGAATTCTCCAGTCAAGGTCTGCTGCATGGTGAAGGTGCA
>ODAI010248549.1_pt1 | contig 30702 bp, 26 predicted proteins | sample 1539321 | NCBI WGS metagenome assembly ODAI01 (sample SAMN02144231, study PRJEB22623) | gut metagenome | biome: sheep rumen | host: Ovis aries | place: New Zealand
TAATTTGAAAGTTTATGGAATTACAGGTCTTCCTGGTTCCGGAAAAAGTATCATATCCAAATTTGCAGAAGATAATGGAATACATATCATCAGTATGGGTGATATGGTACGTGATAAAGCCGAAACCCTAAATTGTAGTTCTAAAGATGCCGCTGTAAACCTAAGAAAGAAATACGGCAACGGCATCATTGCAGAGCTATGTGTGGAAGAAATACAAAATCTTTCCAAAGATTTGATAAACAATCAAAAACAATTACAACATGACTTGGAAAAAGAGGATATCTATATTATAGAAGGTATAAGAAGCCCTTTCGAAGTGGATATCTTTAGAAACAACTTTAAAGATTTCAGAGTAATAGCCATTCATTCGAGTCCTGAAACCCGATTCAAGAGGCTTAAACAAAGACATAGAAGTGATGACTCCGATGATTTTGATACATTTCTAGAAAGAGATAAAAGAGAACTCAAATTCGGTATCGGAGATGTAATAGCCAGTGCGGATTTTATGCTGATTAACGACAATCCAATTCAGGATGAACTGGCCAAGATGATAGTTCACTTCAATAACGAATTAAATTCAGAAAAATAGACAATCCCAAGAAATTTAATAGCACTACCACAGATATCAATAAAGTTCATAGGAGCATAATAATTTGAAAGTATATGGAATTACAGGTCTTCCCGGTTCAGGAAAAAGTATCATATCACGACTTGCCAAAAATGAGGGAATTCACATCATTAGTATGGGTGATATAGTACGTAAAGAGGCCGAAAAACAAAATTGTAGTTCTGGAGTTGCTGCTGTAAACTTAAGAAAGAAGTATGGAAATAACGTTATAGCTGAACGATGTGTTGAAGAGATACAAAACCACTCCAGAGAAAGAATCAACAATAACAGCAACACAATGACAAAGATTTACAATATGAACAACCAAAAGCATTCACAACGTAAGTTTAAAAAAGTAGAACAGGACGTATACATTATTGAAGGTATCAGAAGCCCATTTGAAGTAAACATATTCAGAAGAAACTTCAGAAACTTTAAGGTCATAGCAATACATTCAAGTCCTGAAACCAGGTTCAACAGGCTCAAAAGAAGAAAAAGAAGTGATGACTCAAGCGATTTCAGAACATTTCTAGAAAGAGACAGAAGAGAACTCAAATTCGGTATTGGAAATGTTATAGCTACGGCTGATTTTATGCTGATAAACGATGGTCCGATACCTATATTTAAGAATGTTGTACGAGGATTGATAGATAATGAAATTAAACCAAAATACAAACCATACAAAAATAATAATAAGAACAAAAATAAATCCAACAGAAAGCCTAGAAAAAATCCGAACCAGCATAAAAAACATAACAAACAAAAATCCAACAATCGAAACAAAAAAGACTTTAGAAATAAGCGGAGATATTAACTTATTGAATGTAATCAAAAACAGAATTAATAAAGAAGGTTATAATGAAGTGGCCGAAGGAATTCTTAATAAAAATAAAAAGGATAACATGACATTCTTTTATATTAACAAACAATCGGCATACAACAACAAATTCCATATAAGCGACGTTGATTTGTCAACGCTTGGTGACATAAAAGTGGAATTATATGATGAGAATATGGATGATTTAATCGACTATATTGTCAATTAACCACCACCCCTTTAACTATTTTTAGAAAAAAATTATAATAAGAAGGAGAATAGGAAAGTCTTCAAAATTGTTTTGACAGTCACTCATCATCAAGGGAGTAATCGTATTTCTCTTCCAGGTGTGCCTTGATAATCTCGTATACACCACTATCCACATTCCAATGGATATCCGCTTCATCGACGACAATTCTACGATCATAGAATGGTGCGTCAAGTACCAGCGTTTCGGCTTCTCCTCCTTCAAATGCAGGATGCAGTCCATATTTTTCATTTAACTTTATAAGTTCATCGATTACTTCATGGGTTATCGTTTTTCCAAGCCATTCTTTTGTCAGTCCATATGCGGATACGCTTGATATTATTATTTCAAAGCCTTCATCAACCAGTTGTCTCATGTATTCTACCGCATCAACATGCCATAATGGGGATATGGACTTTAATCCGATTCTTTCACAGATGTCATCTATTCTTGATTTTTGATATACTGACTCCAATGCGCCGGAGTATACACATTCAACCCCTTTTTTCTTAAGTCTTATTAATGTGTTTTCAAGGTCATCCAGTTCTTCTTCCTTTACTCCGTCGGTAAGTACATCTACAGTAGGTATTTCCATTGCGGCTGCACAGTAGTCTACCATGTGTATATTTGGTACATGGAACATATATGATTCCTTGTTTTTTGATACCATGGCAAGAAGCGCATATATCTCATCATCATTTTTTATTGACTCATAGACTGCCATCGTACTGTCTTTTCCACCTGAGTATAAAATTACTGATTTCATTATATTACCTCATTATTTTAAAGAAATTGTTGTCTAAAAAAAGTGTGTTTAAAGTTATTTGTTAAAAAAAGTTTAAGAAAGTGGAAATGAATATCATCATTTACGTTTTGGACGTACACGTGGTGCTTGTCTTTTCCTGTTTTTTCTTGATGATTTTTTAGTGTTACTTTCGGCACTTTCTTTATCGCTTTTGGATGATTTTTTAAATCGGCTGAATGATAATCCTTTTTTGGATTTTTCTTTTTTCTCGAATATGTCGTTTGAAGCCTTGTTTTTTCTTTCTTTCAAATCATCTTCTGTTAATTGTTTGAATCGTTTATTTGATCCAATTGTCTGTTTTGGACTTTCATTGAATGATTCGTCGAAAATGTCTATTGAATCCTTATTCACTTTCCTTGAACGTGTTTTTCTGTTTTCTGTTCCAGGTACAACTTTACGTTTGATTCTTTCACGATCTGATGATGTGTTTCGCTTTTTACGGAAGTTGTTGACAAGTGTAAATAGACTGTCTACGAAGAATCCTGCTAATGCCACCAATACTCCAAGTGCTCCGGATATAAGAACGGCATTTACCTGATTCGGCAGATATTTGTTAATCTGACTGATCATGTCCTCTGTAGGTCCGGTTATGTTAAGTACTACAGCGTCATTTTTTCCGATTGCATCTATTATCTTTGTTATGTTATTTGCCTTTACTGTTGCATTTGCCTGCATTGACGTGTATTTGAGGTGTATGTATGTTTGCTGGCCGAAGCTGTAGTATATTGAGTCGAGTATCCCCTGCGGATCAGCCTCTTCGCTCATCTTAACATAATAGGTATCGTTGGATATTTCATCTATACCTGTGATATTACTATTTGCTCCTGTTAAAAATGAGATGAAACGTTCCTTGTCGCTATCTGTTACGAATGGTTCATCCACCTTAAATGTTATTCCATTATAGTCTACTTTTTCTACTCCTTCTATTGAGGAGATGTTATTGATTATTTCCGTCAAGTTTCCATTTGTTGATAATTCCAGTTCAACGACATCCGTTCCGGCTACACTTTCTTCTACAACGGTACGTGTAAAATCTGGTAAATCTTCCACTATAGGAGCTGCCAGAAATGCACCTGCCACTATTCCCACAACCAATCCAAGTATTACTACGGTTATGAGATTTTTTTTACCGATGTATGGTGTAAGTAGAGCTGAGGAAAATACAAATATCATTGCAAGCAGGAATAATACGAACATTATTATAACTGTTATTACATCCATGTTTTCCACTCACTTATAAAATAAAAATTTTTTATTAAATATTAGTATCTTTATTCTTAATCATATTTGTACTTTGTTTTATGGTTCATGATGAACTCATGAGTTGATATGTTAAGAATTAGAAGTACCGCAAAAAAAATATTATCGTATATCATCATATATAATAACTAATCTGACAGGTGATAACTATGGATTTGAAGAAAGAGTTAGTGCTTTATGTGGTTTTTGGTGTCCTTACTACTGTTGTCAACATCTTGGTGTATGTTGTTTTTGCTAAGTTTCTTAATGTTGACTACATAATATCGAATATTATCGCATGGTTTTTATCTGTATTATTTGCGTATATTACCAATAGGATTTGGGTATTTGAAAGTAGAAGTAGTGATATTATTAAGGAGATTTCCTTATTTTTTGGTGGACGTCTTTTTTCAGGAATTGTTGATACGGGACTTCTATATGTAATGGTAGATATTTTAACTATTGGTGACTTCATATCAAAAATCACTACCCAGATAATTGTCGTGATATTGAATTATGTAATAAGCAAACTGGTGGTCTTCAAATAAGACATCAATAATGAATTCAATCAGGGCCCATCAAAATGGGATAGCTTTGCCTAGAAAAAATGAATAAACATAAAACAAAAATGTAATAATTATTTAAATAATAGTAATAATTTGAAAAAATACTAATAAAATATATAGTTTATCAACAATTTATTAAAAAATACTTAATAATTGAACAAATTATGTTAAGTATATATACCATGTTATATAAAATAATATTGTAAATTAAAAATAAGGAGGGAAACGATATGGCAATATTACCAAAAGCACCAGTCAAAAGAATCTTATCAAACTCAGGTGTATCAAGAGTAAGCGATGACGCAGTAGATGCATTAATCGATGTATTAGAAGAATACGGAGAAGAAATCGCTAAAAAATCAATCAAATTAGCAAAACATGCTGACCGTAAAACAATTAAAGCAAGCGATATTTTATTAGCATCAGACTAATTAAAAAATATCCTTTAAATATTTATTTTTTTAATCCACACCCCTATAAATGACTCTTTTTAATCAACATCAAATAAACATTTTCAAAATACTAAAAATTTATAATAACAAAATGATATATTATCTAATAAGAATATAATAACAAATCATTTTAAAAATTTAATTCTAAAAAAATAAACGAGGTTAAACAATGAAAGATTTACTAAAAAGACTATCAGAAGCATGTGGTATATCAGGTTTTGAAGACGACATCCGTGACATACTAAAAGAAGAACTAAAAGACTACGTTGATGAAATGGAAACCGACCTAATGGGAAACCTCATCACAACCCACAAAGGTAAAGAAGACAAACCTAGCGTAATGCTGGCATCACACATGGATGAAATCGGTTTGATGGTAAGCTACATCGACGATGACGGATTCTTAAGATTCGTAAAAATCGGTGGAATAAACGATCAGATGTTACTTAACCAGAAAGTATACGTTAAAACAGAAAACGGGGACATACCAGGTATAATCGGTTCAAAACCACCACACATCACAAGTGCAGCAGAAGCCAAAAAAATCATCCCATACAAAAACATGTTTATAGACATAGGCGCCAAGGACAGAAAACAGGCAGAAGAATTAGTATCCATTGGAGATCCAGTAGTATTCCACACCGAATTTGAAGAATGCCTAAACGACCTTGTCATGGGTAAAGCATTAGACAACCGTGTAGGATGTGCAGTAATGTCACAGGTAATGAAGGAATACGATGGTGACGTAACTGTATATGGTGTAGGAACAGTACAGGAAGAAGTAGGACTTAAAGGAGCTAAAACAAGCGCATTCAAATTAAACCCTGACATGGCAATCGCATTAGACGTTACAATTGCCGGAGATCATCCGGGAGTAAAAGAGGAAGAGGCATACATCAAAGCAGGAAAAGGAACAGTAATCTCATTAACCGATGCAAGTGGTAGAGGACTGATTACACATCCAATGATGAAAAAATTATTAATAGAAGCTGCCGAAGAAGAAGGCATCGACTACCAGGTTGAAGTAGGTGACGGTGGAACAACAGACGCAACAGCAATACACCTAACCCGTGAAGGAATAGCAACAGCTACCTTATCCAGCGGTTCAAGATACATCCACACCCCTACAAGTGTAGTAAGTCTAAAAGACATGGATGATACCGTAAAACTTATCATTGCATTCCTAAACAGATTATAAGTTGATGATTCACATCAACATTCCCCTCCTTTTTTAAACGATTAAACGTGAAGTTTAAAAATCATAAAAAAATCAATACTCTTTTTAAGAAACTGAAATTAATGAAAAAAAAATTATTAAAAAAAAAGTAGTTTTAAGTGAATTAAGCTATGTTTAATCCACCTATCTGTATACGGCTTGTCACGTCCAACTTATCCTCGGATTGCTGGTAAGCACTTCCCATGAAGTTATCCCATCCCTTGATGGATTCCTTATGATAATTTCCAGGATTGTTTCCACCAAGTTCGATACCTGAACGTACATAAACCTTTTGATTGTTGTCCTCGAAGTTTAATCCGCCAACCTTTATCTCGGATTCAAGATGACTGTAACCTGACGGACTTCCTCTGACATCCAATCCACCGACGGTTATGTGAACATCCATGTCCTGTATCTTATTGTTGTTTAACTGTATCTGAACTCCACCCAAGGTAACGTTTACATTCAACTGTCTGACCTGACTTTCAGGGGTGAAATTCGTCGCAAATCCACCGCACAATACTTCACCGTTGATGTTGTAGATGTACTTGTTGCTTAATACTATCGTATTTGCCGCACTGTTGGATGATACGTCCACATCCAATGAGTCATTGTTTTGTGTGTAACGTACTGTCGTTGATGAGTTGTTATAGTTTGAGGATGTTATATTGTAGATATTATCCGTATCTGCAAAGATAACGTTTGCACTTCCCACCTTCTGATGAATGTTCATGTTTATTACCGGTTGAACCTGTGTCGTATTATTCAATATGAAGTTCAACTCTGTTTTGTTTGTTGCTTCATTATCAAAAAACGTTGCATTTTCCAAGTTATCTGGTGTCATAAGTATTGAGGAGGGAGTTCCCTGTTTTTCATTAGATTTGATAAAATAGGAGTTTACCCCCACAATTCCTATGGATAAGATTAATGCAACTATTATTATAATTGCTATTGTTTTACTTCCATCCATTATACTATCCCCATTAGAATTGCTAATATGATTAACCATAAACCATATGTTGATAGGAATGCCTTACCGAAGTCCATACCATACTCTGTGGCTACAGCGGTTATGACAATGACAAACTGCCACAGTATAACAAGCAGTATGACCGGAAACAAGAACATCTTGTTCAATACCGTTAATGCCAATCCCACAATTAAGAATATGTATAGACAGCTAGGATAACATATCAGGTTATAGCATGCAAAGAGATTACCCTCTCCACCAAACAATACCTTAGCGAATATGTGTATCGTCACGGCATGTATGAACTTAAAGACCAACGTGAAGACTATTGACCCTACCGCCGCTATAAGACCAAATGTTAAATCCTGTAATAATATGCCTATCATTAAAGATAAAAAGGCCAGATAGAATACTACTGATAATATCCCATAATAACCTTTCTTTTGACCTCTTAAATAAAATAGTTCCTCTGGAGATATGATTAATTTACCACTATCTGAGAAAAATTCTATTATTTTTGATATCATAAGTATATTTTTGTTTCTGAAAAATAAATATATTCCCCCTTTTTTATGATAGAAAAAATATAAAAAATTGTTATTGTATAAAAAATACTTTAAAGCATCATGACATATTATTATTTAGTGATTAAATATGAATGCCATCAGTATTATTGCAAGTCCCAGAAGAAACGGCAATTGTAAACAGATTGTAGACAGGATTGCCGAAGGAATAGTTGAAAATGGTGGAACAAACACGACCTACTTTATTGAAGACATGAATATCAGAGGTTGTCAGGGATGTAAACGTTGCAAGGATCTTGATAATCCCACCAAATGTATATTGAATGATGATTTCAATAGAATAATGGATAAAATCGAGGAGGGCTATGCATTGATATTTGCGGCACCCAATTATTTTGGTGAGATTAATGCACAGGGACACATCTTCATGGATCGCTTCTATTCTATGACAAAGACCACACCCAATCAGTTGAAGAATAACCCAAAAGCGGTTGTCATACATACATATGGGGCAAGTCAGGGTCATTATGATGAATACATAACTCTTCGTGCAAGGCTATTTGAATCAATCGGATTTGATGTCGTGGAAGTATTGGGTGTTGGACAAAATGAGCCGTCAACTGGCCAGGATAGTGAAATCCTATTGAAGGCCAAACAAATCGGATTAAATCTTTAGAAATTGAAGTGTAATTGATAGAAAAAATATAATCAATAAAATTCATATAATTAACCATATTCAATAACATAAGAGGATTATATTAAAATGTCAGCAAGGGATGAATTATTAGATTCAATAAGACAATTGCCAACAGTCATAATAGCTGAATTCATGGATGATGAGATGAAAAAGAGAGTTCTTGAATTCGAGATGAAAAGATTGGATGAATTAGTGCCTTTTATCAACAAGGGCATGGAGGAAGCCTTCCAACTGGATGAGGCCATTGTGGTTGTTATAGACAATAGCGTCAAATCCAAGCATATCGAGAATTCATACAATACCAATGACACCACATTCACGCTTAGAACCGAAAGCGGTAAGATAATTGGAGAAAGCATTTATGATGAAGAGGAGTTGGAGGATTTGAGAGATGATCCAAATGTAACATTCCTATCGGATAACTTTGTAACATACAACGATATGTCCTGTTATGGTGAAAGGCAATTCTTTGTTATGAGCAGCACCACTAGCAACTTCTTTACAGATGCCGACCTGGAGTCAATTGTATCCAAGCTAACGGTTGCTGTGCCATCAACGGAGACTGACCATTACATTAGGAATTGCTTTAATCTGGAACATGACGCCGAAATCGGTTCACTCATCATTGGTTTTACGGAGTAAACAATTAGAAATAAATAATAGAACAAGGATATTGTATAATTAGAAATGAATAAGTAATAAATATAGGAGAGATATTAATGAAAGCTGTGACACTAATTACGTCTTCGCATAGAAATGGTTATACCAAACAAATCGTTGACAGATTAACTATTGGAATTAAGGATAACGGGGGCACTAATGAAGTATTGTTTATGGATGATTATGACATCAAGTATTGTACCGGCTGCAGAGCATGTCAGAAAGGTGGAGGATGTGTACTTGATGATGACTATAATGAGATAATAGACAAGATTCGCCAAGCAGACTACTTCATATTCACGGCACCTGTATTCTACAACGACATAGCAGGTCATTCAAAGATGTTCCTGGATAGAATAGGTTCATGCAACTATGACCCTGAACTTATGATACCTGAAATGAAGGCATTGCTTATGATTACACATATGTCTACAAACATCAATCCATTTGTCATAGAAAACACTCACAGATGCCTGGCAACTGGTAACTTTAAGGTCAATAAGATTCTTGACATAGGCAACCTGTTGATTGACAGCAAATTGGATGAATTTGTATTGGAAGACTATGAGGATATAGGCTATGAACTGGAGGAATATGAGGAAATACCATATAAATTAGATTTGGATTCTGCAACTTTAGGCTAAAAATAGAATGGCGTGAAAAGATTTATTCGAAGAATAATCTTAATTATTCTTCTTTTGTTTATCATCCTGCAATACCTCATATATTGTAACCGCTAGTTTTTCGGGTATTGATGGAACCTTCTTGATGTCATCCAAATCGGCTTCATATATATTGTCCAGATTGTCGAAGTATGTAAGCAAGGCTTGTTTTCTTTTTTTTCCAACCCCCGGAATTTCATCAAGTATCGACTTGGTAAAGGCGTTTGCCCTTAACTGTCTGTGGAATGTTATTGCAAATCTGTGTGATTCATCACGCACATATTGAAGTAGCCGCAGTGCCGTCGACCTTCTTGGAAGTATTATCGGCTCGCTTCTTCCGGGTACATATAACTCTTCGAACTTCTTGGCAAGACCCACCAATGGAACGTCGGTTATTCCCAATTCCTTGAATACATCAACTGCCATACCCAGCTGTCCCTTACCACCGTCTATAAGTACCAGGTCAGGTTTTATAAACATTGAATCATCTTCATCAACTATTCCATTGTAATCAGAGGATATGCGGGAGTATCGTCTTGTGATTACTTCCTTCATCATTGCAAAGTCATTAGGTCCCGGTGTTCTCATCTTGAATTTTCTATACATCTTCTTTGCGGGCTTTGCGTTTTCGAAGACGACCATTGACGCTACGGCGTGTATACCTGATATGTTTGATATGTCGAATGCCTCTATGTGATATGGCAATCTTGGTAGATTAAGGTACTGTTCAAGTGTGAGCAGAGGATTTTCCACATCCTTGGTTTTTTCTGTCAGGCTGATGTGGGCATTCTTCTTGGCTATTTTTATAAGCGTGAAGTAATGTCCATCCTCCGCAACTTTTATCTTTATCTTGTGTCCGTGTTTTTCTTCAAGCCATTCGGTTATTATCGCTTCATCCTCTATATTGTCTTCAAGTATCAGTTCATCAGGACACGGGGCTAGTGAGTAGTATTGTTTTATAAACTCGGTTAGAATCTCCTTATCTGTAAAGCCATCTATCTGTTTTAGTACAACATCATCCTTTTTGTTTGTTTTGCCGTTTCTGACTGATAATATGACTACCGCTGCCTGGGTGTCGTTATGGTCTATTCCTATGATGTCCTGGTTAACGTCCATGGTTGGTTGAATATTCTGTTTTTCAAGGGTTACTGTAATCGTTTCAATCTGGTCACGTATAATTGCCGCCTTTTCAAATTCCATATTCCTTGAGTACCTGTTCATTTGCCTTTTGAGTTGCTTTATCAGAGTCTTGTACTTTCCCTGTAGAAGCAGCTTTACCCGCCGGATATTTTTCTGATAGTCCTCCCTTGATATGTTGCCTGCACAGGGGGCACTGCATTGTTTTATCTGATAGTTAAGACAGGGCCCGTCCATGTTTTTACAGGTTCTTATCTTGAAGTTTTTGTTAAGAAAGTCAATGAATCCCCTTGCATTGGTCACGTCGGTGTATGGCCCATAGTATGATGCTCCATCATTTGATAATCTTCGCGTTACATGTATTCGTGGGTATATGTCATTTGTTATCTTAATGTAGGGATATTGTTTTCCATCCTTCAGGTCGATGTTGTAGTGGGGCTTGTATTTTTTTATCAGGTTTGCCTCCAGAATCAACGCTTCCTTTTCAGTATCTGTCAGGATGTATTCGAGGTATGCGAAGTGTCTCATCAGTACCTGCGTCTTTGGCCTGTCAAGTTTATCTTCATCCCTGAAGTAGCTTTGAACCCTATTTTTTAGTTTTTTTGCCTTTCCGACATATATAATCTCATCATCACTGTTATGCATGATGTATACGCCGGGCTTTTGTGGTAATTCATCGGGACTTGTTAATCTCATGGGGACACTCCTCGTATTATTTTAAAGTATATTATCTATTTTTTAATTATTAAATATTTTATTTCATAAAAACATCATAATGTTGATTAGTAAAAAAAAGAGGTCATAAATATAGTGGAAAAATTTTCAAAAAGAGATGGTGATAAAAGTAATTGATACCTTTAATCACCTATTTTAAGTTCTAGTTTTCATCGGATGAATCGGTGTTTTTAAAGTCCAAGTCATTCTGATTGTCCACGTCACCTGTTTTATCTTTTATTATGGAATCATCTTTCTGATAATCTTGATTGTTATTGTCCTGATTTATGTTTTGATTGCCTGGATTATAGTAATTCTGTGAATCACCATATCCTTGACTTGGATTGTTCTGATTCATACCTTGTTGTGGCTGGTTTAAGTCCTGTTGCTGATAGTTTGCTGAATTCTGCTGGTCAAGTCCTTCCGGATTCTGATAACCCTGCTGTGGTGGATAATATCCGCCCGGTACCTGAGTATATCCTCCTTGCACTTGATTATTTGAATTTGGATAACCCTGTTGGGATCCAGATATCTGAGGCTGATTTGGATAATTCATATTCTGTGGCATTTGTTTATGCTGATAAATCAGACTCACTAGACGTGAAGCCGCCAATATAAGATATGTTGAGTATAATCCATATATCAATGAACCGATAATCGGTATATATGCTACCAGTGTCATGACCACAGATAGAATGATTGTTATGATAACCAATAACAGTTCTATGCAGAATATATTGAAGAATCCTATCCTTTTTGCAATGTTATATATGTTTTTAAAGTCATATGCTTCTGATAGGCTGTTGGTTTCTGCCAAACGTCCGGTTGCAACAACTGATAATATGTATACAAACACTAGTGCAACAATGATAATAAGAATCACCAGTAAAAAGATTATTCCACCGACGGCCTCCATATTAGTATCCGCCATTGAAGCACTTAATCCCAATCCTAAAAATCCGATAAACAACAGTACCAACATTGGTATAAGAATATAACCTATTGAAAGTATTAACTTCTTTAATCCACTAACAAAGAATCTTGATATGTCAAAATCAATTAATTCAGAGGAAGTAAATGATTTTTTGACTGTTTCTATAGTTATTCCACCATTTATTAATGATACAATAAATGCGATTAGGTAAAAGATTATAACCATGATTCCAAGTGACATTATATCTCCAGATGATACCTGATAATTGGATAAATTTTCAAACATGTTGGTTGATATCAAGAATACAGCTGCAAATATAATGACGATTACCTGAAGGATTAAGTTAGGTATAGCCAATATTAGAAACTTTTTAAAATCGGATAAAGGATATTTTAATGCATCCTTTAACAAATAAGTAAAATCCATATATTTACCTCCTTATTATTAAAAATTTATTTTATGGTAATATATTTGGCAATTTAATATATTATATTTATTTAAGAAAAATAGTAGTTAATATGAACTACTTTTTATATAATATATATTATGTCAAAATTCAAATTACATTCTGATTATAAAGCATTTGGAGATCAACCCCAAGCCATCAAATCACTCGTTGAACACTACCAAAACGGCAGCAAGGAACAGGTACTTGAGGGTGTGACCGGTTCAGGTAAAACATTTACCATGGCCAACGTCATTGAACAGCTTGATAAGCCTACCCTTGTCATGAGCCACAACAAGACATTGGCTTCACAGTTGTTTGAGGAATTCAAGGAATTTTTCCCTGACAATGCCGTGGAATACTTTGTCAGCTATTATGATTATTACCAGCCGGAGGCATATGTTGCACAGACAGATACCTTCATCGATAAGGAATCATCCGTTAATGAGGAAATCGACAGACTACGTCACTCAGCTACACAGTCACTTCTTACAAGGGAGGACGTTATCGTGGTAAGCAGCGTATCATGCATCTATGGTATCGGTTCACCAGAGGATTATGCAGAGTTTACCCTCCAGCTTGAAAAGGAACAAATCATCAGCCGTGAGGACATACTTAAGTCACTGGTGGAAATGCAGTATAGTCGTAATGATATTGAATTTGAAAGAGGTCGCTTCAGGGTACGTGGGGATGTAGTTGAAATCTATCCTATAAACGCAAACTATGCACTGAGAATAGAGATGTGGGGAGATGAGATTGACGTCATATATAAGATAGACCCACTTAAGTACAATGTAATCGAGGAGCTTAGGAAGGTAATAATCTTTCCTGCAAAACACTTCGTTATAGCCAGGGAAAAACAGGAAACCGCGATAAGAAACATCAAGGAGGAACTTGCCGAAAGGGTCAATACATTCAAGGCTACGGGAAAGTATGTTGAAGCCCAGCGTATTGAACAGAGAACAAACTTCGATATTGAAATGATACAAGAGTTAGGATACTGTTCAGGTATTGAAAACTATTCCATGCACATGAACGGCAGAAAATGGGGTGAAACACCATATTCATTGCTCAGATACTTCCCTGATGATTACCTGACAATCATTGACGAATCACACGTGACAGTACCTCAAATTAGGGGTATGTATGAGGGTGACCGTGCAAGAAAGGAAAATCTGGTACAATATGGTTTCAGACTTCCTAGTGCAAAGGAAAATCGTCCGCTTAGATTTGACGAATTTATGGCAGCACAAAATCAGGTCCTCTACGTATCCGCTACACCTGCACCATTTGAGCTTGGACGTTCACAGAACAAGGTCGAACAGATTATCAGACCTACAGGGCTGGTTGATCCTAAGCCTATCATAAGACCTGTTGAAAACCAGGTGGATGACCTGCTGGGTGAAATAAGAAAACGGGTTGAAAAAGACCAGAGAGTACTCGTCACATCACTTACCAAGAAGATGGCAGAGGATTTGACCGATTATTACATCAAGATGAATATAAGAGCAAGATATCTTCACTCTGAGATTACGACTCTTGAACGAACGGAGATTATTGATGATTTGCGTAGGGGAGAGTTTGACTGTCTTATAGGAGTTAACCTTCTCAGGGAGGGTTTGGACCTGCCTGAAGTATCCCTCGTTGCAATACTTGATGCGGATAAGGAGGGATTCCTTCGTTCACAGACGTCCCTTATCCAGACAATAGGTAGGGCAGCACGTAACGTGGAGGGTGAAGTAATCTTATATGCGGACAACATAACCGACAGCGTACGCAATGCAGTTGAGATAACTGAGCGCAGAAGAAAAATACAGATTAAATATAATGAGGACCATAACATCATACCTAGAAGCGTAGTGCGTAAACTCAAGGATAAGAAGATCAAGGAAAGTATGGATGACATTCAGGAAATCGACAACATCACATCAGATGAAGTGGATGAAATGATCAAACAATTGGAAAAAGAGATGAAAAAGGCCGCCAAAGAATTGGACTTTGAAAGAGCTGCCAAATTAAGAGACCAGATAATACAACTACAGGAATGATATGGCCCTAATCCTTTAATACCATTAAATATCCTGGTATTAACCCCCACCTCATGGGGGGTCTTGCAAAGTTTTGTTTATAAAATAAAAGATACAAATGTATTAGTTAACGAAAAATACAGAAAAAATATGATATTAAATGTGGAGATTAATCCATGCAAAGTAAAGATAAGCTAAGAAAAGAAGCAATCCAGAATAGAAAGATTATAGTTAAGGGTGCCAAGGAACATAACCTTCAAAATATTGATTTAACAATACCACGTGACGAATTTATAGTAATAACAGGACTGAGTGGTTCAGGTAAATCATCACTGGCATTCGACACAATATATGCAGAAGGTCAGCGCAGATATGTTGAATCGTTATCTGCATATGCAAGACAGTTTTTAGGACAGATGGAAAAGCCGGAAGTTGATTATATCGAAGGATTATCCCCTGCCATATCAATCGACCAGAAGACAACACGTGTCAATCCACGTTCAACTGTCGGTACCGTTACGGAAATATATGATTATCTTAGACTGCTATATGCCCGTATAGGAATTGCCCACTGCTACAACTGCGGTAAGGAAATATCACAGCAGACACCCGGCCAGATATCACAGACAATAATAGAAGAAAATGAACATGAAAAGATATTGGTACTGGCACCTGTAGTCAAGGACCGTAAGGGAATGCACCTGAAGGTCTTTGAAAAGTTTAAGGAAAAGGGATTTGTAAGAGTAAGGGTAGATGGTGAAATCTTATCATTGGATGAGGAGATTAAACTCAACAAGAACAACAAGCACACCATTGAAGTTGTAGTTGACAGACTTAAAGTAGCAAATAATGAAAACTTCAGAAAACGACTTGTAGAATCTGTTGAAACTGCACTTGAAATAGGTGAAGGATTGGTTGCAATATCAACCAACAATCCGGATAAGCCTACCCAGATATATAGTGAAGCGTTGGCCTGTCCTGACTGTGGCATAAGCTTTACGGAAATCAGTCCACGAATGTTTTCATTCAATAATCCACAAGCTGCATGTCCATTATGTAACGGTATAGGAAGTACTATGGAGGCAGATCCAGACCTTGTGGTTCCAGATAAAACATTAAGCATACATGAAGGTGCCATAAAGCCATGGAGCAATTCCCAAAGAACAGATTCATACTACAACAAATTACTTGCGGGAGTTGCAAACCATTATGGATTCAAACTTGACGTACCATATCATACATTATCACAGGAACATAAGGATGTGATACTTTATGGAAGCGGTGATGAAAACATCACATTTACCTTTGAAAGGGCAGGTAAACTAAGAAACGTTACTAAACCATTCGAGGGCGTTATTCCATACATGAAACGGTTGTTTATTGAAACCAAGTCCAGATATAGAAGAAAGGCTGCACGTACATACATGTCACTTAATGACTGTCCGATGTGTCATGGAGACAGGCTTAAACCGGAGATGCTTGCCGTTACCGTAGGAGATATCAACATAGCAGATTTGACTAAGCTATCCTTAAGTGACTGTCAGGAATTCTTTGAAAACCTGGAGCTTACAAAAAGACAAGAGTTTATCGGTCATGAAATACTCAAGGAAATAAATGAACGATTATCCTTCCTGAATGATGTGGGACTTAACTATTTGACGCTTGCCCGTTCATCAGGTACTCTTTCAGGTGGTGAAGCACAGAGAATAAGACTTGCCACACAAATAGGTAGCAGATTGGTTGGAGTATTGTATGTCTTGGATGAACCATCAATCGGTCTTCATCAAAAGGATAATATGAGACTGATTGAAACGCTAAAGCACCTGCGTGACATTGGAAATACATTAATTGTCGTGGAGCATGATGAGGAAACCATCCTGGAAGCAGATCACGTCATAGATATAGGTCCTGGAGCCGGTGAACATGGAGGACTGCTTACAGCACAGGGAACTCCTGAGGACATCATGAATAATGAAAATTCACTAACAGGACAGTATTTATCCGGTAAAAAAAGCATCAAAGTTCCTGAAAAAAGGCATAAGGGTAACGGTAAGAAGATTACTGTTATAGGTGCCAGTGAAAATAACCTTAAAAATATCAACGTCGACTTCCCTCTTGGTGAATTTATCTGCGTAACCGGTGTAAGCGGTAGCGGTAAAAGTACTCTTGTAAATGAAATACTCTATCATGGAATTGACGAGATTCTGACAAACAAGCATAAGCATAAGGTCGGAAAACATAAGAGCATCAAGGGTGTTGAAAATATCGATAAGATTATCGTCATAGACCAATCACCTATCGGACGTACCCCACGATCAAATCCTGCAACTTATATCGGACTTTTCACGTACATACGTGAATTATTTGCACAGACACCCGAGTCCAAACAGCGTGGATACAAACCCGGAAGATTTAGCTTTAACGTGAAGGGCGGACGTTGTGAGGCATGCAGCGGTGACGGTATTGTGCAAATCGAGATGCACTTCCTTGCGGATGTTTATGTGCCATGTGAAGTATGTGACGGTAAACGATACAACCAGGAAACCCTTGACGTCAGATATAAGGGTAAGAACATCAATGACGTACTGGAGATGACCTGTGATGAGGCACTGGAATTCTTTGAACACCTGCCTAAGATTAAGAGAAAACTTCAAACGCTTGTTGACGTAGGATTGGGTTATGTTAAACTGGGTCAGCCCGCTACGACATTATCAGGTGGAGAGGCACAGCGTGTAAAATTAGCCAAGGAACTTAGTCGTCAGAACACCTCAAATACTTTATACATATTGGATGAACCTACAACAGGGCTTCACTTCGAGGATATCAATAAATTGCTGAAGGTATTGTGCAAATTAAGAAATCAGGGAAATACGTTGATAGTAATTGAACATAATCTTGACGTTATAAAGACTGCTGATTATATCATCGACTTAGGACCCGATGGTGGTAAATATGGCGGTGAATTGATAGCCTGCGGTACGCCTGAAGAGATAATTAAGACGGATACATATACAGCCCAATATTTAAGAGGTATGCTTGAGAAAAGTGATTGATGTTAATTTGTTAAAGAATTATCTTTAAATTCTTTAACGATATATCAACATGGATTCATATGTTGATTTCCATATTATTAGAAAAGTATATATTAAGTTTTAACAAATATAATAAAATAAGTATCACTATACATACTATAACATAAAGGCGATAATATGAAACTCCAATTCTTAGGAACTGGTGGAGGTAGATTTGCCACAATTAGCCAGAAGAGAATGACTGGTGGTTTCAGAATTGATGATATGGGAAATATGAATCTCCATGTTGACCCCGGACCTGGTGCACTGGTTCGTAGCCATCAATATGGATTAAATCCACGTAAAATCAATATGTTACTTGTAAGTCATTGTCATACGGACCATTATAATGACGCTGAAGTACTGATAGAAGCTATGACACAGGGAATGACAAAAAGAACAGGACATGTGATTGCAAGTGAAAGTGTTTTAAATGGATATGAAGATATAGGACCTGGAATATCGAAGTATCATCAGACTAAACCAACCGTTTCGACAATTCATCCTGGTGATGAAATAAAAAATGGTCCGATAACAGTAAAAGGTACTGCGACCAATCATGGAGATCCTACTTGCACCGGATTCAATATAAACTACAATGGGTTCTCAATTAGTTATACAGCAGATACCGAATACTTCCCTGAATTACATGTTGATCATGAAGGTGCGGATGTATTAATTGGATGTGTAATTAAAGAAGGAGAACGTAAGATTAAAGGCCACTTAAGAACTATTGACTTTCAGAAGTTGATAGAGGAAGTGCAGCCTAAACTAGCAATAATGACACACCTGGGTGTTAATCTCATAATGAATAACCCATTCCAGAATACGAGAGTAATAACACAAAATACTGGTGTCAGAACTATTGCTGCAACTGATGGACTGTCTATTAATTTAGACCAATATTTAGAAGATTGAAAAAGTTGACCTTCTAAGTAAATATTTTTTTTATATGCCATGGTAGCTCAGCCCGGCACAGCACTTGATTCGTAATCAAGGGATCGAGGGTTCAAATCCCTCTCATGGCTTATTTTAACTATTTAGTGATTAGATAAATCAATCTTTTCACATAGAATATTCTTATTTTAAACATTACTTATTATCATAAAGATTTGACAATTAAATAAACCATACTATATCCTAAATGGAATACTTAACTTTTTTTAAGTGGATTAAACAGGACTCATACATTCTCAACGATACTTTTCCAAAATCAAATTTATATTGTAGCTTAATTTAAAACATGTAATCTAAGAGATTGAATTATAGATTATAATGTAGTACTCATATTATATGATTTTAAAGCCCTACTGAGAATATATCTAGAGTGAAGCCGAAGAAGTAAAAAGTAATGAGAAATACAAAAAAAGGTAATGGGGATTAATGGATAAATGATGTATTATTTATCGATGTTATCCGGATGTATGAATCCTGCCCGTATCATGTAATCTACTATGACCATGTTACATGCATTTTCAGCAACAGTGGTCACTCTTGGACATATGCATGGGTCATGACGCCCTGTTATTTCAATGGAGTCATTTGAGTAAGTTTCAAGGTTTACAGTATCCTGGATTCCGCTTATTGATGGAGTTGGCTTTACGGCTATTCTGAGTACCAGATTCATTCCATTTGTCATGCCCCCCAGGACTCCTCCTGCATTATTTGTCTTGGCACATATCCTGTCTTCTTTGATACAGAATTCATCATTCATCTGACTGCCCTTTAGTGTTGCACTTTCAAATCCGAGTCCTATTTCAACACCTTTTACAGCGCCAATATTCATCATTGCCTTTGCCAACTCTCCATCAATCTTATCGAATACAGGTTCTCCGAGACCTATCGGCAGGTTTTCTATGATAACCTCAACTATTCCTCCCAGAGAGTCACCATCTTCTTTGGCCTTCAGTATGGCTTCTTCCATTTTAGGTGCCACATCCAAATCGGCGCATCGGACATTGTTTTTTGTAATGTTTTCTTTTATTTGGTCTAAGGAGTAGTTTTTATCTGTTTTTATATTATGGATTTGCGTAACGTGGGCCGTTGTGGTGATGGAATATTTTTCAAGTAGTTTTTTTGCTACCGCTCCTGCTATTACATGTCCTATGGTTACTCTTCCGCTGCCACGGCCTCCTCCCCTATAGTCGTAGTTTATGTATTTTTCATACCAGCATAAATCTCCATGACCCGGTCTTGGCTTGTTTATCAGGTTGTCATAGCTTTTGCTTCTTTGATCCTTATTTCGGACTATAGCTGCTATCGGTGTTCCATCGGTTTTACCGTTGAATATTCCAGAGAGTATTTCAACCTTATCTTTTTCATCACGTGCCGTTGTTATTTTGCTTGTACCAGGACGTCTTTTATCAAGCTCATTTTGTATGTCTTCAGTCGTTAATTCAAGTCCTGCCGGACAGCCATCTATTACTGCCCCTAATGCTACTCCATGACTTGATCCGAATGTTGTTACTTTAAATATTTTTCCTGTTGAATTTGATGACAATTTTTACACCCGTCTTATTTTTTGTGATTGATTATATTTTTCATGATTATTTTTTATATCATTTAATTTTTAAATCAGATATCTTTTTCTATTCTTCAACTTTATCCAGGTAATTTACTGATTGAATTAATGATTCACAGACGTTGGGTATCTTCGTATCCAAGAAGTCAATTATTTCATTTTCAATACTTTTTTTATTCTCATATTTTTTTGTATCGAGCGTGGTTGTTTCTATCCAATCATTTATCCAAACATCATCTACGTGAAGAAGTGGATAGATAACATCTTCTTTAAAGTCGTTTGTTATCTTGTTTGAGTTTATCATAAGATTTATGTAGTCGTGAGCAAAGTCGTTCATGCATTTCGTGCTAGCCGTCTTATCTGCCTCGTCAATGTTTTTTGTCAGGGTTATTCCATATTTTCTCCTATATGGTTCCAAGACAATATTTAAAAGATGGCTTCTGTTTGTATCATCTTCTTTTATATATATGATATCTCTTGGTTTTATCTGATTCTTTATGGTCCTTGAGACTTTTATACATATCTTCTGGAATAACTTCGATCGTATTACCTTTATATCGGGATAAGTCTGGTGAAAGTCTTCCTCTTTTTTTCTTGAAAACCTTGAAAACTTGAGGTTGTTTACGTATATCACGTTTTCGTATAGACTTATGAATCTGGTGTCTACACCGATTTTATTCAATGTCTTTATCAGTTTACGTTCTTTATCATCCATATTAATCATGCTTTAATTTTTTGATTATTTCTATTGTAGTGTTGATATCCAATTGTCCGGGTGCCGATGAGGTTCCCACTGATGCATATGTTATTGGAGATGACAGGATAGGTGCCATTATTCTTGTATATGTTCCTATTTTATCCATACTTATGGCTACAAGTCCTCTGTTTTCCATAAGCAATTTCAATATTATGTAGGTATCTTCGATGGAATTGGGTTTGACCGCCACTTTAGCTATATCCCCTAACTTAAATTCCTCATCAACTATCTTCTGAAGACGGTCAAAGTCGAAGGTTTCCGAAAAATTGTGATATGATATGATGGTTTTATTTGCAGCGTCAATCACCTGCTGTCGTAAATTTTTATCGGTAAACAGTTCCACGTCAACAATATCCACCAGTGATGCATTATCAACCAGTATTGCTATACGTTCCTCTTCGGATTTGGGATAAAATCCACCCTCAAGTTTGGACCTGTTTGTGAGTATGATCTTTTTATCGGTCAAATGTCTTACTCTGCCGATTAATTCCTTTGCAGATTGAGAATCAATATCCTTTATCAAATCCAATCTCAGCTCGATATAATTGATATCCTCATCCTTTATATTATCGATTGTCTTAAGAATATCATCGATATTATCATCGGTTATTGAAGCACATATGTTAGTGTTTATTTCAATCACTCCCCCATTGAATCGTTGATTATTATAATAATTTTTCATTCAATTAATTAATATATATTTTTAATGATAGAAATATAAATATAATTAAAATTTAGGGCTATGATTATATGAAAATGATTTGTATGGGAATTGACATATCGGATAATGACATTTCTTGTAGCGAAGAGATTGTAGATAATGTGGATAACGCACTTGCAAAACTGGTTGATGAGAACATCATCTTTTCAAAAGTTAGCAACGTTACGGGAGACGACATTGCCGTTACGACTATAATAAATGATGATTCAATACTTGAAGACTGCAATAAAATGATTTATGACATATTATATGATAATGCATTGGGCTTTGATGATTTGAATGGAGTGTCAAAGGATAAAAAGGATGCCGGTGAAGGTATAAGCTATGCGGAAATTGATTTGAATCCTGATTTTTATCCTGATGGAATTGTAGTGGCATTTGATACATACTGTGGAGAATCGTTCGTATCTGATGTTGCGAAAAAGGCTACAAAGGCTGCTTTAGGCATGGATAATGTAGGAGATATATCATGTAGTGTCGTGGATGAGGTTAAGGAAATTCCGGGAGTAGGATTCGTATCATCAAGTACCGATGATCCGGTCATTATAGCAAGCATCGAGAATACAAGTGACGTGGGAGTTGTGGCAGGAAGCATTATAGGTGCCGTTTTAGGTTATCAGAACACTTATCTTGTCAGCAGGAATACTCCATGCAATGTTATTCCGGGCAGCGTTATTTTCAGTGTCAGTGCCATCATGAACTGCAATATTATAGACTTATCCCACTCATTTGTCCATAGGTGCAGATTACTTGAAAAATGAGCATGAAACCATGTCCATTTATTAATTATATTATGATAATTATTAAATAATACATATTCATGGTATATATTAAAGGTTTACGGCCATAATATTCCAATAAAATAAACTTTTTATATAATTAATCACAAAAATATATAATGAATATAACATAGCAAAAAATAAGTTTAGGATTAAACTTACTCATGTTAAATAGTTTAAAAAAAAGGAGAGATTTAATTGATTTTACTTGATGAAAATACCGAAGCTATCGTACAGGGAATTACAGGAAAACAAGGAAGATTCCACACAAAGGAAATGTTAAAATACGGTACCAACATAGTAGCAGGTACAAGTCCTGGAAAAGCAGGACAAGAAGTTGAAGGAATTCCAGTATACAACTCCGTTGAAGAGATTAAAAAACATCACCCTAACGTAAATGCAAGCATAATATTTATCCCAGCACCATTCGTTAAGGATGCAGCATTTGAAGCAATATCCGAGTTGGACATGGTTATCATCATCACAGAACACGTACCTATCCAGGATTCAATGGAAATAATCAAATACGCAAAACAGAACAATACCACAGTAATCGGACCAAACACTCCTGGAATCATTACCCCGGAAGTAGGTAAACTTGGAATAATGCCGACACACATATTCAATAAGGGAAAGATAGGACTGGTATCAAGAAGCGGAACATTAACATATGAGATTGCCAGCCAAATTACAGATGCAGGACTCGGACAGAGTACATGTCTAGGTGTAGGTGGAGACCCTGTAACAGGTATGGACTTCATAAGTGCATTGGATGCATTCGAAGCAGACCCTGAAACCGAAATGATTGTATTACTTGGTGAAATCGGTGGAATAGCAGAGATTAAAGCTGCAAAATATGCTCAAGAGAACATATCAAAACCTGTCATATCATTTATTGCAGGAGTATCCGCACCACTAGGTAAACGTATGGGTCACGCAGGTGCAATTATTGAAGGTACTGACGGTACAGCCCAACATAAAAAGCAAATTATGAGAGAATACGGAGTACATGTAGCAGATGTACCTAGTGAAATCATTTCAATAATCAAGGAATTATAAATAATTTCAAAAAACAATTTTAACATGAAAAGTGATGTTTTCACTTTAATCTTAAACTTCAATTTTTTTTAATAATCATTCTCTTTTTACGGATATTACAATAAAATACTTATTTAATATTAACAAAATATTTCTAACAGACAAATAGAATCATGCAACAAGGGGGATTTTTTAGATGGACATGAACATAGATGAAATATTGATGAAATTGGAAAGTGGTGAAATTAAGATTCATCAACTTGAAAACATATGTGACAGTGCCAATCAGGCAAGTGACATTAGAAGACAGTTTATTGAAAACAAAAGCAACACCCAACTGGAACATATCGGAAGTTACTCAATTGACATGACCGATACTTCCAAAAAGAATATTGAAAATCCTATCGGTACAATACAGGTACCAGTAGGAGTTGTTGGACCATTGAAAATAACAAACGATGAAGAAACTATAAACACTTACGTACCGTTAGCCACTACTGAAGGTGCTTTACTTGCATCAGTAAACAGAGGATGCTCCGTGATAAGACGATCAGATAACTGTAAGATATCAATAGTCAATAATCAAATGACAAGAGCACCTGCAATCAAGACAAAATCAGTATTCGAGGCAAATAAACTCAAACAATGGATTGAAGACAACTTCGATAAAATCAAGCAACTAGCCGAAACCACGACAAGTCATGGAAAATTAATCAAGATAGATCCGATTGTGATAGTCGGCAAATACGTATACCCACGTTTTGTATATTATACAGGTGACAGTATGGGTATGAACATGGTTACAATCGCTACCGAAAAGGCATTGTCATTTATCGAAGAGAAAAACGACATTCAGGTATTGGCTTTAAGCGGTAACCTATGTGTTGATAAGAAGCCATCGGCTATAAACATGATTGAAGGCCGTGGAAAGAGTATCGTAGCGGAAGTTACTGTGCCGAAGGAAATAGTTGAAAAGACGTTGAAGACAACAACCGAGGCGATTGTGGAAGTAAATTACGTTAAAAACCTACTGGGCTCAGCAATAAGTGGAAGTTATGGTTATAATGCACATTTTGCAAATATGGTTGCTGCCATATTCCTAGCATGTGGTCAGGATCCGGCTCATGTAGTGGAAGGAAGTATCGGTATAACATCCGCTGAAAACAAGGATGGGGATTTGTACTTCAGCATCACATTACCGGACTTGCCTGTGGCTACCGTCGGTGGAGGTACACGTCTTGAGACAGCAAGTGAATGTTTGAATATTATGGACTGTAAAGGTTCAGGTAAAGTCAACAGATTTGCAAGTATTGTAGCAGGTATTGTACTGGCAGGAGAGTTGTCTCTGGCTGGAGCACTGGCTGCAGGTCACTTGGCCCGTGCACATAAACAGTTGGGCAGATAATTTAAGAGATTCAGTTAATTTATAAGAGTTAGATTATATGAAGGTAACATTAAAACAGATTATTAAGGATTATATAGAATTAAGTCGTTATGTGGCTTTAGGTTCACTTGATGGAATATTGACCGTTTTAAGTATATCACTTACGGCCGCTGTTGTGGGAATAACTGGTGGTGCTACGGTCAATCCATTGACAGTCGGACTTACCGGTCTTAGCGGTGGTATCGCTATAGCGTTGTCAAACGGTTTTGGTTCATATGTCGGTGAACAGGCTGAAGAGGGAAAGACCATCAGGGAACTTGAAAACAACATGCTTCTGGAGGAACGTTCACTTGATGATACATTGATTCATCAGCAGGCAAAGTATCGTGTATTTATGAGTATGCTTACCCATGGAAGCGCCAGCTTTATGGGTTCATTCATTCCTTCAATACCTTTTTTCATATTCAGTGACATATACACGGCACTTACGGCTACACTTATCGTGTGTTTTAGTATGATGATCATATTGGGATGTTATCTTGGTAGAATATCCAAGGAAAGTATGACCAAGACTACTCTGAAAATCATCAGCGTAGGTGTTCTTATAGTAATCATAAGTTACCTGATGGGTGGAGGTCATGGATAACATTCATCATTATTTTTTTAAAGTAAACTGTAATAATTTATTAAAATTAATTAAGTATTATCATAACATTAATATAACATGAAGTCAAGAGTATTACTGTATAGTAAGTTGATGTGAAATCCACTAAAATTAATGGGATTAAAAAATAAAACTTGACATATGAATTATATTTTTCACCACTAAATATACCTTAAGAAAAATATAAAAAACACATCAACAATCTATACCCACTATTTGTTAAGACCGTCAAAATAATCGACGGCACTATTTTTTTTAATCAACTACAAATATTTTAAAAAGCTGTTGAAGCTGTCACTATGACAAAGCCCCATAAAGATTAACCATAACAATTATCATTTACCGTGGAATTTACTCTATGTCCCAATAGATTTCTAAATTTGGGATAACTTCCATAAGAATATCACCCTCCGATACAAACTCCGCCATTTATTAACCCAAGTTTTTTAATTCACTGTTAGTTACTATAGGAATAGATAACTTACAAAGTTAAAAGAATTAAATTCAGATATTCTCTCAATACCACACTCCTATATGCATATACCCCAAAACACCACGAGCATATGAAAATCAAAAGTCTTAGAATAATATTTAAACTAGACCCATATTCGTGATAAAAGTTATTAGTTAGAAAAAAGATAAGTAAATGTATAATATAATTCAATATTATTTTTTTAATTGATAATATTCAAAAGGAGAATTTAAATGATAAGATGTATATCCTGTGGAGCAGAATACGAAGATGACGAAATAATATACACTTGTAAAAAGTGTGATTCAATACTTGAAGTAGAAGTAAACGTAGACAATATATCAAAGGACATATTTGAAAACAGACGTGACAACATATGGAAATATAAGGAATTTCTACCTGTTAACGCAGACAACAGAATAAGTTTAGATGAAGGTGGAACACCATTTTGTAAATGTGACAAGATTGGTGAAGAATTAGGAATAGATTTATACGTTAAGGTTGAAGGATCAAATCCTACAGGCAGTTTCAAAGATAGAGGAATGAGTGTAGGTACAACCAAAGCAGTGGACTTAGGTGTTGGTATGGTAGGATGCGCTTCCACCGGTAACACATCAGCCTCATTATCAGCATATGCCGCACGTGCAGGACTTAAATGTGCAGTACTGCTACCGGCAGGTAAAGTAGCATTAGGTAAACTGGCACAGGCAATGTTCCACGGAGCAAAAGTATTCGGTGTAGATGGAAACTTCGATGATGCATTGAAAACAATCACCAAGCTAGCATTGGATGGTGAATTATATCTTTTAAATTCCATAAACCCTTACAGATTGGAAGGTCAGAAAACAATCGGTATGGAAATCGTACATGACCTAGGATGGGAAAGTCCTGACAGAATAGTTCTTCCTGTAGGTAATGCCGGAAACATATCAGCAATATGGAAAGGAATAAGTGAATTCAAGGAAGCTGGATTCATGAAAGATACACCAATGATGACTGGTATCCAAGCAGAAAACAGTGCTCCAATAGCAAATGCAGTTAAGGCAGGTACCGATGAGGTCACCCCTGTAGAAAACCCTGAAACAATCGCAACTGCAATCAGAATAGGTGCTCCTGTAAGCAGCATTAAAGCTATGAGAGCTATTAAAGAATCAAATGGTACAGCAGAAACCGTAACTGATGATGAAATACTTGCAGCACAAAAATACCTTGCAAGAACAGAAGGTATCGGTGTAGAACCTGCTAGTGCAGCATCCATTGCAGGACTTAAGAAACTTGTGGAAAACGGTCAAATCGATAAGGGAGAACGTGTCGTATGTGTAGTGACAGGTCATGTTCTTAAGGACCCTAACGTTGCTATCGAAGCATGTGAAGAACCTACACAGGTTTCATCAGACCCTGAAGCAATCAGAGATGTTATAAGACAGATGTAACTCTCTTTTTCATTCTTTTTTTTTCAATTTATAAATTTCAGCCACCTTTGACCAACATATCAAATAATAATAGTTATTAATAATCATATTCTAAAATAATAATAGACATTTTTTTATAAAATATCCATATGGAAAAAAAGTATGGGAATTGCTATTATGATAACAGGATATTTAAAAGAGATATATTCAAAGGAAAACATCAGAAATTATTTTCATAGAAACAGAAACTACATACTCCTTGTCATCATAATATTTATAGCGGCAGTACTTGCAGGATATGTCTTTAAAGATGCATTCAAGGATATGGTTATGGAAAGCATTAGAAACATGATAAACAACATTCAAGGCGACACATTCTCCATAACGATAAGCATTTTTCTAAACAACCTGAAAGTGGCAATGATAATCATACTTCTGGGATTTTTATTTTCAATATTTTCATTTTTAATACTTTTTACGAATGGAGTTGTGATAGGATTTATGTTTAGCCTGGTACCGGCCCCATTGATGTTGATATATACCATACCCCATGGGATATTTGAGATACCACAGCTAATATTGACTGTAGTATGTTCCATGCTTGTTACCAAACTTGAAATAAACCTTATTAAGGGAGTGCTGCAGAAAGATAAGACTTTTAAGGGAGAGTTAAGAAATTCATCAACAATAATCAAGGATATTATACTTTCAATTACAATAATAGTGGTATGTCTGATTATAGCCGCAGTGATTGAAGGATATATAACACCTGTTATCGGAGGGTATTTAACCAACCTTCTTGGATTGAACTTTACAAATGGATTGTGAGATTATGATAATTATTATTACGGGAACACCAGGATGTGGAAAGACAACCGTATCCAATATGCTGGCAAAGAAAATAGATGCAAAGCTGATAAGCATCAATTATCTACTGGACAATTATGATTTAAACTTGGGTACCGATGAGGTTCGAGGATATAAAATAGTTGATGTGGATAAGATGATACCTATTGTTGACAGAATAAAAGATGAAAATCCTGACAAGACAATCATATTCGAGGGACATCTTGCACAGGACTATCCCCACGCAGATAAGGTAATTGTATTAAGATGCAACCCAGTAGAGCTTGAAAAAAGACTAAATACAAGAGATTGGACTGATAAAAAGATTCATGAAAACATCGAGGCGGAAATACTTGCAATATGTACACAGGAAAGCTATGAAACCTATGGCGATGCCGTGTGTGAAATAGACACTACATACAATACACCAGAAGAAGTTGCTGATGACATTTTAGATATTATAAATAATCAAAAGGAATGCTCACTTGGAAAAATCGACTATTTAGAAGAATATTTTTACTTACTGAATTAATATGTGTCTACCAAATGACAGCCTACCCACCACCAATCTTTTATTTCTTTTTACAACCACAAATAATCAGATCAATTGAATATATGATTATTTATTATTGGACTATAAAATCATAGGAATTATTTGAAACATTTATATTTGATACCATTAATATTACCATGAATGAATTTTACATAATCAACTATTTGAAAGAGAAAAAACAATATTGAATGACAAAACATCTTACCTTTATCTATTTATATCAAGAAAATCAAACACCATAATGTATAAATAATTAATGATTTAATTAGTATTCTAAGAGAATATGACGAATATAAATAATTAATTGTTTAAAAGTTCAATACTAAAAGAGGATATTTTAATTAATTTAGATTATTAAACGAGGTAGATGAATGCTAAAACGAAAAATGTTAAGAGATGTTGGAAATTACAAAGTACAATTCATATCCATTTTTTTAATGGCATTTATCGGTGTTTTCGTATTTACAGGGATGTATGCAGAAACAGCTAGCTATGAAACGACAATTGATAACTATTATGAACAAAGCAACATGGCTGATGGCTGGATCTATTCAAATTATCTTGTTGATGAATTTATACACCAAGTAGATTGCTTGGGAGCAACTACACAAATGGAAAGACAATTAGTAGTGGATTCACAAGCTAATCTTGAGGGCATGCCTAATGTAATATTGCATTTTGTTGAAAACAACACAATAAGCAAATTTTATTTAACTGAAGGAAAAAAGTTAGATATTAATGATTCTCAAGGAGTTTGGTTAGATAAAAACTTTGCAGAAGCAAGAAATCTGAAAGTAGGGGATGAAATCTCATTTGAAAACAATGGTACTAAAATCAAAAAAACCATACGTGGATTAGGTTATTCACCCGAATACATATTTAACACACCTAAAGAGTCAATTGTACCAAATTATACTTCAACTGGTTTTGCTTATATGTCCCACAAGGCTTACCCATCAAATAATATACCATACAATGTACTAAACGTGAAATTTGACGGTACACCTGAGACATTCTTGAAGTTACTATCTTATCGTTTGGATGGCTATTTCACGGCATTTATAGAAAAAACTGATCATCCTAGTGCAGATGCAGTGGAAGAATCAATCAGCCAACAACATTCCGTGTCCTCAGCATTACCACCAATATTTATTATTATTTCAATGGTAATGCTTTCAACAACAATGAAAAGGATTATTACACATCAAAGAAATGAGATTGGTATTCTTAAGGCTAATGGATTTAAAAATAATAAAATAGCATTGCATTATATCTCCATAGGTACGTTGGTAGTATTATTAGCTTCCATATTGGGCGCTATAATTGGACCGGTTGCATTTCATATGATAGCACATCCATCAAGGACACTTTATTTTAAATTTCCTTATTGGAATTCAATAGGATTTATAACTTCTGCAATTACAGTTATATTAATGGGTATAATATCAGTTATAGTTTCATATTATTCAATTGAACAGATTATAAATGAGCCACCAGCTATTACAATAAAGCCTATGGCACCTAAACTAACAACCTCTGAATTTGTTGAAACATTAAAGATTTGGAAAAGGCTTTCATTTAATATTCGTTGGAATTACAGAAATATTAAAAGAAATAAATTCAGAGCTATGACGACAATTATAGGTGTGTTTGGATGTACAATATTGTTAATTACAGGGTTAGGACTATATGAACAGATAGATGATTCAAAAGATTGGTATTTTAATGATGTTAATCATTTTGAATCCAAATTGATAATTGATGA
>ODAI014005937.1_pt1 | contig 30694 bp, 3 predicted proteins | sample 1539321 | NCBI WGS metagenome assembly ODAI01 (sample SAMN02144231, study PRJEB22623) | gut metagenome | biome: sheep rumen | host: Ovis aries | place: New Zealand
GCGAGGTGTCGCTCAACAAGAAGCAGGACCACGGCAACTACTTCGGCATCTACAACATCGTACACTACCTCGGCGCACTCACCAGCGACGTCAACTTCCACGACTCTATACGCGCCACCAACGTCAACACCGCCCAGAATCCTACGTATGCAGCAAATGGAGATACCTTTGAACAGTGGAAGATAGCCCACAAGACCGACCGTATGCGCAACAACGGTACCTGCCACAACAAGCTGGCACTGGCCTCCGGCGTCTACTTAGAGGTGACCACCGAGCTGAGCAAGGGCGACAGCCTGCGGGGCAAGGACTGGGGACCCATCACCGGCGTCGTCGAGCTTGACCTGCTCAACGTGCAGCCCGGCATCGGCGGCGGCTTTGTCTATGCTCAGAACATCCACGGTGTGCCTAAGGACATGAGGAATGAAAGGCACGCCACCACCCTGACCGCCCTCAACGAGGGTGCTGCCACGCATTGGGACTATGAGTATGTCGAGACGAAGGCAGCGACCGGCGCGACGGGAGTCTCCGATGATCAGGAACTTTGGGAGACCTCAGGCAACTTCATCAACAGCTCCGTTGCACAGCCCATCATCGACGACTGCTACAACGTCACCGGGCGCTACGAATGGAACGACCCCAAACGCGTGCCCGCCCACTACTGGTACATCAAGGGACAGGTCTACGTCTACGACCAGTACATATCGGCCTATACAGGCTCGCCCAACGCCTTCAGCGAGACCGTCGAACTGCCGCTCACCATCGCCGCCGCCTCCAACGGCAAGATGACGCTCATGGACGTGCAGCCCAACCGCTACGCCTACTACTCGTCGTACACCAGCGCCAGCAACAACACGAAGCTCACGGGCGACTCGAAGCTCGTCATCAACGACGTCACCTACCAGCTGAACGACCCCATCAGCTACTGGGATTGGTCGCTGCTGCCCGCTTCAGTGCAGAAGCTGTTCGTCGAGGATACCTACATCGTCACCGACACCTGCATGATCGGCTCGACGCTCTACCCGGCTGACAGCGTGCTGCTGAAGAACGAGTATCTCGCTCTGGCCGAACACACCGACTCCGTCTATCACGTCAAACAGGAACAGAACGTAGCCTTCGGCGACGTGTTCCACTCGTCGAACAACATGAGCCACAACACCGGCTACCTGCTCACCTACGACGTCAACAACCCGGCCGTCTGGGACCAGTGGTACACACCTAAGACGGGCGACAGCTATGCTGGCAAGAACCAGACCGGCGGCGACAACTTCGAAGACGGACCCACCTTCCGTGCGAAGACCCCCGGACTCTACGGACAGAAGGAATACGAATTCAGCGACATCCTGCCCGCCAAGAGCGACACCATCTATAAGGCGGCATACGCTCGCCTGAATTCAACTGAGCAGGCAGCCCTGCCCACCCAGGCCGAGTTCGAGCCGGCCTACATCACCACGGCCTACGCCGAGGCTCAGGACATCGATGGAACGAACCAGCACCTCCAGCAAGGCGCCAAGCTGGCCAAGTCGAGCTACAGCGATACGGAATGGACCAAGCTGAGCGGCAAGGTTGCCCCGGCTTACGTCTGCACCGCCACTATCCAGCTCCCCGACAACGAGTACGTCTATCCCGACCAGCTGATGACCGAGGCCGAGAAGACCGCCCTCTACAACCGCTTCAAGAACGGCAACGCCGAGCAGAAGCAGATAGCCAAGGACATCAAGGACCTCATTGTGCCTGCCTACTACTGTACCTCGCCCGGCTACTACGGTGGCGACTACTACTCGACCGGCAACAACTACCGCGCCCTCGCTGCCTGGAGCTCCATGTCGGATAAGGACCGCCAGAACTTCGAGTACAACTACGACGCCCTCGACCTGCTCGTCGACTCGCTCTACGGCTGGAATGGCAGTGTAAAGCAGAAGGAAGGCACCAAGTACCAGTACGACGGCAAGGACTTCACCTCTAAGGAAGACGCCAAGCAGAACCGTGCAGGCTACTCGCTTAAGACGCCGGTGGACTACACGGCAACGTACGTTGGAGATACGACTTTGGTGTACAGAGATACGGCTAATGTCATCAAGAACGTGGCAAAAAATGATGAACTCCAGCGCGAGGCCTTCGAGAATCTGCCCAACGAGCAGCGCCACTATGCGCCCATCAGCATCACCGGCCCTGGCACTTACTACATTGCCCACACGGCCTTCATCCATAACGAGACGCCTTACGCCGCAGGTGCGACCTTCAGCGAGGAAGAATACAACAGCCTGTCGCAGTACGAGCGCGACAACTACATCGATGAGATAAGCTTCGTGGCTGCTGATATTGAAAAGGATAGTGAAACCAACCTGTACAAGCCCTACTACTACTGCCGCGAGGCTTACGTAGTCAACGAGAACGGTATGGGTGTAAGCGTTACCGACCGCGTCACTGGCGGACAGACGTTCAATGCCAAGGACACCGTGCCCGTAGGCACGCTCATCAAGGCCGACGACTATGGCAAACTGCCCAACAAGCAGCTCGACTTCGTCATACACGGCACTGCACCCACGGAGACCAGCACGCTCTACGTCAGCCGCAACTCCGATATCAACGACCTCTCCAAGGAGAAGATCATCACCGTCATCTATCAGTACGACTACGACGAGAGCGACGGCACAGGACTCCACATCAACCCCATCAGCGAGCGCCACGTCGTGAGAATCCACATCAACTTCGAGAGCGGCATTCCCATCGTCGATCCTATCCGCCCGCCGGGCATCGTGCTCCCCGGTACGTCCATCTCCATGCAGACGCCGAGGGTGCAGCGCGGAGCCTACGAAATCCAGGGCGGTGGCTGGGAGCTGTTCGAGAAGGAGAGCTACGCCGAGAACCACACCAACGGTGTCGACTACACGCCTTCGCGCGACTCGCTCTACTGGTACCAGGACGGCTACTACATCGCCTACTATGCCAAGACCTACCTCGGCAAGGCCTACTCGAACTACGTACCCGTCAGCGTGGCCAACTACCACGACCTGAAGTCGGTGATGAACGACAAGAGCTACCACCTCCACGTCGACTACGACCGTAGCCGCCTGAAGCGCGACAGCAAGATCTACATCAACGACTACAGCAAGGACAGCGTCGGCATCAAGAACGGTCTCGACCTGCTGAAGGACCTCTACGACCTCACCCTCGTGACGAACAACAGCACCGACTACAACGTCCAGAACGGCAAGATCACCGCCGCCTTGTCAGACGCCAACGCCCGCCTCGTCGGCCACAACCTGATGAACGCCGACCCGGTAAACGGCCCGAAGGGCACCAACCACCTCCAGTTCATCCTCCGCACCGACCTTGATAACAGTGCGCCGAGCGGTTCTGCCGCTCGCACCTGGACGCCCCTCGGCACCGACGGCGCCTGCTTCGCCGGCACGTTCCACGGCGACGGCCACACCATCAGCGGCCTCGACCGCTCGCTCTTCGGCAACCTCTGCGGCAGCGTCTACAACCTCGGCGTCACCGGCTCATTCACCGGTGCCGGCATCGCCGACACCGGCGACGGCTACGTCGAGAACAGCTGGATCAACACCACCGGCACTCCCGACGGTTCTGTGTACGCCGTATTCGGCAACCCCAGCTCCTCAACCCACAAGCAGATTGTCAACAGCTACTACCAGAGCTCGAAGAACTACAAGACCACCGCCGCCACCCACGGCGTGGCCATCGCCAAGTCCGACACGGCCTTCTACAACGGCGAGGTGGCCTACGACCTCAACGGCTTCTACCTCTACAAGCGCTACAACGACAACGCCAAGCCCACAGCCACCACTACCTATAAGTACTGGCAGCCCGGCAAGGCCACTCCGCAGGACGGCACCTACGCCCAGAACGAGACCTGGTGCTCGTCGGGCTACAATGGCCTCAAGTATGTGGAGAGCCGCTTCGCCGACGGTGACTTCGTCTATGCCGACGGCACCATCCCCGACTACGACGACGTGCGCTACTACGCCGACGCCGACACCAGCGCTCACTTCCCCATCTGGCCCGACGACTACCTCTTCTTCGGACAGGCCCTGAACTACAACCAAGTCGCGAGCCTCACCCATCAGAGTACGCCGTCGAGCATCATCCGCAGCGGCAACCGCGTGCTCACCGACGCTGGCAGCAACCGCGTCTACCGCGCACCGGCCTACTTCCGCAGCGACACCATGCGCGTGGCCCACTTCAACCCCTATGCCGTCTTCGCACAGGCTAATGCCAAGACAACGGCTAACCAGCCCGACACCGTCGCCTACCGCTACATGACGGCCATCGACTTCACCGGCGGCAACGGCGACCTCGCAGGAGGCTACAAGCTCGCCAGTCAGAAGGTGGGCAGCGTCACAAGGTTCTCCCCGCCGCTGCTCGACGACGACGGTCTCACTGACTTCCTCAACTTCGACCTGACGAAGAACCTGCTGGTCTACACCACCACCAACGGCAGACCTGACATCGAGGCCGCCGTGAAGACCGACTCCGTCGTGGGCAGCTACCTCACCGAACCTGTCTATGCCGAGAGCGACGACGGCTACCGCACCGTGGCCAACAAGCCGACTACCGACATTCACGGACACTGGGTGCAGAACGGCATCGCACCGCTCGACCACTTCCTCGTCGACCGCGAAGACTTCAACGCACCGATAGGCTACATGTTCGGCAAGGATTACCGTATGTGGTACCAGCGCACGCCCGACCGCTATGTCGACCGCGCCAAGGGCTGGGAGGCCATCAGCCTGCCGTTCAGCGCCGAACTCGTGACCACCAACCGCAAGGGTGAGATCACCCACTTCTACAGCGACAGCAGGGAGAGCGCCAACAACACCCACACGAAGATCGGCCACGAGTACTGGCTGCGCACCCTCCAGAAGGGCAGCGCCATGACCCTCCTCAAGGCCGACACCCTCACCGCTCCCTTCAACTATCCCACAGCGAATGACGGTTCTGCCGTCATTAACAAGACGGTCACCAACACCTTCCTCTGGGACTACTACTACGAGGGCGTCAGCCATAACCAGAAGGACTGGAACGGCGACGAATACCTGGAGTACTACAAGGACAACGACCGCAAGCTGCCTAACTACCCGAAACTGACCAACGGCAAGCCTTACATCATCGGATTCCCCGGCGTCACCTACTACGAGTTCGACCTCAGCGGCGAGTTCGAGGCAACGACCACCGGCATCAAGAATCCTGTGAAGCTCAGCAAGCAGACCATCACCTTCGCCTCCGACACCGGCGACAGCATCCGCGTCAGCGACCGTGAGACGGCGGGCATCAGGGCCAGCTACAGCAGCGATGCCTACACCTTCAAGCCCAACTACCTGAACATGGCCTTCAAGGCCGGTACGCCCACCTATACGCTGACAGCTGCCGGCAGCAGCTTCGACAAGGTGCCCGCTACGGGCGACGCCACGGTGGTGGTCGAGGCCTTCCGTCCCTACTTCATAAGCGGTGCTTCCGAGGCCCGTCAGACCCGCAGCATCCTCTTCTCGAAGGGACCGGCTGAGATCGACATTCCGCACGAGTCGAAGAAGGACGAGCCGGGTACGCTCAACATCTATCCCGTACGCAAGAAGATTATCGTGGAGTCGTCGCTACGCTATGCCACGGAGGTGCGTGTCGTCACCGTCAGCGGTGTCACCCTCAACACCTTCACCATCCAGCCGGGTGAGGTCGTAGAGACCCGCGTCAACACCGCCGGTGTCTACATCGTCCAGACCGCCGACGCCGAGTACACCAAGAAGCTCGCCGTCCGCTAAAGCCGCGCCCACGCGCCTAAAACCGCGCCAGGCGGTTCTGCCGCCTGGATAATCAAAACACCTCCAGGCGGTTCTGCCGCCTGGATAATCAAAAACAGCGCCAGGCGGTTTTGCCGCCTGGAAAAACAATGGAGCCACCAAGAAAACCCACCCACCACCGCATGGGCCGCCGCGCCTTTGCACACGACTACACGCGCCCCGGCTTCTACCACATCACCATCCGTGTGGCCGACGGCCTCGGCCGTCCTCTCGGCACCGTCGTAGGCACCGATGCCGACACCGCCGCCGTCGCCCTGACCCCCGTCGGCGAGGCCGTTCGGCGCGAGCTCCTGACCGCCATCACCGCCCATTATCCGATGGTCACCGTCGATGCCCACGTCGTCATGCCCGAGCACTTGCATTTCATCCTGGTAGTCCGCGACCCCATCGTGACCGCCGCTGGTCGTTCCACCCATCTCGGCCAGGTCATCGCCGGCTTTAAGGCCGGCTGCAACCGCGCCTTCTGGGCCGCCACCAACCAGGGGCCCCTGACGGCTCCCCCGCCGGCCCCCCCCCCGCCCCAAACACCCCCGACCGCCACGCCCCCGCCCCCGCCCGCCCCCGCCCCCCCCGGTGCCCCCGCCGCCCCCTCCGCCCTCCCCGCCCCCAGTGCGCCCGCCGCCCTCGCCGCCCCCACCGCGCCCAGTGCGCCCGTCGGTTTTGCCGCCGGGAGTGCCGCCGGGCGTGCCGCCGCCCCTCCTTCCGGGAAGCCCCGCTTCTCCAGCGGCCGCGCGCCGCTCTTCGCCCCCTCCTACTGCGACGTGATGCCCATCGAACCGGGCCACCTCGACCAGCAGCGCGCCTACATCCTCAACAACCCGCGCAGCCGCTGGCTGCGCACCCACGACCGCACCCGCCTGCAGCCCCAATGGGGCGGCATCGACACCGCCCTCACCCCCGCCGCCCTCCGCGGCTACCTGCGCCGCGAGTGCCCGCCTTCCCAAGCCACCCCTGCCGCCCTCGCCGACATAGAGCGCCGCCTGCTTCTGGCAGGCGGAACCGTCGCCTGCAACAGCTACGGCGACCGCGCCCTCCTGCAGCGGCGCCTGCGCCCCGTCGTCTGCCACCGCCGCGACGCCGCCCGCTTCGACGAGCAGCGCCGCCGCTGTCTCGACGAGGCGGCCAGTGGTGCCGTTCTCGTCTCGCCCCGCATCGCCAAGGGCGAGCAGACCATCCTCGACGAGGCCACCAATCGCGGCTTCCCCGTTATTCTCATTATTGATAATGGCTTCCCGACCATCTACCACCCCTCCGCCGAGCGCATCGCCCTCTGTGCCGACGGCCGTCTGCTCCTCGTCACCCCCTGGCTGTACGAATACCGCCACCAGGACGACCCCATCACCGTCCCCTTCTGCAAGACGATGAACTGCGTGGCCCAGTCCCTCGCCCGCCTCAAGGACTCCTGGTGGCAAAACCCCTGACCGCCCCCTCCAGCGTCTGGCGGTTCTGCCGCCAGAACAAAGAAAAACAACCGCCCCCTCGCCCCCTTTCGCGCTATCTCACTGACGGAAAAGGAGTTACAGGGGGCAGTATAGCCCGCAAACAGCGCCCCCGAGGTGCCCCTCGGGAACCCCTGCAATTAAGATTTCAGCTTGAGGTAATAACCCAGAATGCCTTTGATTTTGAACCGCTGCCAGCGCAGCTTCTTGATCGACGCGCTGAGACTGGTGAGGTTAGGCACGTCGGCGGCCTTCAGGTGCTTGCCGAGCTCCTTCTGGATGGCCGTCGTCGTCCAGAACAGCTCCTTCTTGTGCTGGCCGACCGGCTCGAAGAGCTGCGTGAGCACCTGCTCGGGTGCCGACTCCTGCTGGTAGCGCTGGTTGTGCAGCTGGATGACCCGCTCGTCGTCGTCGGTGAACCAGTAGACGCAGTCGGGGTCAGACAGTTCGGCCACGGCCTGGGCGTACATCTGCTTGTAGGGTATCGTCCCCGTCATGTCGACGCGCCCCGTCACCTCGATGCAGAGGTAGCGGCGCGTGCCGTCGCCCGAGGGCAGCGGTGTCTGGTCGTTGGTGGTGGCGATGAACGAGCAGAGTCGCGGCGTCATCGTGTACTGGTCCGAGCGCATGCGGCGCACCTGGACGTACTTCTCGGTCAGCAGGCGCTTGATCTTCGCCTGCTCGCGCTGCGTCTTCGAGTCGTACTCGTCGATGTTGACGAGCCACATACGTCCCAGCACGCGCTCCACCTGTTCGGCGTTGTCCATCTTGATGTCCTTCATGTAGTACTCGCGCATCGACGGGGGCAGGATGTGGTTACAGAACTGCGTCTTGAGGAAGCCCTGCTCGCCGATGAGCAGCGGCACCATCGAGTTGCCGTAGTCGGGGTTGAGGTTCAGGGCCTGAGCCACCATTGCCAGCAGCCAGCGGTGAAAGTACTGGGGCCAGCGGTCGTAGTTGGTGGGCAGGCGGCGGGCGAAGTCCTCGATGTAGTTGCTCTGGCCGTCCCAGCTGCCGCAGGCAGCGAGAAACTCGTGAATGGGGTTGTATTTCTGAACGTGAGCCGACTCGACGTAGGTCTTGATGTCGTTGAACCAGCTCTCGCCGCCCTCCTTCATCTCCTCGACGACGATGCTCCTCAGCTCGCGGTCGTCGAGCGGCTGCCACTGCTTGAAGCGCAGGTCGTTGGGCCTGAACTCCGTGGTCTGCTTGACGGTGTTGAAGCGCAGCTCGTAGCGCCGTGCGAGGAAGTCCTCGATAGAGCGCATGATGCGCTCCCTCTCGTTCATCTGCGACAGGGGCCGGCCGTTGTACGGCTTCTTATAGGCATTACGGAAGGTCTTGCGGACGAGGTCGGTGCCAAGGGGCCTGAAGCGTGCGCTCCAGAGTGCGCGCACCACGCAGCCCTCCTCCGGCAGACAGGCCTTGTGGCAGTAGTCGGCGAGCAGCTGCAGACAGTGCTCAGCACCGTCGGGGGCCTCGTCGACGGCTTTCGACAGACAGGTCTGGAAGGCCATGCCGATGTGCTCGCGGATATCGTCGTCGGGAAAACCGACGACAGTCCCCTGGTCGTCGGCGCGCGTGCCCGCGTAGGCTCCCAGCGGGTCGCGTGCGTCGCGCACCACGGGCATGGGCAGCGCCTCGGGGTTGTAGTAGAGCTGCGGGTCGTAGCTCAGCCGGCAGCCGCGCGTGAATCTCTGCTCTTCGGCTATCAGGTCGCACATCACTAATGAGGTGTACAGCCGGGCGGCACTCTCGTGGGCGTCGCGCAGGAAGGCGAGGAAATCGTCGGGAGCAGCCGCCGGACAGTCGCACCTGACGACAACCTTCAGCGTCACCCCGCTGACGCCGGCGAAGGCGAGCAGCGTGTAGGGAATCTGACTGACGCGCCGCCGCAGTCCGGCCACCTGTGCCGTCCCCTGCGGACAGGGCACGTTGAGCAGCAGCAGCCCCGTCAGGGCGGCGGGCTTGTCAAGGCTCCGGCCCGCGAAGGTGGTGCTGAACAGCAGGTAGGGCAGACGGTTGGCGTCGGCTATCATATAGCGCGGTGCGCCCTGATGCATGGCTATCCGCGACTGCAGGGCGACTTCGGCTATGCGGTCGGCCGTGTCCTTGGTCTTCGGCGAGCGCATCCTTTCAACGATGGCGCCGAGGTCGGTGGTGACGGGTGTTCCAAAGTTCCCGTTCGTCGTTTTAATCTTCGTAATCTTCATGCTTGCAAAGTTACACTTATTTACGTAATTTCCCCGCCTCTCCAGCGTTAAAAGAAGTTATCGGCGGGTAAAAAGGCGGCGCTTTCCAGGGAGAGAAGCGGCGATTTACGACCGTTTGCGTCCGCGCAAACAACCGTTTTCGCCTACCCAAAAGACCGTTTGCGCACGCCCAAAATCAAACGCATAAAAAACCAAGGGGGCACTATGGGGGCACGTCGGGGGCAGTGTTTGAAAGTCACCAAACACCCAAATTCTATACTAATAATCAGACTGTTACAACAAAAGGGGGCGCGGGGGCACGGTTTATATCTCAGTATAGATATGGAGCTGACCCATCTTCGACCGCATCAGCTTGGGGTTGTCGCCCTTCGTCCAGGCCTCCAGCACTTTGCGCGCCGAGTACTGCGTCAGACCGGCACGACTGGCAAAACTGCGGGTGGTGACATAGCCACGCTTCAGGCACTCGGCCAAGGCCTGCTCCAGGTGCTCCGTGTCGCCGACCACCGCCTGCGTGTTGGGGTTGGCCAGGCGGCTGAAGCCGTCGAACATCCATTTCCCGATGGCCTCGTCCCAGTGCTTGCCGGGGATGTAGTCGACGCCGTCGAGCACGACGTCGCTGTCCCTCACCTCGTCGGGATCAGTCACCTCACGCCGCAGCGCGAGCTTCGGGGCGAAGGAGCCGATGGGCGTGTCGATGCGGTAGCCGCGCGCCATCAGCGCACCGGCGGCCTTCAGGAACTCCCCCATCGCCAGCTTCAGCTCGCCGCTGCGCAGGCAGTTGTGGCGGGCGCAGTAGTCGTCGACGGCGTCAATACTCAGTTTCATCCCCCGTGCCGGCCTGGCATAGACGATGTTTCTCCCGTCGCTTCCCTTGGCGGGAGTGGGGTGAACTTCATACAGGAATCCTGCCTTCTTTTTTGGCATAACAGCTGCTCGTTTAGGTGATAATCGCCACAAAGGTACGCTTTTATTTCAAGAAAAGCCACTAAAAATGCAATTTTTGCATAAATTTTTTGCTTGTTTCGTCAAAAATGATTAGTTTTGCAGCCGTATTATATAATATGAACGCATAAAGGATATGAATACTGCATTTCTGTCGGCCAAACCTGAAACGAATGAAATTTGACTGATTGAGATATATGACACAAGATATGAACACGAAGATAATGAGACGAGATATGGAAAAGACATACTACAGTTCAGTGAAACATAACACAGGGGAACAGACCCCGCGTGTCGCAAACATCTGTTCATACGTCAAGAAACTCCTGGTCCTGATGGCGGTGCTCATCGTCGGAGGCACTGAGGCGTGGGGGCAGGACCTCTCGGGGTATTATTATCTCGCTTTCCCCGGTAAGGTCGACAACCCATCAAAAGGCTACAATCCAGCAAGCCCGACAACTAACTATTACTTGTGTCCTACAGAAGGCTATCTGTACTACCAAGCCACAAATCAATGTACGCTGACCGATAATGGCCAGCCGTTTCTAACATCCTATACATGCCGTGATGGCAGTTATGAGGCTGACAATGCTGTTTGGACCCTGATTAAACATTCTTATAACGGTCAGGATTACTACTACATCAAACATTCTATTGATGACAAGTATCTGGTATTTAACGGTAAGGTAGCAGGCAATCGTCTTCGTGCCCACCTTGAAAAAACAACATCTCCTGGTACGAATGCTCTTTTTAAGATAACCGAGGATTCTAATTATTCAGGTTATTACTTCATTGCACCCTACGGAGAGAATAATTATTGGCTGAATCTAACTGAAGGCAACTACCCTTCTCTTGTCGGAGAAGCAGGGAAAACTGACGGTCCTACTGTCAACGGTGTCAAACAGAAAGTCAATGGCACTTTGGGAGGATGGACTGAAGCAAACAACACGAGTCAAGTATATCTTGAAGCCGTTGCTGTCAACCCTCCTACTTTCACACAGAATGCAGACGGTACGATTGGGATTTCCACGACTACGGCTAACACGACCATCTACTATACCACTGATGGTTCTGATCCTAAGACATCCCAAACAAGAAGCACATATTCCAGTGCCATTTCGCTAACTAACGAGATGGGTACGGCCATCAAGGCCGTTGCTGTTGACGGGAGTAACAACAACTCCATGGTCATTACCCTGCCATTGGCTTCTTACACCTACAAAATCGTGAATCGCTCGAACCGGGTGGCCATTACCGCAACGCGCAAGCAGGTTGTTGGCACAACTTTGAACGGCTACAACTCCATCCCGGAGGACATCCGCAGCCCGTATATCAGCGACGAGAGGATCAAGTTCAGTCCGTCGACCAATTTCGACGATGAGCACTTGATTGACAATACACCGGCCTCAGACACCGGTACTGCCGACATCTACGTCAGCTATACGCTCGACAACCTGACGAGCAAGTTCCTGAAGCTGAGCGGCACCCGCTCGATGAACGTCACGATGGACGGAGATTATATCTTCAACAGCAGCGGAGCACTAAGCCACGAAGCCACCGATAACAACATCGATGAGAAAAGCCACATGTGGCATATCTCCGGTAATGACCCCTACGACGTGCGCGTCCAGAACATCGAGTCGAACGGCTATTTCCACTATAACGCCCCGACGGGCGAAGCTACCTCCTCGCCGCTCACGCTGGAGAGCACCGCCAGCAGCTTCATCATCATGGACGGTGCCACCGACGGCGCAGGCATCGCCAACGGCCAGATGGAGCTGATGGCCGCCACTGGCGACGACAATTACTATCGCGTTGGCCGCAGCGGCAACGACTTCACCGTCAGCACGATAACGGGCCATGCCGCCTCGCTCCAGATACGCGCCTACGCCAACAGCTCGCAGAAGACCTACAACCTCATCGACCGCCTGGGCAAGATTATCTTCACCGCCCAGACCAAGTCTGACGAACTGGCCCTGCCCGCAGAGTTACAGAGCCCGCTGGCTTCTTACCAGTACTGGAACAGGGATGCCTTCCCCGAAGAAATAGTGAATGGCGTCTGGAAAGTGAAAGAAGCCGAAGTGGACGAAAACGACGTTGTGGTGACACCCGCCCCGACGCCTATCACGAGCCTCTCCCAAGCCGCTGAAGGAAGCGATATCTACGTCACCTACACGGTGAAGGACGACATCGACCTCACCGGGGCGAAGGCCTACCGTCTGGAGTACCTCAGCGGCATGAGCTTCAACCAGGAAGACGGCTCGGACGGCATCATCGACACGCTGGCGCAGGCCGTCTATCCCTACAACAACGGCGACCTGAACCTCTACGTTTACGGCAAGCAGCAGTGGGACAAGCAACTCGCGAGCGGCGCCTCCACCCGCACCCGCTGGCTCTGGCACTTCGTGAGCAACCACGACGGCGTGGACCTGACGGGCGACGAGATTGACCCCTACCACGTCATCGTGAAGTCCGAACAGAACCAAAGCATGAAGGTCAGCGGCGTCACCTACAACGGCAGCGCCTACCTCTACACCTACAAGCCCGCCGACTATGGCGAAGTGGTGACGGGCGTCGTCGTCAAACACCCCACCTACACGGGCAGCGACAAGCCCGCCTACGACGCGACGGAGTATATGCTCATCGGCACGTCGCTCAGCGCCATGAAGCTGAAGACCTTCAACACGGTTGAGGGCGAACAGCGGGTGGTGACGTCGTTCGAGCAGTACTGGAAGAACAACCCCACCGTGGAGAAGATTGCCGGCGCCAACCCCGCCGCCAACAACTCGACGCTGACCGGCAAGGGCTGGCACAGGTACCAGCAGTGGGCCAACTCTGCCCCATGGGGCGGCGGCTCCAAGGTCTGGGGCTTCGGCGACCACTGGCTGCAGACCATCACGATGGGCACGGGCGAGTTCCGTGCCGAGGAGACGGCCCTCAACCCGCAGGTCATCCTCCTCGACCAGCACGGCTGGGAGATCATGCGCGTACCGCTGGACAATGTGGTGAAGCTGAAGCAGTTTGACAGCCCGATGGTGAAGGAGTACCACTGGTACCCGACGGCATACAAGTTCCCCGGCTACCACAAATACGAGGTGAGGAATCCCAAGATTCCCGTCTATATGAAGAATTCTTCCAACAAGTGGGTAGTCACTACCGACAGTATCATCCACAACTCCACGACGCTGACCGACAACCCCTACCTGCATTTCACCGAGCAAGGCTATGCCGAACAGGACAAGAGCGTAAAGAGCGACTTCTACGTGACCTACACTGTGAAGCCGGAGTATGCCAATGCCTACGGCGGAGCCGCCACCGAGGCTGGCGTCGGGGCATCGCTGTACCTGCTGAAGCAGGGCGACGACTACGCCAAGATCAACGGCACGTCGCTCGACACCGCCGGGGCGCCGACGGACATGGAGGACATCCCCCAGGAGATGCAGTGGTACCTGAAGCCCAACTTCAACATCGACGCCGAGATGGGCTACAACTACAACGGCATCTACGACGAGAAGAGCAAGGACGAGACGGAGGCCGACTACCTGGCCAACGGCCAGAACGGCTTCGACCCCTACAACGTGCAAATCCAGAGCTTCGCCAACACGCGGCGCTACTTCACCGTTGACACTGACAACCCGATGCTCTCCGGCGGCACCTGGACAGGTACGACCAGCAGGCTGACCCTGGAGAACCTCAGCCAGAGGGAGACAGCCACGGGCAACGACCAGACGACGGTGAAAATTACCAACGCCACCTTCATGGTGGTCGACGACGGCAGCGGCAAGATGCTGCTGATGCCCCGCTTCGACAACACGAAGGTGGTGAACTCGCTGACCAGCCCCCAGCTGGCAGCCCCCGGCTCGGCCACCAGCAGCCTGACCATCGAACTGGTGCCGCAAGTCGTCCACAACTCCAACGAGATCAAGAGCCAAGGCGGCTACTTCGTGCTGGCTCCCGACTTCACCATCAGCACCTCCGTGGGAAGTGCCGGCGCACCCTTCATGGGCATCATCGACGGCAAGATGAACACCATCAGCGCCAGCACCACGCCCTTAGTGGCCTATGCCGAGAGTGCCACCATCCGCAACGTGATGCTGAAGGACGTGCAGGTCACGGGCAGCGGCTCCGTCGGTGCCGTCTGCGGAACGGCCAAGGGCTCCACGCGCATCTACAACTGCGGCATTCTGCCCAGTTCGCCGGCGTTTACCGACGAGACGTCCACAGTCAGCAGCTCTGACGGCTACTGCGGCAGCATCGTGGGCGAGCTGCAGGGCAACGCCCGCGTCATCAACTGCTTCAGCTATGCCACGATTACGGGCGGCACCACCGTGGCCGGCATCGTGGGCTATATCGGCAATACGCAAATCACCCAGGACAACGTGTCAACCGTCCCGATGGTGGTCAACTGTATGTTCTACGGCGACATCACCAGCGGCTCACCGAAATACCCGGTCTATGGCGGAGCCATGATCAAGAACGACGAAGCCAACGGAAAGGGCGTCAATCCCTACAACTACTTCCGCAAGAACGCCACGTTCGACAACAGCTACAACAATATTGACAACTACAACCGCTCATGGCCTGCCGAGGAGAAGAACCTGACCCGCTTCGAGTACTACCGCAGCGTCCTCAACAGCAACAAGAACCTCTGCACCTACTGGATAACCGACACGCCCTACGGCTCGCAGACCGACAACGACCGCGCACTGATGGCCAAGTGGGTGCTCGACCAGACGATTGCCCCTTACCCCGTCCTGAAGACGTGGGGCTACTACCCGTCGGTCATCAACATCGACACCCTCAACCGCGTCAACGCGGAGAAGGAGCTGGAGCGGCGCAGCAATGCCAACGAGTGGGAGGGCAAGAGCTACGGCACGCTGCAGGTCACCATTCAGGCAGGCTCGAACAACAGCAGTGCCAGCGATGTGGTAAGGAACATCACCATCACCGACATGGACACGCTCAACTGCGACTACGGCTACTACAAGATTCAGCTGCCCTACTACAACGACGTGTTCGGCAACCCCAATGCCACCACCCACGCCGAGAAATACGGCAACAACTACACCGACAAGGTGGTGACGGGCTGGAAGATCACCGCCGTCACCGGCGGCACCCCTGGAACCTTCACCAAGAACTGGGAGACGGGTTACAACTTTGCCGACCGCAAGTGCACCAACAAAGACCTGTACAGCGTCAGTGGCAGGGTGTTTGCCCAGGGCGGCTATTACTATGTGCCTGACAGCGTCACGGCCATCACCATTGAGGCCTATTGGGGCAATGCCGTTTATCTGGCAAATCGTGGCCGCAGCATCGACCGCGTAAGCCTTACAAAGGCAGGATACAAAGGTGACCAACCATTCGTACCGGCTGGAACGATGCCAGACAAATTTCAGGGCACCTATACTGTGTATGGTGACTTGCAGGAAGCCATCGGCGCCCTTAGCAACTCAGCCTCTACAGTCTATGACCAGGCCATCGTCCTGATAGGCAACCATCAGGTGAAGAACGGTAACAATAGTATTGCAGGGTCAAAAAACAATTTCCGCCCATTTACCATTATGAGCGCTGACTTTGACTTTGACAAAGAGCCAGACTATTGCCTTGAGCTTCAGTTCAGACACAATACAGACCGTCCGGGCATCCAACCTGCACGATTCGACTTCCTGCCTATCGTGGAACTTGGTCTTGCCGTTCGCCATGACAAGTTGGCCTACGCCATCGGTATCTTTGTGCCCCAAGGACATTTTGAAGTGACCGAGACCGCTTTCTTGCGCACAACCCAGTTTGAATACGATGCAAACTTAGACCGAAAGGATTCGGAGAGTCCTGTGATTATCAATGGTGGCGAGTACGAATTGTTCAATGTCAGATATCATGATGCCAACCGTACCAGTTATTTCCTTCTGGGAGGCAAGGCTTGGATTCATCGCTTCGCCCCGGGTTCTCATCCCAATAAAAACCAAAACCCCAAGACTCGGCATTGCGCTGTGAATGCCATTGGAGGAGAGTATCCGGAGTTCTACCTTTCCGGCATTTACAAACCCAATATTACTGGCAATACGGGTGCTCCTCACTGCTATACCAATGGCGGCAAGTTTGGCATGATGGCTGGTGCCGGCTACGACAAGGTTGCCGGCGGCGTCACCTTCAAGATTAACCACTCGCTCATCAAGGAGTTCTACGGTGGCGGCATCAACGGTTCCAACCCCGTGGGCGGCAACATCGACGTGACCATTGACTACAGTCGCGTCAAGAAGTACTGCGGCGGTCCCAAGGTGGGCGATATGTCTGGAAAGACGGTCACCACCCGTGCCACCGGCACCACTTTTGACGTGTTCTATGGCGGCGGAAACGGCGGTAACACCTACTACAGGCAGTTGCAGTACGACGCAGACAGAAGCTCAAATCTAATAGGTACTTGGACAGGTGATTATAACTGGGGCGGTTTCTCCCCCGTAACGACCACGTTTGACGAAGGTACCGACAATAAGGGCTACCACGCCGAATATGAGTTCGAGGTGTTCAACCAGTCAAACGGTGTGGCCGACCAGATTACCCAGCGTGGATTCATCAACTGGATTCAGTTTGGCATTACCAAGACGAGCAATGTCACCAACACGCTGACCGACTGTACGGTCAACACCAACTTCTACGGCGGCGGCAATCTGGCCAATGTGGATGGTTCCGTCACCTCGACGCTGACCAATACGACCGTTGTCGGCAATGCTTTTGGCGGCGGCTATTCGGCCACCATTCCGACCTTCAGCGTACACGACAAGAACTTAGTGTCGTTCCCGACAATGGACTATGCCGGTACCATCACCGACGGCAGCATTGGGTATAAGAAGGATGGCGATGACGTCATCGTCTACGAATGGACCAACGACCTGAACGGAACGACTGAGGCAAACAGAAAGAAGTCTCCCACCTACAAGAAGGACGGCAAGTGGTACTGCTACACCTGGAACTCCCTGAAGGACCTCGGTACGGTGACAGGCAACGTCACGTTGGACCTCAAGGGCAGCTCGCTGGTTGAAGGAAAGATCAACATCGGCAGCGAGACTGAGGAGCAGGCCGGCGGCGTGTTCGGCGGCGGCGATGCCTCCGGCGTGAAGGGAAATGTGCAAGTGACCATCGAGACCTCCGACCAGAAGGAGGAGGAAGGCTACAATGCCTATAACGTGTTCGGCGGTGGCAACACCGCCGACGTGGAGGGCAATACCCACGTGACGCTGACTGACGGCGTGGTCAGCCAGGATGTCTACGGTGGTGGTAAGGGTCAGACGACCACCGTCACCGGCAACGTGACGGTGAACATCGGCGCGACGAACGGCGACAAGGCCCCTGAGGTGCAGGGCAGCGTCTATGGAGGCTCGGCCTTAGGTGCCGTGAACGCCACCAAGGATGCCACTACCGGCGCACTGGCCTATACCGACGGCAAGAAAGACTCCGTCAACATCTACCGAGGCGCCATCAGTGGCAGCGTCTATGGCGGCGGCTTAGGCAGCGTTGAAGAGGACGACAGCATCGCCGCCCAGAACTTCGGTCCGGTGATGGTCACGATGGAAGGCGGTACGGTGGGCACAGCCGTCTATGGTGGCAGCAATGCCAACGGCGTGCTGAAGCAGACGTCGACGGTGACGGTTAAGGGTGGCACGGTGGGTACGGCTCCTGCCCGTGCCGACTCCATAGCCAACGTCGTCTTCGGCGGCGGCTTCGGTGAGCCGACGCGCGTCGAGGGCAACGTGCAGGTGAACATCGGCACGTCCGACCAGACGACGGGCGGCGCCACCTGTCACGGCAGCGTCTATGGCGGCGGTGCCTTGGGCAACGTGAACGGCTCTACGGAGGTTAACTTGCTGAAGGGCACCATCATCGGCAATGCCTTCGGCGGCGGCCTCGGCCGCAAGGCCAAGGCCGACACCACAGCCGTAGCGGCCTTGGTGGGCGGCGACGTCACCGTGCTGCTGGCCGGCGCGAAGCTGCCGACCGTCGAAGCCGACGGTGCGCCCGTAGCCGGTCAGATCTTCGGCTGTAACAACCTGAACGGCACGCCGCTTGGCCACGTGAAGGTACACGTGAAGCATACGGTCGGCGTCGAGGGTCAGGAGTTCGACCTGGCTGCCGTCTATGGCGGCGGCAACGAGGCCGACTACAATCCCACAGCCGCCGACAGCGTTGTGGTCATCATCGAGGGCTGCGACACGACGAGCATCCGCGACGTCTATGGCGGCGGTAACGCTGCCGCCGTGCCGGCCACCGAGGTATGGATCCTCGCCACCGACACGATCGACAACGTGTTCGGCGGCGGTAACGGCGTGCGTGGTGCCGACTATGCGGCCCACGTGGGCTTCCACCGTCTGAGTGCCACAGAGAAGAGCGACTATGAGAACGGCTCCGGCATGACCCACGTCAAGCTCGTGGGCGGTACCGTCAATAACGTCTTCGGCGGCAGCAACAGCAACGGTGACATCCGTGGCGGCTCGAACATCACCATGCCCCAGCGCACGGCCTATCCTGTGCAGGCCGAGCTGACCACTGAAGACTGCCCGCTCAACACCCATAACATCTATGGCGGCGGCAAGAACGCCGACATGAGCGGCGGCACGAACATCGTCCTGGGCTGTATGCCCGACGAATGGATCGGCGAAATCTATGCCGGTGCACAGAACGCCGACGTAGCCGGCGACGTCAACCTGACCATCACCAGCGGTAAGTTCCACCGCGTCTTCGGTGGCAACAAGGACGGCGGCCAGCTGAAGGGTGCCATCACCGTCAATATCGAGGAGACGGGCGACTGCGACGTGCCCATTGTCATCGGCGAGCTTTACGGCGGCGGCAATCTGGCCGGCTACTCCGTCTACGGCTATAACGCCGACGGAACGCCCAAGACCAAGGCCACGTTCGATGCAGAGAACGAGGGCAAGGCCGACGACGAAAAGGCCGTGCCCTACGACAAGCCACAGCTGAACGTACGCTCGTTCACGAGCATCGGCTCCATCTTCGGCGGCGGCTACCAGGCCATGATGATTGCCGACCCGCAGGGCGACATCAGCGTGGTGAAGGGCAGCCATGCCGCCACGGCGTTTGACGCTGACACATTGCGGAACGTCAAAATCAAGAAGATGGGCAACGACGGTCTTATGAAGGATACGCTCATCACCCTCGGCCTGCCTGCCCATGAGGCTGGCAAGATCGGTGCCATCGGCCACGTCTTCGGCGGCGGCAACCTGGCCACGGTCGACGGCAGCGCCACGGTGAACATCGGTACGGAGGAGGAGATCGGCTTCATCACCACACCGGCACATCTCACCGCCAACGCCAATGGCAAATATGCCGTCGAGGGTGCCATCATCACCGGCAACGTCTATGGCGGCGGACAGGACGCCATCGTCATCGGCGACACAAAGGTCAACATCTGCGCCGTGAAGGACGAGACCACCGACGCCTACGTCAGCGTGCCGCAGGGTACGGCGGGCGTCACTATCGCGGGTGCCGTCTTCGGTGCCGGCAAGGGTCTGGAGACCGCCGTCGACAGCACGACCATCATTATGGCGGGCGGCAAGGTGGGCAAGAGCGTCTATGGCGGCGGCGAACTGGGTATCGTCGAGCGCCACACCAGCATCACCATCCTGGGCGGCTCCATCGGCAATGAGAACATCCCGCAAGGCGGTGCCGTCTATGGCAACGTCTATGGCGGCGGCCAGGGTAATACGGATGACGTGAAGGCCGGTCTCATCAAGGGTAACACATACATCACCATCAGCGACTCGGCCAAGATATACCATAATATATATGGTGGCGGTGCGTTCGCTTCGGTGGGCGACTTTGAATACAACGACAACGACAGCATCACCAGTCTCAAGACGGCGGGCACAGGCGTGGCCAACATCACCATCACGGGCGGTACCATCGGTATCGACGGCCACGAGAACGGCATGGTGTTCGGCTCATCGCGCGGTGAGGTGGCAGCCCCCGGCTCCATCAACGACCTCCTGGCGTGGGTCTACGACGCCAACGTCGTCATCGGCACTGCCGGGTCGGATGAGGGTCCCCACATCCATGGCTCGCTCTACGGCAGCGGCGAGAACGGCCACACCGTCCACAACACCTCGGTGACCATCCACAGCGGTTTGATAGGCGACACGATTACGATGGCTACCGACCCCGCTGGTCAGGGCGGTGCCAAGTATCCCTACCGTGGCAACGTCTACGGCGGCGGCTGCGGTACCGACAAGTACGACAACAACACGAAGTATAACCTGCTCTCGGGTGTCGTCCTCGGCAACACGTCGGTCGTCATCGACGGCGGCCGCGTCGTGCGCAATGTCTACGGTGCAGGCTCGATGGGTTCGGTCATCGACACCACCCACGTCACCATCGGCGGCAGTGCCGTCATCGGTGCTCAGGGCAGTGGCGGCGGCTACGTCTATGCAGCGGCCCGTGGCGACGAGGCCCTCAGCGACGCCCAGCAGGCCCATGTCGGTGCCACGGTGCTCACCGTCAGCGGCGGCACCGTCTGGGGCGACGCCTTCGGCGGCGGCCAGGCCGGTATCGTCAAGGGTGCCGTGGCCGTCAGTCTGACGGGCGGCACACTGAAGCAGAATGTCTATGGCGGCGGCGCACTGGCCAAGACCAATACGGATTACGATGCCAACGACAACACCAAGAAGACCTACGTCACGACCGTCACGCTGGCAGGTGCCACCGTCGCCGGCGACCTCTACGGCGGCGGCTTAGGACGGTTGTATAAGGCTGGAACTGCAGGACAGCCGGCTGTGGAGCCTCAAGGTGAAGAGGGGAAAGATGGCTATGTCCCCGGTTCGCCCGCTATTCCGGCAGTTGCTGAGGAGACAGCCGTCGAGGCCGATGCCAAGGGTCCCGTGACGGTGACGGTCAGTGACGGCCAGGCCACCCGCGTCTTCGGCTGTAACAACCTCAACGGCTCGCCCAAGGACACCGTGGCTGTCGTCATCAGCGGCACCGCCACTATTACGGGCGCCAGTGCCATCAGCAACGTTTACGGCGGCGGCAACCAGGCAGCCTACAGCGGCACGCGAGGCATCAGCGTCGCGATGTCAGGCGGCACGGTCGACAACGTCTACGGTGGCGGTCTCGGTGCCTCGGCCGTTGTCCACAACAACACCAATGTCGACATCTCCGGTGGCACGGTAGGCAACGACGTCTTCGGCGGCGGCAGCCAGGCCGACGTCGAGCACAGCGTTAACGTCAGCGTCCGTGGCGGTACGATTACGCATAACGTCTATGGCGGCGGCGCCTTGGCTAACACCAATACGGCCAACTGGGATGTTTCCAATGCGACATGGGCCGACGGCAAGACTTCGGCCAGCGATACCACCAAGGTGACGCTCACCGGCGGCAAGATCGGCAACGCCTTTGGCGGCGGCCTTGGCAACGACGAGACGGCGGTTTACGTCTACGGCGACGTCAAGGTCATCCTTGACGGTGCGGCCCTGACAAGCGAAAAGGTGCTCAACCAGACTGTTGCCGGCAAGAACTATCCGTCGATTCCCACAACTGGCTATGTCTTTGGCTCCAACAACTTCAACGGTTCGCCAAAGGGTGATGTCACGGTAGAGGTGTTCTCTACCAAGCGTGTGGATGGCGGCGACCACGTCACGGGTGAATACGAGGTCCAGGCCGTCTACGGCGGCGGCAACCTGGCCGACTACCAGCCCGCTGATGGCAAGCAAACGAAGGTCATCATCCACGGGTGTGACGCAACGAGTATTGAGAAGGTCTACGGCGGCGGTAACTCGGCCTCCGTTCCCTCCACCGATGTCACCATCTATGGTGCCTTCGAAATCGGTTATGCCTTTGGCGGCGGTAATGGCAGTATGCCTGTCCAGAACGCCGCCGGTAATTGGCTGCCCAATGCCGGTGCCGAGGTGATGGGCAACTCATATATTTCTGCCAAGGGCGGCCGCATCGGTCAGGTGTTCGGCGGCAGCGACGCCAAGGGCGACATTCACGGCCATACCACTATCGACACATCGGGCGGCGGCGGAGAGTGCGGACTGGTGCTGACGCGAATCTTCGGTGCCGGCAATGAAGCCGACGTCGCCGGCGACGTGAACATGATCTTGTCGGGCTGTACGTCCGACTCCGTGCAGTACGTCCACGGCGGTTCCTACAATGCGCATATCTCCGGCAACGTCAACCTGACCATCACCAGCGGTATCTATACCAACGTGTTTGGAGGCAACGATGCCCGAGGCAGTATCGGCGGAGCCATCACGGTCAACATCGAAGAGACCGATGAGTGTAAGCCCATCATCATCAAGAACCTGGTGGGCGGCGGCAACGAGGCTGCCTATCCCGGTACGAAGAAGGACAGCACCGAATACGAAAACCCAGGCAACATCACGGTGAACATCAAGTCGGCCACCCGCATCGACAACGTCTTCGGCGGCGGCTACAAGTCCGACGTGAGGGGCAACACCACCGTCAACATCAACATGACGAAGGGTAGCCAGGCGGGCAAGCCGTTCGTGCTTCCCGAAGGCTATACGGGCGATCCCATTCCTAACCTTGTCGGAGGTGTCATCCGTGATTCGATAGGTACCATCGGCAACGTCTACGGCGGCGGCAACGAGGGTAACGTCATCGGCCAAGTCACGCTGAACATCAACACGACCGACTCGGTGCCCATCCTGAGGCGTACAGAGCCGTACGGTGCATTCATCGATGCCAAGAACGACTCCGTCTACAACTACAAGGGCGAGCTGCTATATGACAAGGTGACCGGATCCAATGGCCAGGATTCGCTCGTGGCCCGCAAGGTTTCCTACGAGAACAAGACCGTTCTCGGTGCCCACATCACGGGCAGTGTCTTTGGCGGTGGCAATCTGGCCGTCGTGGGTAAGTACAACGAGGCCAAGGACAGCGTCGAGCATGTCGGTAACACCTACGTGAACATTTGCGCCAAGGGCGTGAAGGAAGGCAACGACACCGTCTGGCAGGCCGTTGCCCCGGGTGCTGAAGGCGTATCCATCGCGAAGGATGTGTACGGCGGCGGCATGGGTGAGGCCACCTCATTCAAGTGTCTGACAGCCATGGTGACCGGCAGTACGAATGTGCGTATCGGCAACGGCACGGTCGGCGGCTCCATCTATGGCGGCGGTCAGGTAGGCCGAGTGGAGCAGAACACGTCGGTGACGATAGGTCTGCCCACAGGAACGAGCACGCCTGAAGTCGGCGGCAACGTCTTTGCTGCGGGCAGGGGTGTCAACACCCACGGCTACTCGGCCTTAGTGCGCGGCAACAGTACGGCCGTCATCCAGCGCCGTGCCAAGGTGGGACAGAGCATCTATGGCGGCGGTGAGATGGCCTCGGTGGGACGCTACACCGTGGTGGACGGCATGCCGACCTCGCTGAAGGACAACGGCAGCGGCTACTGCACCGTCATCGTCCGCGACAGTGCCGAAGTCGGCCCCAACGGCATGACGATGAAGAAGGCGGGCGGCCCCGACTTCTCCGGCAACGTCTTCGGTGCAGGCAAGGGCGTGCTGCCCTACGAAGGCTATAAGGATAACGAAAACCCCAAACAGGTCCTGCCCACTGGGACGGTGTACTTCAAGACGAAAGCGCAAGTCGGCGAAGGTGTGGATTCTGCCTACTATAAGTTTATTGAGTCGCTGGCCTTGGCCACTCAGACCTACGTCACCATCGGCGGCAGAGCCTTCATCAAGGGCTCCGTCTACGGCGGCAGCGAGAACGGCTACGTGCAGCACGACACGCGGGTGACAATTCAGGACAACTGTCAGATAGGCTGCGGCAAAAACACTACCGAGCGTTACGCCGATGCCGTGTGGCTCGACAACTACACGCCGACCACCGACTTGGAGTGCGAACACTGGGACTTCGACCCCACGAGCGGCGCACCCTACGACAAGTTCGCCATCTATGAGTCGTCGGATGGCAAGTTCTACTACGACGCTAACCACACCAAATATGCCGAGGGCGGCTCCACGACGGCCAAGGACGGCCACACCTACTTCGGCAACGTGTTCGGCGGCGGCAGCGGTGTTGCACCCTACGCGCCGGGCAAGTGGCACCGTGAGGCCGGCTCGGTAGGCGGCAACACGAGGGTTGAGATCACCGGCGGCCACATCCTGACCAGCGTCTACGGCGGTAATGAGCAGACCGACGTGGCGGGCAACGACACCATCCTGATGTCGGGCGGCACGCTCGGCGTACCCCGCACCGACAGTCTGATGAAGGCTCACCCCGTCACCTGCTACCTCTTCGGAGCGGGCAAGGGCGACCAGCGCATCTTCTTCAACACCTGGACCAACGTGAAGAGCGCCTACGTCGAGGTGTCGGGCACGTCGCGCATCTACGGCTCCGTCTTCGGCGGCGGTGAGGACGGCCACGTGCTGGAAGACGCGAAGGTGGTCATCAAGGGTGATGCCAAAATCGGCACCACCGGCACCTCCTACGTCGACGGCAACATCTTCGGCGGTGGCCGTGGCTTCAGCGGCGAGGCCCTGACGGCCGGTACCATCGGCGGCAACGTGACGGTTGACATCGAGGGCGGTACGATGCTTGGCTCCATCTACGGCGGCGGCCGACTGGCCTCGGTTGGCTCGTTCTTCACCGACCCAGACGACCCGCTCTACGGCCAGCTGCAGGAAGACGAGACGGGCTCAGGTGGCAAGACCCACGGCCACATCACCGTCAACATCAGCGGCGGCACCATCGGAAACACTGACCTGGCTGCCAATACGCCGGGCATCGAGCACAGCGGCAACGTCTTCGGCGCCTGCATGGGCCGACTCACGCTTCTCGACGCTGTGACGATAAACCCGATCTGGCCGGAGCTGGCACAGTCGAAGACCTCGACGGTCAGCATCAGCGGCGACGCCACCCGCATCACACGCAACGTCTATGGCGGCGGCGAGTTCGGCAGCGTGCGCGAGAATGCTGCTGTCAGCATCTCAGCAGGCACCATCGACGGCAACGTCTTTGGCGGCGGCAAGGGCAGTGACGACCATCAGCACCCGACCACCATTGAAGTACACTGGGACAAAAATACGGCCTATTACACCTACACCCCGATGCAATGGGCCGGCTGCGTGGGCGGCAACACCACCCTCGACATCACCGGTGGCGCAGTGAAGAAGAACGTCTATGGCGGCGGCGAGCTGGCCAGCGTGGGCATTATAGACTATAGCGTCGTGCAGGATGAAGCGGGCGAGTTTACATTTAATGGAAAAAAATATAAGCATAAGGGATTCGTCAAGCACGAGGACATCCGCGAAAGAGCCACAATCAAAGAAAAGGCTTACGGCTTCGCCCTGAGCTGGCCCTATGAGTTCACCTACGTCCCCTGCAATCCCACGGGACTCATTGGCGGCGAGACTACAGTGACCATTTCCGGCGGCAGAATCGGCACCGGCTGGGACGACGGCACCGGCTACGTCTTCGGCGGCGGCAAGGGTCAGGTGCAGTTCTCGGGCGTCACCGACATGCACGAGCAGCGCTATACGGAGGCCTTCTGTGCCAACGTGCGCAAGACGACGGTCAACATTGAATATGATTCCACTCCAGAGGGCATTCCCACAAAGGAAAACAGCCTCCCAGACGCTCAGTTTGTCCTGGGTGCCGTCTATGGCGGCGGCGAGGACGGCCACGTCTACGAGGACGCCGCTGTCAACATCACAAAGGGCCTGATCGGCCTGAGCGTCTATGGCGGCGGTAAGGGTATCAGCACCTACAAGGGGTATTTGAGAAATCAAAGTTCAAAGGAATGGGAGACAACGACAAAAGACCTCTACAGCTGGACAGCCGGCAAGGTGTATGGCAACGCCACTGTCACCATGGAGGACGGCCACGTCATCAACAACGTCTATGGCGGCGGCTACCTCGGCTCAGTGGGCAAGGGTAACTATGCCGGCGGCACCGACGATTACTACCCTGCCGGCTATGGCGAGACGCTTGACGGCGAGGCCTTGTGGACCAAATCTGGCAATTTTGATCCGGACAGCCCCATCAGCGAGACAAACAAGCCGGCAACGATGGCCGACCACTTCCTGAGCAGCGGTAACGTCACGGTGACCATTAAAGGCGGCACCGTGGGCACGATGAACGGCCTCTACGGCAATATGGGCGGACTGACGACCAAAGGCACTCCCACGGGCATGGTCTTTGGCGGCAGCCGTGGCCAGGCCGCACAAGATGTAGGGTCGCTCTCACCACGCTACGCCTACGCGCCCGACTTCTTCTTGGGCTATGTGAACAATGCCACCGTCACCATCGGCAAGAAGGCTGAAGGCAATACTGCCAGCTCCGGTCCCACCATCTACAGCCAGGTCTTCGGCGGAGGCCGCGACGGCCACGTGCGAGGCAGCACGTATGTCACCATTTGGGACGGAACCATCGGCCAGCCCTATGAGGATGCGGCCGGTGTTGATCAAGTAGTGACTGCCGACTACCAACGCTACCACCGTGGCAATGTCTATGGCTCCGGTTCGGGCCTGGGCACTTGGGACGGCACACACCACGGCACTTCGTCAGGTTCAGTGACCCGTCACACGAGGGTTGACATCCATGGCGGTACAATATATAATAATGTATATGGTGGCGGAGCCATGTCTACCATTGGTCCTCCTACGATTCCGCCCACTGCCGCTGTAGCCGACTCGACCTGGTCTAAGTGTATAGTCAATATCTACGGCGGAAAAATCGGAAGCGGACAGGAATATGGGGGTGTCTATGCATCTGACTACGACAAGTATGGCTACGGCGGCTGCGTCTATGGTGCCAGCCGTGGTGACCGTGGCGGCGACCTGGCAGACCTGGCATCTGGCGAAACCATTGATAAATACGCTACGTCCCTATGGACAGAAGTGAACATCATGGGCGGCACCATCGCCGGCAATGTCTATGGCGGTGGTCAGGGTAGCCAGGTGAAGAAGGACACGGAGGTCAACCTCTTGGGCGGCGTCATCGGCCACGATGCCTACGGCGGCGGCCGAGGCATCGCCGCGAAACACGACGGCACGGGCGGACTGGCTGCCAACGTGGGCGGCAACGTCACCGTGACGCTGAACAACAACAACAACGGCGGTGATGCCAAGGACGATGTCCGAGGCTGCGTCGTCGACCGTATCTTCGGCTGTAACAACCTGAACGGCTCGCCCATGGGTAAGGTGACGGTACACGTCTATGCTACGCAGAACAGCAGCTTTGAGACCATCGCCAAAAAGTTCCCGAAGCGCTTGACTAACAGAACCGACGAGACGCCGAGCGCCTATCTGGGGCTGCTGCTTGACTCGATAGCTCATGGCGGCAGTGACTATAATACGCCGAAGATGGATGCGGCGGTCATTGAGAGGGCAAGATTAACTCTCACCAACAATTCGGCCGACTCCGTCAAGGTGAACCTGGCCACCGACAGCGTGCTCATGCAGCTCCATAAGCTCTACGACGTCCGCGCCGTCTACGGCGGCGGCAACCTGGCTCCCTACGAGGCTGAGAACGACAGCACCCACGTTATCATCGACGGTTGCGAACTGACCAGCATCTATCAGGTCTACGGCAGCGGCAACGCCGCCTCGACCCCGGCCTGCCATACCATCGTCAACGGAACCTACGAGATTGACGAGCTCTTCGGCGGCGGTAATGGTAGGGACCCCTACGAGATCGACGGCCTATGGTATGAGAACCCGGGCGCCAACGTGGGCTACAGGAACTACACCCACGTCGAGGGAGGCAGCGGAACAAAGGATGACCCCTACAAGGCCAAGGAAAACTCTAACGCCACCGACAAGGAGTTCCGACAGGCCTACTACCGCTACGGCTCGGGCGTGGCCCGCACCGACGTCTACGGCGGACGCATCCACAACGTCTACGGCGGCAGTAACGAGAAGGGTAACATCAGCGAGATGGCCCTGTCGGTCTATGAGAAAGCCTCCACCTGTGAGTCCATCATCGACAAGACCTACGGTGCCGGCAAGAACGCCGAGATCGACGGCGAGGTGCAGATGGTGCTTGACTGCGTCGACTACATGGCCCAGCTCTTCGGCGGCTCCACAAAGTCCGACGTGAACAGCGACATCTACCTCCGAGTCACCAACGGGCGCTTCGGTCAGGTGTATGGCGGCAACGACCAGAGCGGCCGCATCTTCGGCTCCATCACCGTCGAAGTGCAGGAGCAGGGCTGTAAGCCTATCACCATCGGCAAGCTCTATGGCGGCGGCTACCTGGCCGACTACTCCATTTACGGCTACGACAAGAAGAAAGGCACGCTGCGCACGAAGAAGGAGTTCGAAGATTCGCTGGCCATCTTCAATGCCAATATGGAGACGTTCTTATCAACTATCGCAGTAAACAAGCGCGACTCCGTGCTGAAGGACACGCTCATCCGTGCCGGCCTCTTCGGCTACCCGAAGGACGACCCGCGCGTCAGCATCATCTCGGCTACGCGCATCGACTCCATCTTCGGCGGCGGCTACCAGGCCACCGTCATAGGAAGCCCCCGCGTCAACGTGAACATGGAGCCGGGACTGGTGACGGCCAAGTATGTGGAGAAGAACTCCGCTAACTTTAGCGTGGGTCAGCACACCGTCGACGAGCAGACCTATCGTGTCGACAGCCTTAGGGCCAACGGCAATGCCATCCTCGCCATCGGCACCATCGGCCACATCTGGGGCGGTGGCGACCTGGCCGACGTGCAGGGTGACACCTACGTGGAAATCGGCACGGGACGCTGGATCAAAGAATGGGATAGCAGTGGCAACGTTGTCGAGGAATCGCTGAACCGCAAGGCGGCCGCCATCACCGGCAACATCTACGGCGGCGGCAAGGGCGAGGCGAAGCCGAGCGGCGAGGGAGCCTTCGAGTGTCAGGCGGCCATGGTGGGCATCGAGAACGACGGTGTTGCCCATCCCGAAGGCGGCACGAGCGTTATCATCGGCAACGGCTACGTGGGCGGCAACGTCTACGGCGGCGGCGAGATTGCCCGCGTCGAGAAGAACACGGTGGTGACCATCGGCCTACAGGGCGGACGTGACACGGTCTCCGTCGCTGGCAGCGTCTTCGGTGCCGGCAAGGGCGTTGAGACCCACGGCTACTCAGCACTGGTGCGCGGCAACACGACCGTCACCATCCAGGGCAAGGCCAAGGTGGGCCAGAGCGTCTATGGCGGCGGCGAGATGGCTTCGGTAGGACGCTACAACGTGGCCGACGAGGCTTACCACGCGCAACATCCTGACGTGGCCGTAGGTATGCCCTATTCACTGGCCAACAGTGGTAGTGGCTATTGCACCGTCATCGTCCGCGACAGTGCCGAAATCGGCCCTGACAACATGGTGATGTACAAAGCCAACGGCGAACCCGACAACGCTGGCCACGTGTTCGGTGCCGGCAAGGGTGTCACGCCATTCTTGGGCTACGACGCCGAGCACAAGCCTTGGCGCGTAACGCCCAAAAACGCGCAGGAAATTTATACTGACACGCTGGCCTACCTGAAGTATGTCGAGACGCTGGGACTGGCCACCCAGACATCGGTCACCATCGGCGGTCACGCCTTCGTCAAGGGCGACGTCTTCGGCGGCAGTGAGGAGGGCTTCGTACAGCATGACACGAAAGTGACCATCCAGGACAGCTGCCAGATAGGCAACGGCCATATCCTGCTTCTTGCTGAGAACGGCGACACTATCGCCAACCGTGGCGTCAACCGCCGCTACACCGACGAGGAATGGAAACAAGGCAAGCTGATAGGCGACGACAGGTGGACGACCGCGTCCCTGCCCGAGTGCGCCCACTGGCCATACGGCGTGAAAGTCACTGAAGGCGGAGTGACCAAAACGATATATGCCCAGTACGACAAGTTTGCCAACCAGACGGGCGACCTGGAGAAGTATCCCGACGGCACATCGACAGGCCACGGCCGGCATAAGGGCTCCGACGGACACACCTTCTTCGGCAACGTCTTCGGCGGCGGCTCGGGCTTCTTCCCGTATGCTCCGGGCAAGTGGCACCATGCCGCAGGCTCCGTCGGCGGCAACACGCTGGTAGAGATCAAGGGCGGCCACATCCTGACCAACGTCTATGGCGGCAACGAGATGACCGACGTGGGCAGGGAGAAGGTCGATACCGTCGGCACGTGTACCATCAGGATGACGGGCGGTACGATCGGCGTGCCGCGCACGCTGGACCAGATTGACGCTCACCCCGTCACCTGCTACCTCTTCGGCGGCGGCATGGGCGACCCGCGCGCCTTCTTCCTCAAGCACACGAACGTGAGCAATGTGGA